>Oklahoma_p2__coassemble_186_pt1 | contig 89962 bp, 98 predicted proteins | sample Oklahoma_p2__metabat2_low_PE_004 | metagenome-assembled genome bin Oklahoma_p2 | reverse complement strand
TTATAAAAAGATTAGGTATGTTTTATAAATTTAATTTAGAAGTTACATTTGGTAACAGATAATAAAAATATTAAGAAAGTTTTATTGATTTTTAAAATAATAATGTCTGCTAATTGTATTTTTTAAGAAGTTTGATACAAAAATTAAAATTTCTTAAATCTTGCAATATAATCTTTAATGTGCTTTATAATTATAGGATTTACCTTTAAACGCAGTTGCAAAAGCGATAAAGGCACACCAAAATCTTCCAGCTTTGGCGCATCTTTTTGTGTAACGAGTAAGGAAGTTGCACCAAGCTCTTCATAAGTCTTTAAAATACTTTCCTTATTAAAAAAAGAATGATCTTTTAGCGTGATTTTCCCTACAACATTTGGCAAATATTCATCTAAACGCGCAGGATTTGCAATAGCTGTTAGCAAAAGCATTCTGGGCGTGCCATTAATTAGCTCCACTTTTCTTTCATAATCTACACCTTCTTTTGCCACAATATCAGCTTGCTTATATGCGCTTTTGTGTTCTCTATATCCACCACTTGGAATACAAAAGCTAAAATATGGCTCTAATTTGGGCTGCAAAAGGATATTTAATTTCTTAAAATTAAAGCGGAATCCGTCATCTAAAAACACGATTTTAGCCCCTATTTCTTTAGCTTTTTGGATTCCAATTTCACGCTTTTCACTCACAATCACACTTGCATTTGGCAGAGCTTTTGCTAGCATTATTGCTTCATCACCTGCTTTTTCTACGCTCTCTTGTATCACCCCCTTTAAGCTCACAATTTTTAATCCCTTAGCCTTGCGCCCATATCCACGCAAAACCACGCATACATCGGCATAATCTTTAGCAACTTCTATGATAAAAGGCGATTTTCCACTGCCTCCTAATACCAAATTTCCCACACTAATAATAGGAATCTCAAAATCTTTAAAACGCGCAAATTTGCGCTTTAGCGTTGCAATAACACAATAGATAAAACTAAAAGGCAATAACACAAAAGCTAGAAGCTTTTGCGCTCCACTTGGAGCATAGAAATATCGCTCAATTTTACGCATTTATTCCCTTATACGCGCACACTAGCAAGACTTAACACTTGTTTGCAAACATAATCCATATCTGCTTGCTGCATCGCACTATAAATTGGCAAACTCAAAATTTGCTGATAATTCCTAAGCGCAACAGGAAAATCACTAATTTTGTATTTGTATTTACTTTTATAATAGGTTAGTAAGTGGTTTGGCACAAAATGCAAAGCGGTTTCGATTCCACATTCTTTAAGCTCTCTTGCAAAATGATCGCGATTTTTATCTACTTTAATAATAAAATGCAAAAAGGTATGCTCGCTTTTGACAACAGGCAGTGAAATATGTGGCACATTCTCTAAATTCTCACGATAATATTTTGCAATCTCCTGTCGCCTTTGGATAATATAATCAATGCGCCCAAGCTGGCTAAGACACAAAGCAACATCTAAATAACTCACATTATATTTATTGCCAATACCCACCACATCGTATAAATACTGCGGGCGCGTGGAAGTTGTTTTTTCGCTCACGATTCCGTGGTAACGCAATAACACTGCCGCTTCTGCAAGCTCTTTATTGTGCGTAGTTAAAACCCCTGTTTGCGCTACTGGATTAAATGCATCTAAAACAATGCTAAAAATGCTTGCAAAACTCTTTTTAGCCCCTATTTTTACTCCATTATGCGTAAGCCCTAAAGCCATTGTCGCATCTTCAATGATTTTAATATTATGCGCTTGTGCAAGCTCAAAAAATGGCTCTATATCCATAGCCTGCCCAGCTGTATGGCTAATAATAATTGCGCGAAGTTTTTTAACGCCAATTTTTTCAATCGTTGCTTTGCATTTTTCAAAAGACATAAAAAAAGTATCTTCTTCAATATCTACAAAAATAGGCTCTGCATCAAAATGGCGGATAATCTCTGGAAACATAGGATGGCAATTTACAGAACAAATAATCTTATCTCCCCGTTTAATATCCATAGCAAATAAGCACAGATGAAAAGCTGTTGTCCCACTAAGAGTGGCTATGGCATACTCAACACCAATAAACTTTCTAAACTCCTCTTCAAGCTCACTTACAATATCATAACTAGGATTTTCTAAAACACCATTAATAGCATCTTTTTCTGCTTTAGTGATATCGGGGATAAAATAGGGAATCTTTCGCATACTCTTTCCTTACTAAATTTGTGCAATCTTTGGCATTTCTTGCTTAAATGCAAAGCGTTGCATTCTCTCTTTAACTAGTTGTAATGCTTCTTTTGGCAAGCCTTCCTTTAAGATTACTGCATCGTCCTTTTCTTCGTGCAATAGTAGCATAATTCTATCTAAGATTGCATAAGAAAATCCTAGCTCCTTTTCATCGCTCTGTCCTGCATACAAATCCGCACTTGGTGGCTTTTGCAAAATACTTTGTGGAATGCCTAACACCTTTGCTAGTTCATAAATTTCTGTTTTATAAAGGTTGCCAATGGGATTAATCGCACAAGCTAAATCCCCAAAAATCGTTCCATAACCTAACAAAATTTCTGATTTATTGCTTGTGCCAACAACAAGGGCGTTTTTTGCAAAGGCATAATCATACAAACAAATCATTCTTAATCTTGCACTAAGATTACCTAAACGAATTTGGGATTGTGCAATGTTTGGTAAAGTCTGTAAAAATGCACTTTGTGGCTCTTTAATGCTTAAAATCTCATAAGCGATTCCAAACTTTTGACAAAGCTCTAGTGCATCTTGCAAGCTTTCTTTACTGGATTGATTAGAGGGAAGCATTAAGGCTTTATGCGTTTTCTTAAATGCAAGCTGACAAAGCCTAGCTACCACCGCAGAATCAATTCCCCCACTTAATCCAAAAACAACAGCGTTAAATCCACGCTTTGTAACCTCATCTTGGATAAATGTAACAAGTTTTTTTGCGATTGTTTCAAAATCTCTCATAATAAAACCTTGCAAAATAGGCATTTACAAAACTTTAAATAAAGAATTATAAAGAATTTATAGAATCTAATTTTATCTAAATTATTTATTAGATAAAATACACAATTATCTTAAAAACAAAAGGATTGAATTATGAAAAAGGCAATTGCACTTTCTTTAGTGCTTAGCTCTGCTGTGTTTGCCGCAGATAATCTTGTAGAGATTACTCCGCAAATTGGAGGAAGCTGGCATATTGATAACAATAGATATGCTGATGATATTGATTTAAGCTATGGATTAAAATTTGCTACGCGTGTTATGCCAAGCGTGCTTTTAGAAGTGGGGTATGAGCGCATTGATGATACAGATTACAGCTTTCCAAATCAATCAACAGATGTTAGTCGTTACTATGTAGATTTAGTGAAAGAATTTAACATTGATAGCAAAATTTCTCCTTATATTCTAGGTGGTTTTGGTTATGAGCATATCTCTAATGAATTTAATAGTATGGATAGTGCCTTATTTGGGCAATATGGTGTAGGTGTGCGTTATGCTCTAGCAGAATTTTTACATCTTAAAACCGAACTTAGACATCTTATAAGTCTTGATGGGCGCAGTGATATTATCGGTATGGTTGGCTTTAGTATTCCTTTTGGAACTTACGCAAGAGAAGTAGAAGTTGTAGAAGAGGTAGAAATTGTAGAAGAAGTGGCGCAACCAACTCTTTCACATATCCATACTTTCTCAGTGCAATTCCCCTTTGATTCTTCTGTTGTAGCACCAGAATACAATGCAGAAATTAAAGATTTTGCACAATCAATGAAAGAAAATCCAAGCCAAACTGCTATTATTAGCGGGCATACAGACTCTACTGGAAATGATGAATACAATCAAAAATTATCAGAACGCCGTGCAAATGCTGTCAAAGATGCAATCATTGAAGAAGGTGTGCAAGCAGAACGCCTACAAGCAAAAGGCTATGGAGAGTCTAAACCAATTGCTGATAATGCAACAAAAGAAGGCAGACAAGAAAACAGAAGAGTAGAAGCAGAAATTTACACAAATTCTAGCAACTAAGTTTTTATTATGCGTCCAATCATTAAACACGATATCGCCATTTATGCACCTGATGTGCATTTAGATATGAAAGCTGCTAAAGAGATTTGCCAAGTGCTTATCTCAAATAGCGCAACAATCCGCTCTCTTGCGCTAAAAGCAGTGTATTTTTCTTTTGAAAATGTGCGTGAGTTTGATGAAGGCGCAACGATTCTAATCGCAAGAGCCTTACTTGCAATGCAAAATAAAGTTAGTGTTGCAGTGGCTTTTGTAGATTACAATGATGAACAATTCCCAAAACTCAAGGCTTTGTTTCCCAATAAAAGCTTGCCATTATTTCGCACTGAAAATATGGCAAACTTACTCCTAGGATTAAAAACACTACCTCTTAATCAAACCATCGTATATTACGATAAAGACAATATGATGCAAACACTAATTTCTCAAGAGTTAAGCTCCAAAGGCTATCAAGTGATTTGTATTAATACTAGCAGTGAGTTTATCGCTAAACGCCGCCAACTCTTAGATAAAGCCATTTATCTTTATGATATTTATTTTGATATTACTAGCAATTTTATCCCTGTAACTATCGCAAATGGAATCGTAACTTACACGCTTTATAAAAAAGTGGATAAAAATATCACTCTATTTTTTAATATCCAAGCACATAATTCTAGACTTAGAGAGGGCTACAAGGTATTTATTTTTGATGCAAGCGAAACAAAAGAGTTTAATTTAGCAGTGCTTGATTTTATAATGTCTCTAGCTTTAAATAATGCACGATTTGAATCTTGTATAGCCATTTGTGGCTTAAATACTAACTTAGATAGCGATAAACAAAATCTTTGTGCGCGTAGCCATATTTTATTTTTCAATAGCATTGAAGAATGCAAAAAAAATCCAAAAATCCAAGCACTAGCTAAAAGCCATCAGACAACAGAACAAAAACGCAAAGGCTTAACAAAACAGCTCGTTGCACAACTGCCTGTTTTTATCAACGCAGCAATTGAAACACTTTCATCACTTACTGGCGGAAGCGCAAAACGCACGGATTATAAAGTTACACAATACAATAAAACTTCTCAAACTGATATTATGGGCGCAATGATTGAATTTGAAGGCGATGTGAATGGGCTAGTCGCACTTTGTTTTAGTAAAGCTATCGTCAAAGAAGCTTCTATGATGCTTTTAGGCGAAGAATCCCAAAGCGATGAAGAATTGCTAGATGTAATTTGTGAATTTACAAACATTATCGCTGGACGCTCAAAGGCTGTGTTATCCGAACATAATGTTTCTATTGGAATCTCCTTGCCAAATGCTTATAAAAGCGAAGATGAAATTGCCTCTACACTAAGCGGAAAACAAGGTGTACAGGTAAATTTGCTACTTAATGACAAACCCTTAGTATTGTTTTTGGCACATTAAATACCGCTCTAAAATCACAAGAGCTGCAAGAGAGTCTAAACTACCATCTTTACTATGTGCTTTTTTGCGCATTTTTTTATCATCAAGCTTTTCTAGGGCTTCTTTGGAGCTAAATGACTCATCAAAAAAGACAATTTCAATTTTGGATTCCAACTCTAAAAGCCCAACAAAGTGCTTAATGCGCCGCTGCATTGCACAAATAGAATCATTTGCCTTGCTAACATCATCTACAAAAGGAATTCCAACCACTAACACATTAGCTTGCAATTCTAAAACTAAAGTGCGCACAGCATTTGCTGCTTGATTACGATTTTTACGCAAAATTGGCTCTAAACACAATGGGATTCCGCGAATACTTTTTGCAACTCCAATGCGCTTTAAACCAATATCAATGGCTATGATAATCTTAGATTCCATAAACAAATCCTTTTAGAATAAATCTATATTTGCTTGATATTATTTTAGATTTTAGCCTAACGAAAGCTTCCATTATGCTCCATTCTAAAAATTCCCCTTTGGATTATATGCGGATTCTGACTTGCTTTTTTAGCAAAAACTGGTTCTAAAATCTCTAATAAGCGTTGTGTGCTAGTTTCTATATCTAAGGTAACTTGCGCCTTTTTAAACTCTTTAGAAAAATCCTTTTTAAGAATCTTTTTAAGCGTATCTAGCCATTCTTTAATCTCTTTATCTGTGGGGATTCTTAAATGATCCTTTAAGCATTCTTCTGGCACATTTACTGCAAAGCCCATTCCCGCCATTGCCTCTTGCAATCCTCCACCATTATTAGCACTAACAATCACTGGAATCTTATTTAGCACCGCTTCACTTACTACTCTCCCCCAAGACTCGTAGGCTAAAGATGGTGCAATAAGCACTTTTGCAAGCTTATAAATCTCTTTCATATCACTTGTGTTAGAGGCAATATCTACATTTTGAAACATTTCTAGCGTATAGGGTGTTTTTTCGCTATTTGGCAAATGCAACGCACTTATGGATTCTGCAAAGCTTCCGCGTCCATCTAAAGCTAAAAACTTCACATCTGGCAATTCTTTTTGTGCAATTTGCGCAAGTTTTGCAAAAATACTTAAACCTTTTGAAGGGCAAGGATTTACCATTATCACATACTTAGGTTCTCTCTTTTTAGAAACAACCAAATCTTGATTAATAAATATCCCTGTTGCTTGCACATTTAGCCTATCGCGCGCTGCATACAATTCCGCTGTGGCTTGTGATTCTGTAATAAGCAAATCACAATCTTCAAAAGTATAATAAGGATGATTAGCATTGCAAATAGGATACACAAAAGGAATCCCGCGCCTTTTTGCTTCTGCGTGAATGGCAACTCCGCTTGTTCCAACGCCATATCCCATTGCAATATCTGGGCGAAAACTATTGCAAAGTTTGCTAAAATATTGAAAAAAACTCCACGATTCCACATAAGTAAAATCTTCTATTGCACGGCTTTGGCAAATGGTATAGTGATATTCAATTCTATTTTCTTCATCTTTCACAATTATGGGTTGTATCCCACGATTCTTTAGTTCTTCTTCTAGTCTTGGAAAATAAGTTGCCCCCCTTGGAGAATCAAAGATAAAACTCCCAAGCACTTTAACTTCTATCCCTTTTTTAGTAAGCTGCTCTAGCATTGTCTTACATTGCACTGCAGCACCTGAGCTTGTATCATGCAAACTAAAAGGGCTTACCCATAATAATTTTTTTTTCATAGATTTCCTTTAAATATCTTAATGCTATTAAAGCGCACGCTCTAGGGCTACTTTAACCTCTAAATATCCACCACAAAAATGGGGCGCAAATTGCGTTTTATTAAAAGTCCGTTGTCGCTTTGCAAGTTGTGCAGTATGTATTGTAATTTGTTCTTCTAACCCTTGTAAGCTTAATAGCCCTTTTTGATAGGCTAAAACTTCTTTAATTCCTATACTTTTTGCCCATTGATGTGCCTGCCCATAATGCTTTATTAAATCTTTAACTTCAACAATTAGCCCTTGCTCCAACATAGTTTTAGTGCGATAAGCAATCCTTTCTCTTAAAATTTCCCTATCTAGCACAATCTCAAAAATTTCACATTCTCTTAAAATTGGCTTTGGCGGATTCTCTCTAAAATACACGCTAGGAATACAATCTGTATCAAAATAAATCTCTAATGCACGCGCAATACGATAGGAGTCTTTGGGCTTAAGAGAGTTTGCAAAGTTGGAATCTATTTTTTGCAAAAACGCATATTGCGAGATTAAATCCCCCAAATTTTGAATTTTCTCCTGTGTGGTGGATTTATGCTTGGGCAAAGCAGAGATTCCATTTAACAAAGTTTTTAAATAAAAGCTACTTCCCCCAACAATTAACAAAGGCTGATTGTGCTTATTACAAAACTCTTTTGCTTTTTTAAACTCTGCAATGAAGTTTTGCACATTTTGCGCTTGACTTGGCAATAGCACATCAATTCCAAAATGTGTGATTTCTCCACGCTCTTTTACGCTGGGTTTTGCGCTTGCAATATTGATTTTTTTATAAATACTTAAAGAATCTAAAGAAAGAATGGAGCAAGAAAACTTCTTTGCAATCTCTAAAGAAAGAGCAGTTTTGCCACTTCCGCTCCCCCCTAAAATTGCAAGAGTTTTGACAGAATGCTGCAAATTAAAATTCTTAACTAAGTTTTAGGCGAAATTTTTAGAAGCCAGCACCGCTTCTAAAAAGGCATTTTTAAGAGCATGCTTTTCTAGCATAGCTACACCTTGTGCAGTAGAACCTCCCGGGCTCATTACACTTTCTTTCAAAAGCACAGGATGGCTTTGCTCCAAAAGGCTAGAAAATCCACTAAAAAGTGTTTGCACAATCTGTGTGGAATCTTCTCTGCTTAAGCCATAAGTTACTCCACTATCAATAAGAGATTCTGCAACAAGTGCTAAAAATGCAGGCGCACAACCTCCAAGTGCAGTCGCTAATGAAAAATGCTTCTCTTCCAACCAAATGCTTTTTCCAATAGCATTAAAAATTCTCAATGCATCTTCTTTAACCTCTAAATCACCGCAAAGACTTGTGATAGACTGCTTTATACTTGCGCAAACATTAGGCATTGCGCGAATATAAAATTGCGATTCCATTATTGCCTTTAACTGCTCTAAACTCACTGCATTTAAGATAGAATACACACATTTTGCTTTGCCTTTAAAACCAAAAGAAGTAAGTGCGTAAGGTTTCACACAAAGCAAAACTTCAGCATCTGCAATCTCTAAAATGGAATCTTTTTTTAAAGGAAGCGGAGTTAGCCCCAAAGCGTTACAAAAACTTTGGATTTTTGCAGAATCTCTGCCTGTTACTAAGATTTTATAAGTGTCTTTTAAGCCCTCTGCTAGGGCTTTTGCCATTTTGCCATAACCAACAAGGATTAAGGTTTTCATTTAAAGAATTATTGCTGTGTGAAATCAAAAAATTTAGAAATCGGCTCTGCTAATCCAAAATTTTCGTATTTTTGATTTTCTAGCACAACTTGTGCAAGTGTTTTATTTTCAAAGTTAAATAATACAGGGGCTAAAAAGTTAATGGTAGAATTTTGAATAGGTTCTTGAATGCAAACAATATTAAGTGTTACAACTTGATTGTCTTGTGCAGAAACATTTGTAGAGTCTTTCACTCCCAATGCTTCTTTAATGGGGGTTGGAATCTCAAACTCATAATCTGAGCGAACACTATAAGGATTAATCAAAGTAAAAGAAATTCCATCATCGTGCAAACTTTTAAGTTGCATAAAAGTTTCATCATCTTGCGCAACTCTCTCTAATTTCATTTTTTTAATCTGCTCAAAACCTAAAATTGGCGATTTTACTTCAAATTCCATTCCTTATTCCTTCTACCATTACTAATGTTATTTAGCCATTATGGCGTTTATTAAAGTCTTGCGTGTGATTTTATCGCAATTAAAACAAAAAATCAATTTTATTTATCTAAATTTTAGAAAAATTATCCACAAATCCGCTATAATTACGACTATTAATGGATTTTTAATTTCTAAGAATTTGGGTTTTAGCCCTTTAAATAAATTAATTAAGGAAGCTTCAAAGTGTTCAGGATTATTAAAATTGCCATCTTTAGCCTTTGTTTGGCGCTATTCTTTAGTGCTTGTTCATCCAAAACAAATAGTGGTTTGGCCCTTGATGAAATCAATAAACCAGCAGATTATTGGTATCAAAATATGTTAAAAGAAATCCGCAATGATGACTTAGAAAAGGCAGATAGCTATTTTGTATCTTTACAGAGCGAACATCTAAACTCACCGCTTTTAAGTGAGGCAATGCTGATTTTAGGGCGCGCACATATGCAAGAAGAAGAGTATATGCTAGCAGGATTTTATTTTGATGAATTTACAAAACGCTTTGGAAACACAGATAATATCGACTTTATTAGATTTTTAAAACTCCAAGCCAATTATTTTGCTTTCTCTAAGCAATTTCGCGATCAACAATTGCTTTTAGATTCTATTAAAGATGCTAAAGAATTTACTCAAAAATACCCTTATTCCCGCTATCGCCCAATGGTGGATTCTATGCTTTTACGCTTAGAGTTATCAAATCTCACACTTAATGAAGAAATTGCACGCCTTTATGAACGCAAGAAAAAAGGCAGTGGAGCAGAATATTACAAAGAGAAAACGCAAGAAGTGCAATGGCTAAAAGATGTCTTACGCGATGATGTTAAATCGCCTTGGTATCAAAAACTCTTTGAATGGTAGGAGAGAGTATGCAATTAACCCGATATGGAGAGTTTCCAAAAGACTTGCCGCTTATTATTGATGAGGATATGCTTTTATACCCCTTTATGATTGCTCCTTTATTTATTAGCGATGAAGACAATCTAAAAGCCATTGATTTAGCAATGAATAGTCAAGATAAACTCATTTTTATCGCTCCTTCAAAGCCTAACAATAATGATACATTAGACTTTTATGATGTAGGTGTAATTGGCACTATTATGCGTCGCGTTGCGCTTCCTGAAGGGAGAGTTAAGATTCTTTTTCAAGGCTTAAGCCGCGGCAGTGTTTTAAAAATGGAATCCATAAATCCACGCATTGCAAGTGTTATGCCAATTATCTCTCAACCCTATGATGCCATACGCATTGAAGCAATTTTAGCAGTGCTGAAAGAAAAATTGCACACACTCTATAATATTTCTCAACATTTCCCTCAAGATTTGCTAAAAAGCATAAATGATACAAGTGATCCTAATCGCGCAGCAGATTTAATCTCAAGCGCGATCCGCTTAAAAAAAGATCAAGCTTATAAAATTTTTAAAGAAGATAATCCTGAGGAGCGATTGTTAAGCCTGATTGAAATCACAATGGAAGAAATCCGCGCCCAGCAAATCCAAAAAGAGATTAAAAACAAAGTTAATTCTCAAATGGAAAAAGTCAATAAGGAGTATTTCTTAAAAGAACAATTAAAACAAATCCAAAAAGAACTTGGGGGAGATTCCAATAAGGATTCTGAAATTGAAGAATACCGCCAGAAGTTGGAATCCTTAAAATCATTTATTCCAAAAGATACTTATAAGGAAATCCAAAAACAAATCAATAAACTCTCAAGAATGCACCAAGATAGCGCAGACGCAAATCTCTTGCAAAATTATTTAGAAGTGGTGCTTGAAATTCCTTTTGGAACTTATGCGAAAAAAAATTTAGAAATTAGCGAAGTAGAAAAACAACTAAGTAAAGATCACTATGCCTTAGAAAAACCAAAAGAGCGCATTTTAGAATATTTTGCAGTGCGCAAACTCCTTGAAGTGCGTCAAACTAACTCTTCAAAAAACAAAGATTCTTTTATTTTAGAGGAAGCTAAAGGCACGATTCTTTGCTTTTATGGACCTCCGGGCGTTGGTAAAACAAGCCTTGCAAACTCTATTGCCACAGCCTTAAAGCGCAAATTAGTAAGAATTGCGCTAGGGGGATTAGAAGATGTGAGCGAATTGCGCGGACACCGCCGCACATACATTGGTGCAATGCCCGGCAGAATCGTGCAAGGACTAATTGATGCAAAGGAAATGAATCCAGTAATTGTGCTAGATGAAATTGATAAAATCCGCAACTCCTTTCGCGGAGACCCATCCTCTGTGCTTTTAGAAATTTTAGATCCTGAACAAAACAAAGAATTTAGAGATTACTACACAAATTTCAATTTAGATTTAAGTCAAGTTATTTTTGTAGCCACTGCAAATGATATTAGCGCAATTCCCGCACCTTTGCGCGATAGAATGGAATTTATCAATATTAATAGCTACACACCCGATCAAAAAGAACAAATTGCAAAAAAATATCTAATCCCCCAAGAGCTTAAAAAACATGGACTACAAAGCAGTGAAATAAGCTTTAATCTCCCAGCCATTAAAATGCTCATTGAAAAATACACAAGAGAAGCTGGAGTTAGAAACCTAAGGCGCAAGATTGCAGAGATTTTACGCAAAGTCAGCAAACAAATTCTTCAAAATACAGAAGAAAATACAGAATCCAAAACACAAAAAAAGATTCTTATCACTCCAAAAACGCTTCCAAACTACTTAGATAAGATTGTCTTTGAGTTTGAAAACGCAAGCAAAAATGCAGAAGTTGGGCTTATTAATGGGCTTGCCTGGACAAGCGTTGGTGGCGATGTGCTAAAAATTGAAGCTTTAAAAATTAAGGGTAAGGGTGGCTTGCAAATCACTGGAAATCTAGGTGATGTGATGAAAGAGAGTGCCAAAATTGCTTATTCTTACGTGAAATCCCTTATTGATAATGGCACACTCAAGGTTGATTCCAAGCTAATTCCACTCACTCCAAAAGAAAAAGAGGAGAAGCTACAACCAAGTGTGAGCGAGATTTATAACCGCTTTGATATTCACTTGCATATCCCAGAAGGTGCTACGCCAAAAGATGGACCAAGTGCCGGAATCGCGATTGCAAGCGCGCTATCATCGTTGCTTACAAATAGAAAAGTGCGTGGTGATGTTGCAATGACAGGAGAGCTGACTTTGCGTGGCAAAGTTTTACCTATTGGAGGTTTGCAAGAAAAACTCATCGCTGCTTATAAATCCGGAATGCAAGAAGTATTAATCCCCAAGAAAAACTTTGAAAGGGATTTAGAGGAAATTCCACAAGAAGTTAAAAATGGGTTAAAAATCCGCCCGGTAAGTGATTTTAAAGAAGTATTGGCAATTATCTTAAAATAATGCTTGAAACTTTAGAGCTAGAGTCAAAAAAAATAGTTTCTGATTTTAAAATTTTAAAATCTTTAAATATTCCACCAAATACGCAATTTTGTGGCATTGATGAAGCTGGAAGGGGCTGTGTAGCAGGATCACTTTTTGTATGCGGTGTGGTTTTAGAAAAACTCCCAGAGTCTTTAAAAAACTCTTTAAGAGATTCTAAAACTCTAAGCCAAAAAAAGCGCGATGCACTAGCAAACATTCTAAAAGACTACGCAACATTTAAAATCATCAAAAAAGAAGCAAACGAGATTGACACTAAAGGCTTAAGCGCGTGTATCAAAGAAGCTTTACAAGAAATCTTAAGCACAATTTATGCACCTTTTTATATCTTTGATGGAAATTGTAATTTTAAAATTCCGCATTTAAAAACACTCACTAAAGGCGACTCCAAACTCCATACAATCAGCGCAGCAAGTATTTTAGCAAAAAGCGCAAAGGACGCTGAAATGCTAGAACTTCACACACTCTATCCCCATTATAACTTTGCGCACAATAAGGGATATGGCACAAAGAAGCATATACAAGCAATCAAAACGCACGGCTTATCACCCATTCATCGCAAAAGCTACCACATAAAATCCTTAGATTTTTAGATAAAAATTTATAAATTTTATCGCTTTTTTAGCGAAGTAATCGCTATAATTGCGGATTTATTTTATGATAAGGTATGTATTTTGAGTGGATGTGTGATAACAATTACTTCAGGCAAAGGCGGTGTTGGCAAATCAACAACTACTGCAAATCTAGCGGTAGGCTTGGCGCAGCTTGGAAAAAAAGTTGTAGCGGTGGATTTTGATATTGGATTGCGCAATTTAGATATGATTTTAGGCTTAGAAAATCGTATTGTTTATGATATTGTCAATGTTATGGAGGGGGAATGCAATCTTTCTCAAGCCTTAATCAATGATAAAAAAACAAAAAATCTCTACTTCTTGCCAGCAAGTCAAAGTAAGGATAAAAATGTCCTAGATACAGATAAAGTCGCAGGATTAATCAACAAATTAAAAGAAGAATTTGACATTGTGCTTTTAGACTCTCCAGCGGGGATTGAAGGAGGATTTGAACATTCTATTTTTTTAGCCGATAGAGCATTAATCATTTCTACACCAGAAGTTTCAAGCGTGCGTGATGCTGATAGAGTGATTGGAATCATTGATGCAAAAAGTCAAAAGGCGAAAAATGGCGAAGAAGTGCAAAAGCACATTATCATTAACCGCCTAAAGCCAGAAATGGTGGAGAAAGGAGAAATGCTAGGCGTTGAAGATGTGCTAAATATTTTAGCATTACCACTAATTGGAATCGTTCCAGAAGATGAAAAAATCATCTCATCTACAAACACTGGAGAACCAGTAATTTATGGCGACTCCCTAGCATCTAAAGCCTATCAAAATATTGCAAAACGCATTTTAGGCGAAGATGTGCCATTTTTGGAATTAAAAGCTAAAAAAGGCTTTTTTGCAAGGTTGTTCCAATGAGTTTCTTAGATATTTTCAAAAGCAAAAAAAACTCCGCTCAAGAAGCAAAGGACAGATTAACTCTGATTTTAGCACACGAACGCGCTATTAATGTGCCTTATATGGACGCAATGAAACAAGAGATTTTAGAAGTGATTAAAAAATACACAAAAGCTCAAAAAATAGATATTAAAACTGATTCCAACCAAAACTTCAACACTCTTGAAGTTGAGATTTTGCTAGAAAAATAAATCTAAATGGATAAAGTTAAGCCTCTTACAATAGGCATTATTGCTTTATTGTTAATTTTACTAACCTTTAACTTTATCCCTAAACATTCAAACCCCCAAAACAAAACTTTACAGCAAAATCTCCAAGATACTGAAAATCTCCACGACTCCCCAAAAGCACACCAAAGCAACGCTACACTTGCAACAAACAACGCGGAGCTTATTCAAAAAAATATTAATTTTTTAAAAGAACATTTAGAGCAAATCAAAAAAGATTCCATAATTCCTAACTCACCACAAGGATTAAATCAAAATAGCACACCAAGAGAAACCACGCCGCATGAAGCGAAGCAAACCATACAAGAGTCACAAAGACAGGAATTACTAGCACCAAGCCCCAAATTAGATTCCAACTTTTGTGTGCGTAACAAACCCCAGCTTGCCATTATTATTGATGATGTTAGCAACTTTGCGCAATATCAAGCCATAAAAGAGATTCCTTTCAAGCTCACACCCTCTTTATTCCCCAAAAGTAAAGTCAATCCCGACACTCCAAAAATCGCTAAAATCGCTCCTTTTTATATGATTCACTTACCCCTTGAAGCTCTCAATTTTCATCAAAAAGAACATAAATGGCTCTTTGCTGGCGATTCTAAAGACAAAATGGAATCCTACATTGCTACAATCAAACGCGATTTCCCAAACCTAAGCCATATTAATAACCACACAGGAAGTAAATTCACTCAAAACTTAGAATCTATGTCGCTACTTTTAGAAACATTAAACAATCATCATATCAATTTTATTGACTCTAGAACCATCGCCACTACAAAAACTAACTCCGCCTATGCAAAATCCCCTTATATAGCATTTAATCCCTGTCAGCAAAAACCACTAGAACGCGATGTATTTTTGGATAATGTCCTAGATATTCCAAAAATTACAGAACAACTCATACAAGCGGTTCAAATTGCCAAACAAAAAGGTTATGCAATAGCCATTGGGCATCCACACAAAGCCACGCTTCTAGCACTTAAAAATGCTACTGATTATTTACAAAAAAGTGGAGTAGAACTTGTTTATATTAATGAAATCATCACACCATAAATACCTATCTTTAAAGAAAATATGCTAAAATAGGGGCTTTAAGCTTTTAGAAATTGCGAGATAAGGGAAATCGCGTATGACAACTCCAAAATCCACACAACAGCTACAAGGTAGCGTTTTAAGCATTATGCAATCCAAAGAAACCACATTATGCGTGGATAATACTTTTCATATTGTGGAAATTAACTCTTCTTTAAAAGTTTCTAAAAGCATTCAGGTTACTAAAAATGCAGAATCCCCACACCGCTATTCCCACGCCTTTGGAATATCCTCTCTAACATATTTTTGCATTCCAATTTTTGGCGAAAAAAAAGCATTTATCATAGAATTTGATGGCTCTAAGCCTAAACCTATCGCCACTTTAGACGACCACGATGGCGATATAGAATCTTCAGCCTTTTCACAAGATGGGCGTTTTTTTGCCACAGGCGGACAAGATGGGCGCGTATTTTTTTATGATGGACGAAGCTTTTTGCCCATAGCCTCCCTTCTTGCGCGTTCTGATTATATCTCTACAATTCGTTTTTCTAAGAGTGGCGAGTTTGTAGCCATTAGCGGATTTGATAAATTTACCCTTGTGTTTGATATGCTCCGCCACAAAATTGCCTTTAACTTTGTAACTAGCGATGTTGTAGAAGATTCTGCATTTTTTGATAAAGATGAAAAGCTCATTCTTGTGTGTCGCAATAATGCATCTATTATTTTTAGCCTAAAAGATGGTAAAATAATCTCCCAAGAATACCCTTTTGCCTTTTGGCCCACAAGTATTGCAATAGACTCTGAAGAAAATTATGCTCTTGTTGGCACACGCTCTGATACGCTTTATGTTATCGCGCTAAAAGACAATACAAAAGCAATGGAAATCAAAGATGAACACGCTGGAATTGCTTCACTAACCTTTTCGCATAATCACTTGTATATAGGCTCTATTGATGGATCTTTGCTTATTATTGATTATAATGAAGGCAAAGATGAACTAAAAGCAAGCCTTGATAGAAAAGATTACAAAAGTGCTAGAGAAGCAATTAACAAGAATGTTTTCTTAAGTATTCACCCTTTAACAAAAGTCTTTGATGAAGTATGGCCAGAGATTTTACACCAAGCTATTGATTTGCTAAATCAAGACTGCATTGAAGAAGCTGTTGAACTAACTGCACCTTTTGTGGTTAATCCTTCTAAGAAAAATGAATTTGACTTTTATCTTGCCCAAAAAGATGGTGTCAAGACTTTTTTAGAACTCATTTCTAAAAAAGACTACCCAAAAGCCTATGAAATGCTTCAAACAACGAAGTTTCTTGTGAAAACTCAAGCGTATGAAAAGCTAGAAAATATTTGGAATAAGGCTTTTTTTAATGCAAAAAAACTCTTAATTGAAAACGCAAATGTTAATAAACGCCTAGCTGAACAAACACTAGCTCCCTTTAACAATACTCCAAAAAAAGAGCTGATTGTTCAACTTTTACGAAATTGCGATGTTTTTGAAAAAGCCGAAGCCTTGATAAAAAAACAAAATTTTAAAGAATATTTTAGTCTAACCTTTCAATTTTCCTTTTTACGCGATACAGATTTGTATAAAAAGGTTTTGCTTGTAGGCGAGAGAATGCTAGCTAATTTAATTGAGCTAGAGAAAAACTTCCGCTATGATGAAGCAAAGAAAATCGCTGAAACACTACTTGTTTTTCCAACACTAAAGCGTAATGCAAACGAACGCATTGTTTTAATGCAGCAAAAAGAGAGTCTATTAACTGCCATTGAAGCAAAAGATATTAAAAAGGTGTATTCTCTAATTGATGAGATTGAGAGCTTGCGTTCAATGCAGCAGTTTAAGGACTTCACAAAAGACTTTTTGCGCCATTATGAAGAAGCAAAACCTTATGCGTATAGTGGCAATGCAAAACACGCAATGGTGCTTTTTGGTGAGTATTTAGAGATTAATTATTGGGTGGATAAAATCGGCTCTTTGCTAAAAATTGCGTATTTAAAACAAATTGAAAAAAACTTGCACAATATTGAAGTGAATTGGGTGATTACCCTAAAACGCTATTTTGAACGCTATGGTAAGAGCTTTGAACTCATAAAACTTCTCCAAAACCACGAAGCAAAAGCAATTTTAGATCAGTTTGAAGGAGATGGAGAGAGCGATGGCTACCGCAGATATGGCTTTGTGGATTCCATTGTAATTTATCTTGTGCAAAAAGAAGAATGATTTTACAACTCAAGCAAATCCCTCTATCACTCACACATATTAAAGAGCTTGAAACACTCTATTATTGCGGTAATTTAGAGCTTTTAAAAGCACCTAAAGTTACAATCATTGGCACGCGCAATCCAAATCCTTATGCTCAAAGCTTCACCCAAACTCTAGCGCAAAAACTCAGCAAACGCGGAATTGTAATTGTAAGTGGTGGCGCATTAGGCGTTGATATTATCGCTCACGCAAACGCCCTGCCAAATACCATTATGATTTCCCCAAGCTCATTAGATTACATTTATCCCAAAAGCAACGCGCCTATTATTTCTAAAATCTACAAACAAGGCTTGATTCTTAGTCAATTTACCCCCACTTACACCCCACACCGCTATTCTTTTTTAGAGCGTAATAAAATTGTAATAAGTCTTGGTGAATGCGTGATTATCCCCCAAGCGGATTTAAAAAGTGGCTCTATGCAAAGCGCACAATATGCTCTAAGCCTTGGTAAAACGATTTTTGTCCCGCCTCACCATTTAGGACAGAGTCTTGGCACGCAAAGTTTAGCCAAAAACAATCAAGCACGGGTGATTTGGGATATAGATGCTTTTGTAAATGAGCTTTGCGCAAGCATTTTAGATTCCAACATTACGCCAAATTTAAGGGCGAGTTTAAGGGATTCCAGAGATGAAATTTTAGAATTTTGCCAAAGCAATCCCTTTTTTGAGGAAGCCTTTTTACGCTTTGGCGAAATGTTATTTGAATACGAATTAGAAGGCAAAATCCGCCGAAACAATGGACGCATAGAAGTTGTGTAAATTTCTAAAACTTTTTCCATAAACTAATTGTAAAAACACTATCAGGGGCTGATGAGCTTCCCCCAGCGGTGCCAGAGACAGAAATAGCGGTATCAGAATTTAAGCTATAAGTAGCCCCCAAAGAAAATGTGGGAATAGAATAAGAATTAGAAGTCTTTCGCCCTTCAAATTTAGAGCCACTTTGGTATCTTTGTTCTAATCCCACATCTAAAGAGATTTTAGGACTTAAAATCACAGACATATCAAATCCAAAATAAAAGCTATTGCCATATTCCAGTTTTCCATAATCAAAGTTTCTATCTGCATTATAAACCCCGCCAATATAAAGCGATGAGATAACAGGGTCAGAATAATTTTTGAGTGCAAATTGAACCGAGAAGGATTTAAAAGCAAAGTTTTTTGATTCATCAAAATGTTCCTCTCTTTGAATCACACCACCTTGCAAAGTAACTTGAGAGATAAACATACCGCCAATGCTATCACCCGTATAGATTCCACCAATCCACAAAGAATCAAAATCAAAACTCCTCTCACTTCCATAAGAAAATCCAAAATTACTTACATACTCATTTTGTTTGTAGCTTCCATTACCAGCTACAAGAATATCAAATTTAGGTGTAAGAGTGTAAATAAAAGTTTGACTAATAGAAACTTGCTTTGTATCTGTCCAAGTCTTTGTATCAGGCTGTGCTACAAGTGTGGGATACATATTGTAAATGTAGGCATTACCGCTACTTAGGTAACTTACGCTTGTGATACTCCTTAAGCCAATTTGCTTTTAAAAAGCGAATCCATAGTAATGGGATCAGAGGCAAAACTTATTGAAATAAATACAAAAAAAGAGACTAAAATCCTTTTTAACATTATAATCCTTTATAAAAATATATGCTAAATCTTTAGCAACAAGTATTCCATATTTGGTTTTAAGTGTTTAAGTTTTAGAATAAGATTGTAAATTATTTAAAAAACACTTCACTAGGAAACTCTAAAACTTTTATGTTGGGTTTAGAATTCTCTTTGCCTGCAATGATTAAAGCAAATCCACCTGTATGATTTCTATCCCATACAGAATAAAACTCTTTTTTGGTTGCTTTATATTGCCCAAAATTAGGATCAAAGACTTGAATAAAATCACCTTTGTGATTGATAATTACTACAAAATGAGGGAATCTAGGATCATTTTCTATTCTTACAAGCAAGGGATAAGAAGTTTGCTCTAATATTTCCCTTTGAAGTTGAAAGCCTTTAGTGGTATAGCCTAGAGTATTTGCCACTTCTTGCAATTCTTTGAAGCTTAACATATTGGTTTTTTGATTTAAAAAAGCAAGTATATCTTGTTCGCTATATTGCCTCAATTCAAAGAGATTAAGTAAGGTTGCTAAAGCAGAAGCCTCACAAGATTCTTCATATTGCTGCCTTATAACATTTTGATTGTGGAGTTCTTGTAGAGATTTAACACTAAAAGCAAAAGTAAAGCTTACCATACAAAAACAAGCAAAAAGAATGTGTAATAAAGGTATTTTTTGCATTATGATTTTGATTCTTTAATCGTTTGATTGATAAAACTCTCTATTTCTTTAGAGAATTTGGAAGTTAAAGTGCTAGAATATCCATTGCCATAGTTATATGCTTCTATGGCTTGTTTGCTTTTCAAGTCTTGATTTTCCTTTTCTAGTTTTTCTTTTTGATTGAGTATATCAAAAATACTTTGGGTAGCAGTATAAGAAATCTGCAACAAATAATAATCTGCATTATTTTCAACCAAATCTTCGATACTTGTAACTTCTGTGACAAAAAATTGATTGAAATTATCCATTGTCGCATTATAAGAAAATTTTTTATTATCAATTTCTATGGAATTTCCATTGAGATAGTAAGAATGCACGATAGCTAATTTATCTTGAATTTCTTTTAATTGTTCTTTGGGAATATAATCTTGTGCCACATTAAAAAATGTTGTTCCTATTGCATTTAATTCTGTATCGACATATCTTTTAATCTGCTCCAATAAATTTTCACCGCCATTATCAAGAGAATTATTAGGTATGTAAGGATAAGCCTTCAAAAGATTCAAAAGCTCATAACCTCCACTAGGGAATTTTTTATCTTCTCCCAACTCTATTGCTTTTTCTATTTCAATGGAATCCTCTATTGTTTGCTTATTGTTTCGATAAATTTCAGAAATAATACTATTCATTTCGCGTTTTAAAAATTCTTTTGCTTCCTGCATTTGCGATTTTGTAGGCGGATTTATTTCTTTGGATTTTTGTATTAATTCATTTTCAAATTCAAAATAACTAGGCGAATCAAGCACGATTCCTCTTTTCTCTATCGGCGATACATAATCTACAATAGCTTGCAACGCCTCTTTATTGGTTATTGTTTCTTGTGTTGTTAAAAAATTTGTTGTTTGATTTTTTGTTTGATTGAAAACATTTGCATAGAGATTTAAATTGTGAAGGGAATTAGATATACCAGTCATTTGCCTACCCATTTATTTAGTTAATTTAGTGGGCAAGCAAAATATGTTCCTAACGCTTAAATATTTGAATTATCTAATGCCCCAATATTTATTCGCATCACTTCTAATAACTCCATTTATTTCATTGAGTATTTTTCTATCATCAAGTAATTTATCCGCATAATATCTATCAGCAGGGCGTGTATAAACAGGATTGTTTTGATTCATGCCAATAATAGATATATTTACTTGATTGTTTAGATGATTTAATGTTGCCTTGACAACGGGTATATACTGATTGCTACCATCATCAACATTTAAAGGTGTAAGCTCATTTGCATAATCTTCAAATAATTTGTAATACGCCGTATAGGATATTCTGGTTCCAGAATTATCTTTTGTTCCGTAGTTATAAGGGATAAAATATTGATATGTATTACCATACAAATGTTTGAGAATTGTAGCCCCGCCCACAATCTCACTCATCTCTTGATTATTGAGTGTTTTAACACCTAAAGAATTTTCATTAGATTTTCCATTAGTAGCTACAGAAATTAAATCAATAGCAAAAGCATTGCTTAAAAGACCAGCAATTATAGATAAAGCTAGTAATAACTTTTTCATTAACAACTCCTTTAAAATTTTTCAACATCACTATACTAATTTTCTATTTAGTTTTTTATTGTATTCCCTGTTTTAACAAAATTTATTTACAGGACAGGTTGAATATTTTTGCGTGAATCAGTAACACATAATCTAAATTTAGTGGGTGCAGAATCAGTGGAACATAGAATAATCCATTCTGTATTTACAACATCACTAAGACAATATTACTTGATTTTTCTCTTTCTTTTTTATCCAATAACTATAAAGCATTTTAATTCCAATGGTTAGGAAAATTCCCTCCATTAATGCTGCTAGAATTAGCGCGTAATATTCTTCTGTGCTAATTGCACCAAACTGCATTCCAAGCTGTGCTGTGGCAACTAAGAAAGTTAAAGGCATCGCGTGGCTAAAGGCAAAGAGAGCGGTTTTAATATAGCTTTTAAAGTATTTGCTATACGCTATAAATGTCGCAATTAAACGTAAAGAAACCATAATAGCGATAATACTTAGCGTTAAAGAAAGTAAATGCAAGTTTTTTAGCATTAAATTTAAATCCAGCGTAGAGCCAACATAAATAAAAAATAGTGGGATAAAAAAGCCAAAACCAAACTCATTTAACTTTTCTGCCAAACCTTTTTGATGATGAAAATAAGTTGCTAAAATCATTCCAGCCAAAAACGCTCCAAGCACGCTTTCTAACCCTAAAATTTGCGTGATTCCAATTAAAATAAAAAACAACATTGCGCTAAAGCGAATGTCTTGATTTTTGCTAGATTCTTTAGGGATTAAGAAAAATTTAAACGCCGGAAACCACCAAAATAACACATCAGCAATCTTAAACACTCCAACAATCACACTTAAAAATAAAAACAACACGAGTAAAGTCTTATATAACTCCCAAGTTAGCCCGTGCGAATACGCACCATTTAACACCACAAGCGCCACAATACTAATTAGCTCACCTAGGATTCCAACATTTAGCGCAAGCTGTAACCAAGGTGTGTTTTTAGGATACTCTTTTAGCATTGCCATAATCATTCCAAGGCTCATAACAGGCAATGCAGCAATATAAAACTCTGATAAATTTGTATTTACAACATACAAAAATGCCATTCCATATAACACTAAAAAATAAAAAAATGCAGATTTTAAAAACCCCTTACCAAGCTTTGTAAAAGTTTTTAAATCCACTTCCAAACCACATAAAAACATTAAAAACAAAAACCCAATATGTGCAACAAACTCCAAAGATTCCGAATGCGAAAATAGTCCAAAATGAAAGGCTAAAGCGCCTAACACAATCTCCACAGCTACTAGTGGCAAACGCGTAAGAGAGCTTAAAAAGGGAGCAACAACAATTAAAATCGCAATAATTCCAAAAGTAATAATGTTTTCCATAAAGACTTAAAAACTCCAAAAATCAAGGCGCAAAATAAAGTTGAAAGTATAGCATTACTTAGAATGCAATCTTAAAAATTGTGGTAAAATGTGCCATTTTTACTAAATTTAGGAAAATTATGGATTTTTTTGCCCCCCTTTTTAATGCCCTATCTAGCAATACCTTATCTAGCGATATGGAATCCAAGCGCGCGATTTTAAAAAAAGACTGCATTTTACAAAAAGGATTCCATTATTTTGACTGGACAGCTAGCGGACTTGGCGCAAAATGCACAGAAGAGCGCATTAACTCCATTTTGCCTTTTTATGCAAATACACACTCTCAAAGCAATACAAATGCAGAATTTATGAGCGAACTTTATGAGAGTGCCAGAGAGCATTTAAAAAGCTTTTTTAATTTAGATTCCAATTTCGCCTTAATTTCCTGCGGCTTTGGTTCAACAGCAGCAATCAAGAAGTTTCAGGAGCTTCTAGGCGTTTATATCCCCCCTAAAACACGCGCAATTTTAAACTTATCAAAGATTGATAAATCCACACTTCCCTTAGTTGTCGTAGGACCTTATGAGCACCATAGCAACGAACTAAGCTTTAGAGAAGGCTTATGTGAAGTAGTGCGTGTGCCACTCAATGCGCAAGGGCTTTTTGACCTTGACGCCTTAAAGCACATTTTAGATTCCAACAAAGGACGCAAAATCATCGGTTCTTTTGCGCTAGGTTCAAATGTTAGCGGAATTGTTATCCCTTACCAAGAAATTTCTTATCTTATACGCAAACATAATGGGATTGTTTGTTTTGATTGTGCAAGCAGTGCTTCTTATTTACATATTGAGCCACAATTTTATGATGCGATTTTTCTCTCCCCTCACAAACTCTTTGGTGGAATTGGAGGTAGTGGAATCTTAATTGTAAATCGCGCCTTAATTGATAAAACACTTCCGCCAACTTTCTGTGGTGGGGGCGTTGTGGGCTATGTTTCACGCACAAGTGCCAAATATTTTGGTATTGATGAAATAAGAGAAGAAGCAGGAACTCCGGGAATCTTAGCCTTTTTGCGCGCATATTTAGGCTTTGCCTTGCGTCAAGAAATCGGCTTAGAATGGATAAAAGAGGCTAAACTCCCTTACATTAAACAATTTAGAGAGTTTTTAGAAAATGAACCACGCATTACGCATTATGGAAACTTAACACATAATGTATTAGGGATTTTTGCCTTTAATCTTAAAGGTTTTGAACCCTTTGCATTAGCAGAAAAATTATCCAAAGAATACGGAATCCTAGTGCGTGCAGGTTGCTCTTGTGCCGGACCTTATGGACACGATTTGTTAGGTTTAGAAGATGGCACAATTTTTACTCAAAAGCCCGGTTGGATTCGGCTAAATCTCCATTACACGCACACACAGCAAGAAGTTACGCATTTAATTAGCACGCTAAAAGCCTTGCTTTCTTAAAAAGTTTTAACAAAACTTCCAAAAACTTTAAAAAAATAATGCTAAAATACGCGCGATTTAAATTTAAGGAATTGCAATGGAAGAAGCCAAAAACATTTCAAATAAACTTTTAGAAAGCGTTGAAAGTCTTGTTGAAGAACTAAGAAAATTGCGCGATGAAAATCAATCTTTACGCCAGCAAATTGTGCTTTTAAAAGCTGAAAATGAAGCCAAAAATTCTGAAATTAGCTCTCTGTATGATGAAATTAGCGCAAAAGATCGCGATTTAGAAGGCGCATTAAATAAAATCCAAAATGCGCTGGGACATTAATATATGGATAATGCGTTTCGCGTGAGCCTTGCAGGGCGTTTCTTTGATATTCCCACACAAGAAATCTCCCCAGCCACTCTTGAGGCATTAAAGGCTATCACAGATAATGCAGGCGTAATAAATCCGCGTGATCTTTTGCGTGCGTTTTTAGAATCTTATGAAATCAAAGCCACGCTAGAATCAAGCCTTGCAACTGCAATACAAAAGATCCAAGACGCTAAAAATTAACGCATTTGCAAGAATTCTTCTATCACATCGTAATCTTAAAGCGCAATTCTCCATTGCTCACTTACTTTAGTAAAACTTTCCTTGAAAAAGGCACACTTGTTAGCATTCCCTTGCATTCTAAAACCCTGCAAGGAATTGTGCTTAAGCAATGTCAAAAGCCCAAATTTGAATGCAAAGAAGCCACACCCTTAGACTTCCACTTCTCCCAAGCACAATGCACCCTTGCGGAGTTTATCACAAGTTATTATTGCACTTCGCACTCCCTTGCATTTAGTCTTTTTACGCCCTTTAATAGCACACAGAATCTAAATTTACAACCCCTAGACTTTCCGCTAAACTCTTTGAATAAAAGCCAGCTTAAAGCCTTTAACTTCATCAAAAACCGCCAAGATTCCTTGCTTTTTGGTGATACAGGCAGTGGCAAGACAGAAATTTATATGCACTTATTTAACGCGAGTTTAAAAAAAGGCAAAAATGCGCTTTTTTTAATGCCTGAAATTTCTCTAACTCCGCAAATGGAAAAGCGGTTAAAGGCTGTTTTTGGAGATTGTATTGCATTTTGGCACTCTAAAGTTACAAAGGCTAGAAAAACTCAAATCTTACAAGATTTAAAAGAAGGCAAAGTTAGGATCTTAGCAGGCGCTCGTTCAGCCTTGTTTTTGCCCTTATCAAATTTAGACACCATTGTCATTGATGAAGAGCACGATGATGCGTATAAATCAAGCTCCACTCCTCGCTACCACGCACGCGATGTGGCACTCTATCTTGCTAAAACACAGAATCTAAGAATCGTTTTAGGCTCGGCAACTCCGCTTGTTACAAGCTATCAACGCGCCAAGCAAAACCATAGCCTTTTTCGCTTAAAAGGCACACATTTTAATACGCAAAAACACTACCACTTTTGCAAAAATACGGAATCCACACAAATACAAACTACACCCATAGAAACAACTTTGCAAAGAGTCCTAGAGAGTGGCAAGCAAGCCATTGTTTTTTTGCCTACGCGTGCGAATTTTAAACATTTGCTTTGCATAGAATGCAATGAAGCTATTGAATGCCCAAATTGTAGTGTATCTTTAAGCTTGCATTCTAAAGATTCCAGTCTAAAATGCCATTATTGCCACTATACACGCCCCATTCCACAAACTTGCCCTAAATGTCAAGGAATGTTACAAAGCCTACGCATAGGCACACAAGAATTTTCTAAAACCTTGCAAGAGTCCTTACCAAAGGCTCGCATTACCTGTTTTGACCGCGATTCTATTACCACGCAAAAAAAGCTCTCCCAAACTCTTGATGCATTTAATCACCATAAAATTGATATTTTAGTAGGCACACAAATGATCTCCAAAGGACATGATTATCATAATGTCGCACTAAGCGTAATTTTAGGGCTTGATTATCTTTTAAAGGGAAGTGATTATAGGGCAAGAGAAAGAGCCTTAGCCTTAATGTTTCAAATCTCAGGGAGAAGTGGCAGAAAAGAAAATGGCGAAGTGTTAATCCAAACACAATATGAAGATTTTTTTAAAAAATACTTAAACGATTATCAGATATTTCTAGAAGACGAACTTCTTATGCGTGAAAATTTATATCCACCTTTTATGCGTTTATCTCTTATCCATTTTAAAGATAAAAATCAAATAAAAGCAAAATATCTCATGCAAGAAGCCTTAAAAATTTTACAACAAAAAATCAAAGAAAATACACTTAATGTAGAAATTGTAGGCAGTGGTGAAGCCCCAATTGAACGCATTTTAGACAAGTGGCGTTATTTAATAATGCTCCGCTCTAAAAGCTCTAAGGACTTACACATCGCGCTTTTACCCTTGCGCAATTTTGCTTGCGAGATTGATATAGACCCACTTGAGTTTAACTAAGAGCATAAAGTTTAAACTTCTCTCCCCTTTCTTTATAAGATTTAAACTGATCCAAACTTGCAGCAGCAGGAGATAGCATTGCCACACATTTTGTGGAATCTTTTTTGAATTCCAACAATCTCTTCTTTATACTATCTACCGCCACTTCAAGCGTATAGCACGCTTTAGATTCCACAATCCCAAGTGCAAGCTTACAAAGCCTATCTGTGTTGCTCCCAATCGCAAAAATCTCTATTCCATTGCCCTTTTTTAAAACTTTGATTAAATCAAACAGCGGGCTTAAATCAGCCCCTTTATCATCGCCCCCCAGCACAAGCAAAATCCTTTGATTTTGGTAACTTTTTAAAGCTTCCATTGTGGCATCAATATTTGTCCCCTTGCTATCATCAACCCAAAGATTCCCCGCCCTATCATAAAATTCTTCCATTTTATGCGCCCCAATTTTAAAGGCGTTTAAAAGCGTATAATCTGTTTGTAGCGTTAAAATCTTTGCCCCACACAATGCTAGCGTTGCATCTAGCAAAAAAGGCTCTTTAAAAGCAATTTTTTCTAAATCTATCCCAAAAATTTGCGCTAAATCGTTAGAATTTTCATAAAACACAAGCTTCCCAAGAGACTTTTTACAAAAAGTATGCCCCTCCACACTCTTTGGCAAAATCGCAATTTCTTTTTCTTTTAGCAATAAAATAGGCTTTAGCTTGTCTTTAATATAGGCTTCATAGCTCCCGTGCCAACTAATGTGATCTTGTGAGAGTGGCAGCAAAAGATACAAGCTAGGCTTTGCTAGATTTGTATAATGGAGTGTAAAAGAGCTTGTTTCTAGCACCCAAAGTGGAGAATTAGAATCCAATTTTGCTAAGGGAGTTCCAATATTTCCGCCACTTTGAGCGTTTAGATGTGCTAGCAAATGTGTTAGCATTTGTGTGGTTGTTGTTTTACCATTTGTGCCACTAATCCACACAGAAGAAGGCATTGTATGGGCAAAAAAATCATATTCACTTAAAAGGCGCATTTTAGAGTATTTTCTAGCAAAAAAACGCGCTGTTTGCACCATTGTGTTATTTGGTGGAATCCCTGGGCTTACGAGAATTGTCGCATCAAATTGCGTAGATAAAATCTCTGATAGATACGCGCTAGGATACAATGCATTATCAAATTCATCGTAACTTAGCGTTTTAAAACTATCATCAAAAACCAAAAGCGGCGCGTAAGATTCCGCAATTGCACGATTTGTCCCTCCAAACCCTAAGAGTATCAGCATAACAATTCCTTTAGCGCAGTTTCAAACTCAAAAGCGCAATTAAATTACTCATTAACGCCACAATCCAAAAACGCACGATAATCTTACTCTCATTTAAACCCTTCTCTTCAAAATGATGGTGCAAAGGTGCCATTAAAAAAATTTTCTTACCCCGCGTTTTGTAACTTCCAATTTGTAAAATCACAGACAAAGCTTCCACTACAAAAATAAATCCAATCAAAAATAAAAGAATCTCATTTTTAGAAACAATCGCCATATACGCGATAAACCCCCCAAGACTAAGGCTTCCGCTATCTCCCATAAAGACTTGTGCTGGGTGGCAGTTATACCACAAAAAACCAATCAAAGCCCCAATTAACGCTGCAGATAAAATCACAAGCTCCCCACTATCTAGCACCTTTGGATAGAGTAAATACGCACTAAGTCCGCTATGTCCAGCCACATACACAAATACACTCAAAGAAGTTAGCGCATAAATTGATGGAATCGCAACTAAGCCATCTAAACCATCTGTTAAATTCACCGCATTGCTTGTTGCCACAAACACAAGTGTCCAAAATAAGATTCCAAACACTCCCCAATCAAACAGAGCATTCTTAAAAAAAGGTAAATAAAACTCCGTGTTTAAGGTCGTCCAATACAATGCTAAAGAAAGTAAAAAACTCATAAAAATCTGTAAATAAAGCTTTTTTCTTGCCGACATTCCTGCGTTTTTATTCTGCGAGATTTTAGAATAATCATCGCTTATGCCAAGAAATGCAAAAAGAAGTAGCGTAGCAATCCCTAAAAGCACATAAATATGTGTAAGTTTTGCACATAATAAAGTGGCAAGCAAGGTTGTGCTCACAAAAACGATTCCACCCATTGTGGGCGTGTTTGCCTTTTCTTGATGATTTTTGGGAGCAAACTTTGAAATAGGCTGATTTGCTTGCTTATTTTGAGCCCACAAAATGTAATAAGGCATTATAAAAATCGTCAAAAGCAATGCAATAAAAAACGCAATAGCTGAACGCACCGTGATATACTGGAACAAATTAATATCAAAAAACGCATAAAGGTAGTAAAGCATAAATCTAGCACTTATAAATGAAATTTTAGGAAAAATTTAGATAGGATTCTACCTAAAATAACTTTAAAATTAGGAAATTCTTAAATGAAAACCCTTTTAATCATCACCGATGGAATTGGCTTTAATGTTAATCCCGACTTCAACGCTTTTTTTCACGCCAAAAAGCCAACTTATGACAAACTTTTTAAAGAAGTGCCTTATGGTATGATTGAAACCTTTGGTTTGTCTGTGGGCTTACCAGAAGGGCAAATGGGGAACTCTGAAGTGGGGCATATGAGCTTAGGAAGTGGAAGAATTTTGTATCAAGATTTAGTCAAAATTAACAAGGCAATAGAAAATGGAAGTTTAATGCAAAACAAAGCCCTAGATTCCATTAAAACTTGTAAGAGAGTGCATTTAATTGGATTAATGAGTGATGGCGGGGTGCATAGCCACTTAAATCATATTTTAGCCCTTGCAGAAGGATTGCAATCGCAATGTGAAGTGTTATTGCATTTAATCACCGATGGGCGTGATGTCTTACCAAAGACTGCTCCAAGCTTTTTAAATGAAGTAGAAAAAGCAATACAAGGCAAAAATATCCGCATTGCAAGCCTTAGTGGGCGTTATTTTGCAATGGATAGGGATAATCGCTGGGAGAGAGTAGAGCTTGCCTACAACACAATCGCGCTTGGTGAAAATCCACAAAATACAAGCCTAAAAGAATATTTGCAAGCACAATTTGCAAAAGAAATCTTTGATGAATTTATTGAACCTGCGAGCTTTAATGGCTATGATGGAATCCAAAAAGAAGATGGAATCGTTTTTGTAAATTTTAGAAGCGATAGGGCAAGAGAGATTGTAAGTGCATTAGGAAATGTAGAATTTAGTGGATTTATGCGCAAAAACTTTACTAAAATTCCACTTATTACAATGACGCCTTATGATAAAACATTTAATTTTCCTATTCTTTTTCCAAAAGAGAGCATTAAAAACACCCTTGCTGAAGTGATTTCTAAGCATAATTTACGCCAATTCCACACCGCAGAAACAGAAAAATATGCTCATGTTACTTTCTTTTTTAATGGGGGAATAGAAGAGCCATACCCTAATGAAACGCGCCTTTTAGTACCTTCGCCAAAGGTTAAAACTTACGATTTACAACCACAAATGAGCGCAAAAGAGGTTGGCGATGCAGTTTTAGGCGCAATGGATAGTGGCTATGATTTTATCGTTGTGAATTTTGCCAATGGCGATATGGTAGGACATACAGGAAGCTATGAAGCAGCAATTAAAGCCGTAGAAGCGGTGGATTTTGAACTAGGTAGAATCTACACAAAAGCACAAGAGCTAGACTATGGCTTTGTGCTAACAAGCGATCACGGAAATTGTGAAGCAATGAAAAATGAAAAAGGCGAACCACTAACTAATCATACTATAGGGAGTGTTTGGTGTTTTATCGCTGCTAATGGCGTAAAAAGCGTAAAAAATGGAGGTTTAAACAACATTGCTCCAAGTGTTTTAAAACTAATGGAATTAGAAATTCCAAATGAAATGGACGCACCGCTTTTTTAGATTTTTCACTAAGATTTAAACAAAAATATACAAAGCATTATGTATAATCTTACATTTTAAGTTCATTTTTAAGGGCGATGATGACACAAGAAGAATTAGATGCATTGCTAAATAGCGATATTGACGCTACTGAAGAGCCAGAACCTGTGCAAAGCCAAGAAGAGCCAAAGCATTCAGATCCAACTATTGAAAGCGGAGCAGTAACTGCTGACGATTTTAAAATCAACCAAGATGTGAGTTGGCCTCCACCGCCTCCGACAACAGAACACAAAGTTGTGCATCAACTTGATGATGTAACGCGTGATTCAGAGATTAAAGCCACAGAAATGTTTGACAAACTGGAGAGCATTAACAATCTAGGCGCAGATATTGAAGATGCTTTTGGAAAAATCCAAGATTTCATTAACTCCCAAGAAGAATTGCTTCAAAAACTCCACGCAAAATTCCCAGATTTTCACACTTTTAGTGAAAAACTAGAAGAGATTGCTAACATTAAAGCAAACGCGCAAAAAATCTCTGACTCCTTACAAGAAATCTCAATGGCTTCTTTAGATGCAATGGAGAGTATGCAATACCAAGACATTCATCGCCAAAAGATTGAACGCGTTATTAATGTAATGCGCGCGCTCTCACGCTATATGAGCTCTTTATTTGAAGGCAAGATTGAAGATAGCAAGCGCGTAAGCTCGGCTGTGTATATTCAAGGAGATTCCGCGGATAATGTGATGCACACAGATGATATTGAAGCATTGATTGAAAAATTTGGCACAAATTAATGCGTCTTCCAGAACTTCTTTCGCCCGCTGGAAATCTTAAAAAACTAAAGATTGCCTTAGAATACGGAGCAGACGCTGTTTATGGAGGTGTCAGCCATTTTTCTTTGCGCAATCGCTCAGGCAAGGAATTTGATTTTGAAAGCTTTAAAGAAGGTGTGGATTACACACATTCTAAAGGTAAAAAAATCTATGTTACCATTAATGGTTTTCCTTTCAACTCCCAATTAAAACTTCTTCAAACCCATATTGAAAAAATGGCTTCCTTAAAACCTGATGCTTTTATTGTCGCAGCACCGGGAGTTGTGAGATTAGCACGCCAAATTGCTCCAGAGATTCCAATCCATCTCTCCACCCAAGCAAATGTTTTAAATGTGCTAGATGCGCAAGTGTTTTATGATTTAGGAGTGAAGCGCATTGTTGCGGCAAGGGAGCTTAGCTTAAAAGATGCTATTGCCATTAAAAAAGCGATTCCGACTTTAGAACTAGAGATTTTTATCCACGGCTCAATGTGTTTTGCGTTTTCTGGGCGTTGTTTAATCTCTGCTTTGCAAAGTGGAAGAGTGCCAAATCGTGGGAGTTGCGCTAATGATTGTCGCTTTGATTATGAATATTATGTGCGAAATACTGAAAATGATGAGCTTGTGCGTTTTAGTGGCAAAGAAATCTATGCAAGAAACCCCGATAATGGCGTAATGATGCGCTTAGAAGAGGAAGAGGGAGTAGGGACACATATTTTTAATTCCAAAGATTTAAATTTAGCAGAGCATATTCCTACGATTTTAGAATGCGGTGCTATTGATTCTTTAAAGATTGAAGGGCGGACAAAATCCGCATATTACGCAGGAATTACAGCTTTTGCTTACAGAGTAGCACTAGATGATTATGCCAAAGGTGCATTTGTAGAGCAGAAATACACACAAGAGCTTGATACGCTAAAAAATCGTGGCTTTAGCGATGGCTACATTATCCACCGCCCTTATGAGAAGTTAAACACACAAAATCATTTTACTGCCATTAGTGAAGGGAGCTATCAAGTTAATGCTGAAGTTAGTGAAGATGGCAAAAGTGCGCTTTGTCGCCACACAATCCGCCCCAATGAGCCAAAAGAAATTATAAGCGCGCAGCTAAATAGCATTAAGGATTGCAAAAATGAAATTGGAGAGATTTTTACCAAAGATGGCAAGAAGTATCTAAAACTTTTTAAAATCCTTTTAGAAAATGGAAAAGAGCTAGAATCTATCCATAGTGGCAATGAAAATCCTTTCTTGCTCCCCTTTCCACTTCCCCCTTTTAGCTTTTTAAGACAGAAAATTTGAGTTTCTCAAAATCTCAATAAAGCACCAAATGCACTTTTTGTGAGCCGTGTACGCCAAAAACCGTGATAAGCTCAATATCCGCTGTGCGTGAAGGTCCAGCAATAAACAGAATATTACTCGGCAACATAGGATTTTCACTTTTAACAAGGTTTAATGCTTGCGCTAAACTCCCCACAATATTCTTTTTTTCTAAAAGCACAATGCAGAGCGTTGGTGCAAGAGAAAGCATTCTGGGCTGTGTGCTGCTAGAATGCACTAATGCCACCCCGTGTGAGCTAATACCAACTCTTGCACGCACAATAGAAAATTCACTATGGAACACTTCTTTGCGTAACTCTTCAATTTCTTTATTAAAACAGACTTTTTCTTGCGCCTTAATTTTATCAATATCAAGCCCTAAGCTCTCTCCATAAATCATTTTTGTATAACCATAACCCGCAACAATGGAATTGATTTTATCTTCTAATTCCTCTTTTGTGCATTCTTCTACAATGTATTTATTGTCTATCATTTTGCGTTTAAGTTCTTCTAATTTATCCCCATTTCTTTGGATATGTTCCACTGGATCAATGCTAGGTTTATTGATAAAACTAGAATCCTTATGTGCATTTTTAAACGCGCTAAAATCTGCTCTTTACTGCGTTGTGAAATTTCTTGAATTCTACTCATAAATCACTCCATCTATTTTTTGAATTTCTTTGTATAAATCAAGTTTAATTTGTGGGAGTTCTTTAAATGCACTCCATTTTTTAACCACTGGTAAAGAATCTCTAAACTTATGCAAGATTCCATTAAAATAATGTGCCTTAGAGAGTGAAAAACGCCAAACTGCCCCATTTGTTGCTAATCTTGCGAATTTTGCATTGCGCTAGATTCTGCTTTGTTATATTCTAATGCACTGGCACCAAGTGGTGGATTTTCCCCTTGTCCTATTTTATTACTCCTTGACTTCCTAATTAAATCAGCTAAAGGAATCTTCACAGGACACACTTCAGAACATCTTCCACATAAAGAACAAAGACTTAAAATATCCCCTGTTACATCAATTCCAAAAAGATTAGGGCTAACAACTTCTCCAATAGGTCCGGGATAAATCGTTTGATATGTGTGCCCACCGATTTTATCATACACAGGACAGAAGTTCATACAAGCCCCACAACGAATAGCAACGCTTCATAATAATCTTGATGGGCTAGCATATCGCTTCTGTGATGGTCAAATAGCACAATATGCACTTCTTTTGGTCCATCCAAATCTCCATTTTTTCGCGGTCCTGTGATGATATTGTTATAAGTTGGGATAAACTGCCCTGTTGCTGATGGCGTTAGTAAATGCACCATAGTTGCTGCATCTTCAAAACTTTCCATAACTTTTTCAATTCCACATAATGCAATGTGAATATCAGGTGCTGTTGTACACATTCTACCATTGCCTTCATTTTCAATCAGCCAAAATGCTCCTTCCTTAGACATTGCAAAATTTACCCCACTTAAGCCCATTTGCAAGCCCTCAAATTCATCTCTTAGGTGTTTTCTTGCAATAGCATTTAGTTGTTCTGGTTCAGTTTCTAAAGGAGCATTCAGTTTTTCTTCAAAAATTTTTCCAATCTCATAACGATTACGGTGGATTGCAGGCACAACAATATGCACAGGCGTTTCGTGATTTAATTGTAAAATCAACTCCCCTAAATCTGTTTCAACTGCTGTGATTCCTTTCTCTTATAAGAAATGGTTTAATCCAATTTCCTCGCTAGCCATAGATTTACCCTTAAGAATCTTGGTAATGTTTTTTTCTTGCATTAGAGCATAAATAATTTCACAAGCATCTTTGCTGCTAGATGCCCAATGCACTTAGATTCCATTTTTTGTAGCATTTTCTTCAAACTCCAAAAGGCGTTCTTCTAAACTCATTAGCGCATTATTTTTGGCTTGCTCTGCTTTTGCGCGCAAACCTTGCCAATCTTCAAATTTATCTTCAATAACTTTTAAACGATTTCTCTGGAGTGTGTGCATTGCAACATTGAGGTTGTCACGCATTTGAGTATCATTGAGCTTGATATTTACAATCTTTTCGTGCGGAATCTTTTCACTCATAGGCGCACCCCTTCTATTCTTTTTAATAAAAAGTCATACAAATGCACTCCTTTAACTTCTGCACCTAGCCTTTGCATTGTGCCAGAAATGTTTAAAAGACAACCCCCATCGCCACTAATTAGATATTGCGCACCGCTGTTTTGAATATCTTTAACTTTTTGCAATGCCATTGCATTAGAGATTTCAGGTTCTTTAACAGAAAATGTTCCGCCAAATCCACAGCATTCCTCTTCAAATTCTAATGGCACAAGTTCAACATTTTTCAATCTTTTAATTAAATTTTTGCTTGCTTCAATGCTTTTTTGCACCCTTAATGCGTGGCAGTTAGAGTGCCAAGCCACCCTAACGCTCTCCCCCTTATCTTCATAATCTACCCTTAAAACCTCATCTAGATATTGACTAAGCTCTAAAACTCTAGAGCTAAACTTCTTAACCTGCTCAAATTCTTTTGTTCCTTTAAAAAGCTCCAAATAATCGTGGCTCATCATTCCTGCACAAGAACCGCTAGGCACGACAATGGGGTAATCTTCTGTGAATTGTTGAATGTTATAAAGCGCAACTCCTTTGCTTTCTTTAGAATACCCAGAATTAAACGCAGGCTGTCCGCAACAGGTTTGGTTTTTTTAAATACCACTTCCACACTTTCTTTGCGCAAAAGCTTAATGGCATTAACCACCATCTCTTGCATTGCCGCACTGCCCAAACAGGTTGCATAAAAATACACTTTTTTCATTTGCGATTCCTTATTTTACTAAAGGCACAATCTCTGGGATAATTCCTTTTAGGAAAGTTGCAATAATCAAAGTCCAAATTCCAATAAGAACAATAAAACCAACAGAATATTTTAAAGTAAATCTAAACAAATCCGATTCCTTACCAACTAATCCAACAGCAGCACAAGCAATTGCAATAGATTGTGGCGAAATCATCTTGCCAACAACACCACCCACAGAATTTGCAGCTAAGAATAATGCTTCACTTACTCCAAGCTCTCTTGCCGTAACTTGCTGCAATGGACCAAATAAGAGATTTGCACTTGTATCACTGCCAGTAATAAACACCCCAAGCCAGCCAATTACCGGGCTAAAGAATGAAAAAGCCTGTCCTGTTTGCGCAAGTGCTGTTCCCATAGTTGCGCTCATAGCCGAATTTTTAGCAATAAAAGCAAACGCCACAACTAAACCAATAGTAATACAAGGAATTGCCATTTCTTTTAATGTGTCCCAAAAACACTCCCCAGCATCATTTGCTTTAATCTTTAATGCCAAAATTGTTAAAAATGCTGCAAGCAAAATCGCTGTTTCAGCTTGTAATGCAACAAAGTTAATCGGCAAACTAAGCTCTACAACTTTGCCATTTGGATCTAAGATTTTACTTTCAATATTATTAAACATAATCGTAACTTGAGTATAATCAAAAATTGCACCCTTTGCAAAAAATGCCTTAAACCAAGGCTGTGTCCATACGATAATACAAACAACTAGCAAAATAAAAGGCATCCACGCCTTAAGATTGTTCCAAACTCTAACTTTTGCTGGTTAGAAAAATCCTTTTCATCATCTAAGCGGAAAATATTTTTAGGTTGCCAGGTCTTTAAAAATAATGTTGTACAAGCTAGCGAAACAATAGCAGAAACAATATCAGGCAATTCTGCACCTAGATAATTTGAACTTAAAAATTGTGTCCCAGTGAAACTAATAGCTGCCACTAAAATTGCTGGGAATGTCTCTCTAATGCCTCTTAATCCATCCATTAAAAACACAATAAAAAATGGCACAGTAAGACTTAAAGGCACAAGCATTCGCCCAACCATTGCAGAAACTTGGTATTGTTCCACCCCTACTAAGTTTGTCATAGCAATAATAGGAATCCCAACAACACCAAACGCTACAGGAGCAGTGTTAGCAATCAAACAAAGTCCCGCCGCATAAAGTGGTTTTATCCAAGCCCAACAAGTAAGGCGACAGTGATTGCAACAGGTCCTCCAAAGCCAATCGCACCCTCTAAGAATGAACCAAAACAAAATCCAATGAGTATAACTTGAATCCTATGATCAGGAGTAATAGACATTACGCTTTGTTTAATCACTTCAAATGAACCAGACTTTACTGAAAGCTTATAAAGGAAAATTGCCGCAATAATAATCCAAGCAATGGGCCACATTCCTTGCGCAAAGCCTTGCACAAAACTTGCTCCAATAAGAGAAAAAGGCATTTCATACACGAAAAATGCAATTACACTTGCAACAATTACTGTAAAAACCCAGCTTGATAACCTTTTAGCTTAAACACCAATAAACACGACAAAAAACATAAAATTGGCAAAAATGCCACAGCTGCACTTAACCAAATGCTTCCCAATGGATCAACCACTTGTTGCCACATCATTAACTCCTTTACGAATTTTATTTTCATTTCCATTAAAACATAAAACAGTATAAAAAAGTTAAAAATAATTAATATTTTTGTTTTTTAGTGATTTAAGTGTTACTTTTAAATATTAAAAGCTTAAAAAGTTAGAATCCTAAATTAAAAAATCATTCTTAAAACGCACATAATTTTGTGCAGACTCCTTAATAAGTGCAACTTCTTCATCTTTAAGTTCTCTTACCAATTTTGCAGGATTACCCAGTATTAAAGAGCGTGATGGGAATTTCTTGCCCTTTGTTACCACACTTCCAGCCCCAACAATGCTATCTTCTTCAATCACAGCCCCATCCATTACCACAGCATTCATCCCCACCAAAACACGATTTTTCAACACACAAGCGTGGATTACACAATTATGTCCTATGGTTACATCATCGCCAATTTCTACAGGATAGCCATTATCTAGTACATTACCTTGCGCATCGTAGGTTTTATGCCATACATGCAGTGTTGTTAAATCTTGAATATTTGTGCGTTTCCCAATTTTTATGGAATTAACATCACCTCTAAGCACGCAATTAAACCAAATGCTAGAATCTTGCCCAATCTCTACATCACCAATCACCTTAGCACCCTCAGCAATCAGCACATTTTCCGCAATCTTTGGTATTTTATCTTTAAACTTTATCAGCATAATAAATCCTTCCATTTAAAAATTTCTAAATAAATCAAAGAATTGCTTTAAAAATCTTTAATAACAATCCCAACCAAAAAGGCTTTTATTTGTATCAAGTTGCGTGATAGAATCTCTCTCTTGTTGTGTCAAGCTAAAGTCAAAAAGTGTGAGATTTTCTTGCAGTCGCTTTAGACTTGAAGCCTTTGGGACAATACTTATTCCTTTATCTAGCAGAAATTTTAGGGCAATTTGTGCAGTGCTTTTATGGTGAGTGTTGGCGATACTTTGTAAAGTCTTGTTTGTAAAAATGCCATTTCTCCCACAAGCCAAAGGACTCCACGCTTGCAAGTGAATATTTTTAGATTCTAAAAATTTTTGCAATGTGTGCTGTTGGAAGAAAATATGTGCTTGGACTTGATTTAGCACAGGCTTAACACGCACAGAATCTAAAAAATCCTCCAAAAATCTGCCATAAAAATTTGAGATTCCAATCGCACGGGTAAGCCCCTTGCGATAAGCCTCTTCGCAGGCTTTATACATCTTCTTAGCATTTACATAAGACTCGTGGATTAAAAGCAAATCTACATATTCTAGCCCTAGATTTTGCAAACTCTGCTCTATGCTTTGCCACGCTCTTTTATAAGACATATTAGATGAAAGCTTTGTAGTGATGAAAAGCTCATTTCTTTGCAATGGGCGGCTTAAATCGTTTGTATGCAAATTAGAATCTTTTAGACTTTGCGTAGCTAGAGCTTTGCCCACTTCCTTTTCATTCTCATACATTTGTGCGGTATCAATGAGCTTGTATCCAACTTGCAGGGCATTTTGTATTATCCCTATGCCCTTTTGTCCTTGCAGTCCATAAGTCCCAAGCCCAATACTAGGCATTTTTATGCCATTATTTAGGGTGATATATTGCATTGTTGTCCTTTCAATTGCATTAATTATAATATTTTATCTTTATTTACTAAGCTCACAACAAAATATCCCTTGCATTTCACTCTCATAATCTTCTTGTATCTCAATAAATGGGAGTTTATATTGTTTGCATTGCTCTTTTAACGCACTATGTTCTTTTATAAGCTGCTCTTTACTAGCCACATAAGATTCTTTGCGTTTTTCTATGGTATTTTCTTTGAGTTTTATTGTGTGATAATGCTTTAAAATATAATGCTTTGAAAAGATAAGAAACAGCACTTTTATAGGTGCAAAGGGCTTAGAATCTAGCAAATTTCGCACATTTTTTGGCGTTAAATTTATGCCTTCTAGTATGAGATTTTGCTCATTTTCTATGCAAGTTTCAATAATGCCAACTACGATATTCCATAAAAATGCGGTGATTTTAGAATCTTCCTCCACACTAAAAGGTGGATTTTCTAGCCCTTTTATAAAGCCCATTTTTAAATGATCCAAACTCATATAAGGATAATGATATGTTTCAAGTAACCTTTGTGCTAAAAGCGTTTTGCCTGTATGGCTTTCTCCACCGATGAGAATTATCATAGTTTTGCCTTTCTGTTTTTTGCATATTTTCTTGTATTATAGTATGAAAATTTCACACAAAAGGACACAAATGCTAACCAAACTCGCGCTTATTAGCCTAGGTGGTGGCATAGGGGCGGCGTTACGCTTTTATGTAGGCTATGGTGTTGTATCTATTTTGCCAAGTCAATATCTGCATTATAGCTTCATAGCGACATTTTGTATCAATATGTTGGCGTGTTTTGGTATAGGGCTATGTGTGGCGATGATAAAAGGGCAAGATTCACTTTTATTTGCATTTCTTACTATCGGTTTGCTTGGGGGGATTTAGCACATTTTCTACCTTTAGCCTAGAAGTGCTAAAACTCCTGCAAAATCATTGTATCCTTACCGCAATGCTTTATATGCTACTCTCTAATATATGTGGAATCTTATGCGTGTATTTAGGCTATGTGTTTAAGGGCTAGATTCTATAAGGCTTTAAGATTATAGCCTTTCACATACTTTTGCAAATGCGCTTTATATTCGCTTATGTATCGCTCTATTTGCGGGTTTTTCACCACATCATTACACATAAAAATGGGCAACCACTCCATACCACAAAACTCGTGTGCCTTGCGTAAGTGCAAATACACACCTTCCACCCCCACGCCTTCAAAAAAGCCATTAGATTCTATAAAGGCTTCTTTTGGGGCATTCCAAGTTACACTTAGCATTACTTTTTTATCCTGTGCTAGTCCGCCACTGCCATATTTTAAGCTCTCATTCGCACGACTTCGCCCATCATTTGCAAACAAAACGCCCACCCCACCAAGATACACCTCATCAATATATTTTTTCACAATCCAAGGCTCACCCATCCACCACGCAGGCATTTGATAAATAATAAGGCTAGATTCTTTAATCTTTGCTATCTCCTCTTGTGGTGTGTAGCCTTTATCAATGATAGTCTCTAGCACCTTGTAGCCCTTAGATTCTAAAAATTCCTTTGCCACACTTTGCAAAGTGCCATTAAGCCTTGTGCCATCATTGCCAAACTTTTTACTGCCATTTATAAGTAGTGCTTGCATATTAAATCCTTTTGTATAGTGTGTGAAATTATAAAACCTGACACCTAGTGTTTGTCAAGGGGAAAACATTAAGTTTTAACAACATTTTGAGAATCAAATCAAAAATTATCTCCACAACAGACTGCGATAAGAGTAAATAAAAAGTTTCATTGTGTAACAGACATATAGCATTTTTTTGTAAAAAATGAAAATATGCTTGATTGTTTTTTTTTGTAGATTTGCACCCACACAATATCAATTTAAGGAGCACAGAATGAACGACAACATTCAAAAGAGTTTGCAAAATGCACTAGATTCTATAAAAAGTTTAGAACAAGATGTGAAAACTAGCACACAAGAGCAACTGCAAGCAAAGTATAGTGAAGCCAAAAACGCCATACAACGCTTATCAAGTGAGATTCAGCAAAATGCAAATGAGCTGAATATTCAAACACAGCAAAAAGCAAAAGAGGCGTTGCAGTCTTTGCAAACCGAGCTTACCCAAAAGCTAGAGTCTGCTAAAACCCAAACCCAAGACATTGCAAAAGACACTTTGCAAAAGACAAAAGAGGCATTGCAAGAAATGGAAAGTGAGCTAAAGCAAAAGAGTGAAAGCGTAATTAAAGAGACGAGATTGAAGATTGAAGATTACCTTGCAGAGCTTAAAATGGCAGGAGATGAGCTAAGTCAAAATGCAAAGATTAAAGCACAAGAAGCCCTAGAAAATCTCAATACACAACTTACAGAATACGCCAAAACAAGCAAGGAAAAAGCAAGAGAGATTTCGCAAGATTCTATGCAAAAAGCAAAAGATTCTCTGCATACAATCACTAAAGAGCTAGAATCCAAAGGTAAAACTGCCCTGCATACACATATCAATAAAGCAAAAGAAATGCTAGAACAACTCCAAAAGAAAATCTAATAAAACATTGCTATGAGTAGCACATTATAATCCAAAGTGGTGTGGGACAAGCATACAGGGGGTGGGGATTGTAAGGTTAGCATACCCCATAAACGCATACGATGATAAACATTATTTAAACTTCGTATCAGCTAAGATTCTAAAGCCTTTTTAGAATCTTAGCGGGATTCCCGCCTACAATGACATTTGGCGGGACATCTTTAGTTACCACACTTCCTGCGGCGATGATTGAATTTTCCCCAATGGTAACGCCCGGGCAAATCGTGGCATTTATCCCTATCCACACCCTATCTTTTATCACAATGGACTTACAAAAAGTTGCCTTGCGATTGTAGGGGTTAAAATCGTGATTGATTGTAGTGAGACATACTTTAGGGGCGATAAACACATCATCGCCAATTGTAATCCCGCCCCTATCCATAAAAGTGCAAGCTTGATTCATAAAGAAGTTTTTGCCTACCTTGATATTGCGTCCAAAATCTGTATAAAAGGGTGGGAATATCCAAGTGCTAGAATCCACTTCATAGCCCACAATCTCGCTAAAAACAGCCCTTACAGAATCTTTGTCTAGTGCTTGTGTGTTTAGCTTATGGACTAGCTTTTGTGTGTTTTCTATAACGGCTAAAATCTGTGAAAAGTCTTTATCATCTGGGCTTATTAGCTCTCCATTTATATCACGCGTGAAAATGTCTTTGTTTATGTTATTTATATCTTGCATAGTTGTATCCTTTCTCTAAGTTCCCCTACCCCAAATATCGCTTAAAAAACTCCACAATTTTCGCAAAAGGGATAATATCTACCTTGTCGTATAAATCCGTGTGTGAAGCGTTTTTGATAATCATAAGCTCTTTATTTTTACCCTTAAGCTTTTTATACGCATCTTCGCTAAAATATCTGCTGTGTGCCTTCTCCCCGTGTATCAAAAGCACCGCACTCTCAATCTCATCGCTATAAGCTAAAATCGGTAGATTCAAAAAGGGCAGATTTGAAGTGAGATTCCACCCGCTATTAGAGTTTAGCGACCTTTGATGATAGCCCCTTTTTGTTTTGTAATAAGCGTGATAGTCTTTCACAAATTCCGGTGCATCACTTGGCAATGGGTCTATCACGCCTCCTGCTAGGGCATATACGCCGCTTTTATAGTCTTTTAGCCTTTGTTCTGCTAGCTCTTTTCGCTTTTTATTCCTTGCTTCTTTGCTATTTTCTTTATCAAAATAGCCATTTGCATTCACACGACTCATATCATACATCGTAGAAGCAAGGGTAGCCTTAATGCGTGGGTCATTTGCCGCTGCATTAATCGCAAAGCCCCCAAAGCCACAAATCCCCACAATACCGATTTTACTAGAATCCACATTAGGATAAAGGCTTAGAAAATCTAGTGCCGCACTAAAATCCTCTGTATTTATATCAGGCGAGGCGACAAAGCGAGGAAGCCCACCACTTTCACCCGTAAAGCTAGGGTCAAAGGCTAGAGTGATAAAGCCATTTTCCGCTAGAATCTGTGCGTAAAGTCCGCTTGACTGCTCCTTTACCGCACCAAAGGGACCACTTAGCGCAATAGCTGGAAGTTTAGAATCTTTACTTAGATTTTTAAGCAGATATAAATCTGCGGCAAGTGTGATTCCATAGCGATTGTGAAAGGTTACTTTTTGATGAAGCACTTTAGGACTTTTAGGGAAAGTCTTATCCCACTTTGTGCTAAGGTTTAGCTTTTCTTCTCTAAATTTTTGCGTGTTTTGGACTTGTGGGCTATTTTCCTTTGCAAAAAGCGTATTGCCTATAATCAATGCCCCCGCTCCTATGCCAACTTTTTGTAAAAAATCTCTGCGATTTTGTTTTGTTTTCATTATGTGTCCTTTAAAATAAATGTGAAATATAGAATCTTATTTTGATTCTATGTGTGAAAGTATAAAACCTGACACTTAGTGTTTGTCAAGGGGAAAATGCAAGATTTTTGAACTTATTTAGACTAGGGCTTGAAAGCGGCTAGAAGTTCAAAGTTAAGTTTAAGAAATATAGTCTATTTGGTTAAGGTTATGCGACTTTTAGCAATCCTTAACACCGCTTTTCACACTCTTTATAATCCCTGCTTTGTGGGTTAAAGGTATCCACGCCCTTTTCTATCATCTCATCATACATTCTAAGTTTTGTCTCTAGCTTTTGTGAAATCTCTTGCAATGAAGCGATATGTGTTTGTAAATTTGCATAGCTTTTTTGCAATAATGCCCTGCGTTTTGGTGCAGTTTTAATGCCTCCACTCAAAGCCTCCGCATACCCTCTAATTTCTTTCAGGCTCATTCCACACTGCCTAAGCCAATCTATCCACTTCACCCACTCCATATCGCTTTTTGCAAAGTAACGCACCCCATTTTCATCGCGCTCTACAAAGGGGAATAGCCCCTTATCAAGCCAAAATCTAATCTTTCTTGATGGAATCTTTGTTGCCCTCTCAACTTCTATGATTGTATATGCCATTGTTTTTCCTTGGTCCCGCTACAACTTTCCATCTCTTCTAAATCTAAATATTGTAGAATCTTTGCTTCACAAATTGCTTTTTTCTCTTCAAATTCTTTTGATTTTTCTTGTAATTCTTGCGTGCTTAAATTTCCATTATAGAGTAGATTTTCCAAGGCTTTAAGTTCTGTTTCTAGGGCTTCAATTTCTTGGGGCAAAATCTCTAAAAGTCGCTTTTCGTGATAGCTTAGTTTTGTTTTCTTTTGGGCTTCTTTAGGAGAATTTTTGGGCATAGATTCTTGTTTAGATTCCAACTCTAGCTTCGCATATTCCCTTAGCTCGCTTTGAATCTCTAAATACTCGCTAAAGCTTCTGTGTGATTCCACAATCTCACCATTCCCCTTAAACACATACAAGCATTTTGCGATTTTATCCACAAAATAGCGGTCGTGGCTCACAAAAAGAATTGCCCCCTCAAAACTCTGTAAATACTCTTCTAAAATATTAATAGTAGGAATATCCAAATCATTTGTAGGTTCATCTAAAATCAAGCAATCATAAGCCTTTGTAAAAAGCAATGCCAAAGCAACGCGATTCTTTTCCCCACCGCTTAATGCGCCAATTTTCTTATCTAAAAATTCCTTAGGAAACAGGAAGTTTTTAAGATAGCCAAAAATGTGCATACTCTTGCCACGCACTTCAATATGATCCCCTCCAAAAGGACAAAAAGTCTCTAGCAAATCCTTGCTATCATCTAGCATTTCTCTGTGCTGGTCAAAATAGCCAATTTTAACTTCACCTCGTTCAATACTCCCACCACTTGGCACAACACTCCCTAAAAGCATTTTTAATAGCGTGGATTTCCCAGAGCCATTACGCCCAACAATAGCGATTTTATCGCGCTGTAAAATCCTAGCACTAAAATCTTTAATCAAGGTCTTGCCATCAATCTCCTTGTGTAAATGCTTCATCTCAAAAAGCATTTTTTTGCGATTTACCCCTTCTTCTTGATTAAACGCCTTGCGTTCTCTCTCAAGCTCCAAAGTCATTTTGCGAATAATTGAAGGATTGGTTTTTGCCACTTTTCGCATTTCCATAATACGCTCTTTTCGTCCTTCATTGCGCTTAACTCTTGCACGAACGCCACGCGCTAGCCATTCTTCTTCAGCCTTTAGGTGCTTTAAAAGTGTCTCGTGACTTTTAGCAAGGCTTAAAAGCAAGGCTTCCTTTTGGCGTAAATACTCACTATAACCGCCCTTAAAACTTCTAATCTTGCCCTCTTCAACCTCCACAACACGGGTAGCAATTTTATCAATAAAATACCTATCATGGCTAATAAACACAAGCGTAAAGTTCCCACGCATTAGCATTTCTTCTAAAAACTCCACCATTTGCACATCTAAGTGGTTTGTTGGCTCATCAAGCAGCAAAATATCAGGCTTGTGTAAAAGCAAACACGCTAGAGCAACGCGCTTTTGCTCCCCACCACTTAGTAAATTCACATAACGATCTTGTAAATCTTCTAATTCAAAGGTTTCTAACACCTGCTTGATTTTAGATTCCATATCCCAAGCATTGTGATGGTCTAAAAAACTCGTAAGCTTGGCGTATTCTTCTAAAAGCATCTTATCATTTGGCGCATTTTCAAGCATTTTTCCAACTTCTAAATACCGCTTTTTTGCGAAGTTTTGCTCACTTAGGGCTTCAATAATTGCTTCTTTAGTGGTTTGTCCAGCTTTAAAATCTGGTTTTTGGATTAAATGTTTTAACTCCAAATTTCCCTCTAAAATCCTAATCCCATCATCGCTTTCTAACTCCCCGCTTAAAATCTTAAGAAGTGTGGATTTTCCCGCACCATTACGCCCAACAATCGCCACGCGTTCGTTTTCTTCAATATGCAAAGATACATCTTGCAAGATTGCCTTATAATCGTATTGTTTAGAGACATTTTGTAGTGAGATATTAGCCATTTTTTTTCCTATTTTGCGCACTTTTATATAACCAAAGCACAAAGCAAAATGCCCCAATTAGCAAGGATAAAAGTTGCCCTTGTGTTAGCCAGCCAAAAGCAATGAAGCCTAGTTGAGAGTCTGGCTCTCTAAAAAACTCCGCTAAAAAGCGCATTAAAGAATATAAGATTCCATATAAGATTCCAATTTCCCCTACAAAGCGTGCCTTTTTGCGATAAAAATACAAAATAACAAATACCACAATCCCTTCTAAAAACGCTTCATACAGCTGGCTTGGGTGGCGCAAGACTCCATCAACCAAGATTCCAAAACTACTTGTTGTTTCTCTTCCTATAAGCTCTTGATTTAAGAAGTTTCCAATCCGCCCAAACACATATCCTAGCGGAATACTAAGCCCTGCTAAATCCATAAACAGCCAAAAATTGACTTTTTTAACCTTTGCAAACAACACTGAAGCAATCAAAAATCCAATCACCGCCCCGTGATAGCTCATTCCGCTGATTCCTACAAACTCACCATTTGTATCAAAGGGATTAAAAATTTGCCAAGGATTTGTAAGATAATAGCTTGTATAAGGGTCATAAAAAATAATATACCCAAGCCTAGCACCCAAAATCACACCAATTTCAACCCAAATAAAATAACTATCAAGCAGTGCATTTGTAATAGGATAGGAATCCTTTTTCACAAGCCACTTTGCTACAACAAGAGCTAGTAAAAGGGCTAGCACATACATTATTCCATACCAATGCACTAAGATTCCAAATACACTAAAAGCAACAGGATCAAAATGGCTATAAAGGCTATTCCACATATTCATCTTAACTTCCATTTTCTAATTCAAAAAATGTATGCAGTCCAAAACGATGCAGACTATCATATAAATAAGGGCTAGTAATTAAAAAATGGAATTTAAAACCATCTTTTCGTGCAAGTTTTAGCAAATAGCCAAGAATATAGAAATTTATCTCTCTTGCTTGTGGAATCTTAAAGGACACTTCCATAGCCCCTGCAAGCTTACGCTTTTCTAAAAGCGTTTTTAAATCGTTATAATCGCTCATCTCTTTAATTTTTCCGTGTAAAATATAAGCATTTTCATCAATTTGTTCTATACGCAAAACTCACCTTTAAAGTAAATGGCGCATTTTAGCAAAAAACGCTATAATCTCGGCTTTAGTTTTCACAAAGGGTGTGTATGAAACAACTCTCATTAGGAATAATTGGCTTAGGCGTTGTTGGTAGCAGTGTTGCAAAAATTTTAAAAGAAAACCAAACCTTAATTGCAGCGCGCGCAGGCTGTGCAATCCATGTCAAAAAAGGTGCGGTAAAAGATCTTTCAAAAAGTCGTGAAATTTTTGATTTCCCAATCACTAATGATGTCAATGAAATCCTAGATGATCCTGAAATTGATATTGTAGTGGAGCTTACAGGTGGAGTGGAAGCTCCCTTTGAAATTGCAAAAAAAGCCCTAAGAAACTCTAAAGCTTTAGTTACCGCAAATAAAGCAATGCTAGCCTATCACCGCTACACACTCCAGCAAATTGCTGGGGATTTACCCATAGGCTTTGAAGCAAGTGTGGCAGGTGGAATCCCTATCATTAAAGCCTTGCGTGATGGCTTAGGAGCAAACCATATCTTAAATATTCGCGGAATCATTAATGGCACTTGCAATTACATCTTAACCAAAATGAAAGATTTTGGTGTAGAATTTGATGAAGTGCTAAAAGAAGCCCAAAAATTAGGCTATGCAGAAGCAGATCCAAGCTTTGATATAGGTGGTTTTGATGCAGCGCATAAGCTTTTAATTTTAGCAAGCATTGCCTATGGGATTGACGCACGCCCTGATGATATTTTAATTGAAGGAATCACACAAATCACGCAAGAGGACATTGCCTTTGCTAAAGAATTTGGTTACCATTTAAAACTTTTAGGCATTGCCAAAAAAGATGGGGATTTTATAGAATTACGCGTGCATCCTACTTTCTTGCCAAAAGATGCGCTATTAGGCAAGGTTGATGGCGTGATGAATGCCATTAGTGTTGTTGGTGATTATGTAGGAGAAACGCTATATTATGGGGCTGGTGCTGGGGGAGAAGCCACTGCTAGTGCCGTGATTTCTGATATTATTGAAATTGCTCGCACCAAAAGCTCCCCAATGCTAGGCTTTAAAACAACAAGTGGTGTATTAAAACTAAAGCCAATTGAAGCAATCACTAGCGCGTATTATTTGCGCATTTTGGTGCTTGATAAACCAGGTGTTTTAGCGCAAATTGCTAAAATTTTTGGTGAAGTTGGAATCTCTATTGACACATTTTTACAACGCAACGACAAGCACCACTCCACCTTGCTACTCTCCACGCACACTTGCACAGAAGCAGACATTAAATGTGCAATAGATCGTATAAGCACGCTTGAAGTTGTGAAAGCACCGCCTGCAATGATTCGCATTGAAAAATAAAGACACTGCAAACACCACACAAAAGGGTAAAGAAGCCGAAGACTTTGCTTGTGCGTTTTTAGAAAATGAAGGCTATTCCATAGAAGCACGCAATTTTAACACACGCTTTGGGGAGATCGATATTATCGCCAAAAAAGATGGAATCTTGCATTTTGTGGAAGTAAAAAGCGGAATAGGATTTGAACCAATTTATAATATAACTCCAACTAAGGTTCAAAAAATTATCAAAACCATAGAAATTTATCTAAAAGAATATCACCTAAACTTGCCCTATTGCCTAAGCGCATTGATTTTAAGCAAAACCGCTAAACAAGAAGTCTTTAGCGTGAGTTTTTTGGAAAATATCACACTTTTTTAAACAGAAATTGGCACAAAAAGTTGTGGAATTTTAATCAAATATGCACTTAGATTTTCTACATCGCGCATTGAAAAAATTGGATTCCGTTTAATTCCCGCCTTTCTTAAAGGCAAGATTTGAAGCATATTTTGCTGATGATTAAGCCAAAGAATAGGATTTTGCGTGCTTGTATTGTCAATCTCTAACTTTTTGTTAAAGACTTTTGCAATATGTTTATAATAATCTAGTGCTTGTTCGTGATTTTCTTCATTGGGATCAAAATCATACAATAATATTTTCAAGCCTAACTGCGTAGAAAAATCAAAAACAACAGATGAAATTTTCTCTGCTTCTTCTGTAATTTTTGGAAGCACAACGGCACTATGTGTAAGATTATTCAATGTTTGCTCACCAAACTTTAAAAGCGGAATCCCTAAATCCAATAAATATCCACGATAACGCGTAAAACAATATTTCTCTAGCAAGATTAATCCAATATTTTTACTAACCTTGTCCTTTTCAATTAGTGCTTTTAAAGATGTTTTGTGATATTCAATTCTCCAGGAAATTTCCCCAGCATTTAAAAGCGGATGATTTTCAATTTTTTCAATTGTTGCAATATCCGTAGGATTTAAAAAACACACCTCTAAACGCTTGTTTTTAAAGTGCTTAAAAAGCCAGATTGTTTGCTGTAAATAATACTCCAAATCTTTAGAATACAGCAAGTCAAAATATAGCACAACATCGCGCCCAAAGGGAGTTGGGAACTGACCAGATTCTTCTTTGATGCGATGATAAATATCCCAAAGCGTATCAGGTTCGCCTACAAGCAAAAGTGCATCATTGGGCAAAATTGTAGTAGAATATTTTGGCAAAATCAAACCATTATTGCGATAAATTGCAACGATTTTCCACTTCTTTTGCTTAATCACTCCCACGCTTCTATACGCATAAGGGCTTCCAAAAGGCACGCTAACTTGCATAATCTCACCCTCTCCCAAACCAATGCTTTTGGCAGTTTTTGGCACATTTGGAAACTTTTCAAACAAGCGACTACTTAGCAAATGGGTTTCATTTAACATAAGCAGTTGCTTATCACTATGCTCTAGCGGGATCTCCCCTAGCATTGTGATTTGTAGCATTTTGCTATAAGCACGCAGTGTGTGATATACAGCCTCACAATCTTTTATATCATCTAACACCACATAACAATCCGTAATTTCTGGGGTTAGAATTTCTCTAAGTTTATTAGAAGCACTTGGATCAAAATTATAAGTTTGACTCTCTTGCGGGAGGTTTTTTGGTAAAAGGTTGGAATCTAAAGACACAAAAATATATGCATTTTTATCTAAATGTTTTAATGTGAGAGTTGTTAGGAATTCTTTTGCTACAATTCCGTTCAAAATTAAAAGCACTTTTCGCATATATTCCCTTAAACGCGCTAAAATTGAGCGGAAATGTAGCAAAAAAAGGTTGAAAATGGAATTTAATCTACAAAAAACTGACAATAATGCACGCGCTGGAATACTAAAGCTCGCACATGGAGAAGTGCCAACGCCTATTTTTATGCCCGTTGGCACACAAGCAAGTGTTAAAGCATTAGATTTTAATGACCTTTTAGCCCTTAATGCTCCCATAATTTTAGGCAACACTTACCATTTGTATTTACGCCCAAATGATGAGATTATAGCCACACTTGGAGGATTGCATAGCTTTACAAAATTCCCTAGAAACTTCCTAACAGATAGCGGCGGATTCCAAGCCTTTAGCCTAAATTCTAATGTCAAACACCAAGAAGATGGAATCCTTTTTAAAAGCCATATTGATGGTTCAAGACATTTTTTTTTCCCACAAAAAGTGCTAGATATTCAATACAACCTAAATAGCGATATCATGATGATTTTGGATGATTTAGTGGGCTTGCCAGCTAGTAAAGAGCGCATTTTAGAATCCATAAATCGCACAACGAAATGGGCAAAAGATGCAATTACTTATCACAACTTCAAAAAACAAGAAGCTATAGATTGTGGAAACCCTTTAACCAACAATATCTTTGCGATTGTGCAAGGCGGAACAGATAAAGAATTTAGAGAGGCAAGCGCTAGGGATCTGACAAGTCTTGGGGATTTTGATGGTTATGCAATCGGCGGACTTGCAGTAGGCGAACCAAACGCGGAAATGTATGCCACGCTTGATTTTACAACACCCCTTTTGCCAAAGGACAAACCCCGCTATTTAATGGGAGTTGGCACACCACAAGATATTGTAGAAGCAATTGCTAGGGGAGTGGATATGTTTGATTGTGTGATGCCTACGCGCAATGCTAGAAATGGCACGATTTTCACGCATTTTGGGAAGCTTGCGATTAAATCACCCCGCTATAAACTTGATACACAACCCTTAGATCCTAAATGCCATTGCTATACTTGCACAAATCACACGCGTGCGTATTTGCACCATTTATTCCGCGCAGGCGAGATGAGTTACTTCCGCCTTTCAAGCATTCATAATTTAGCCCATTATTTGGATCTTGTAAGAAATGCTAGAGAAGCAATTTTAAAAGGGGAGTTTATGCAGTTTTATAAGAAATTTTATGCAGAACTAGAAAGCTAAACCTGCGATAAATCGCAGATTTAGTTATTTTTTAAAGATTTTATAAAGTGGGCAGTATCCATAAACTGCGCTTAATAGCGGCAATAAAGAAATTAACCACCACCAGCTTTGGCACACAAAACCAAACATAAAATACAGCACCATTGCTAAAATCAAACGGATTGTTTTATCTAAATTACTCATTTTCTCTCCTTTATGCTTTTGCTTTTACCATTGCTTGCATAACCATAGGTTTCATTAAATACACTTTTACAAACCAATTCATCCAGCTCTCTCTTGTAGCCCCAAAGCAAGGCATACTAGGTGCTGTCCCTTCATAATCAAACTCAACCATAACCGCTTTTCCATAGCGTGTTAAAAGTGGGCAAGCTGTGTAACCACTAAACTTCGCTTCTAACGGCTTCCCTTCCAAATGTGCGATAAGATTTTCTGCAATTACAGGATATTGCTTGCGGATACTTGCGCCTGTTTTACCTTTTGGAATCCCGGCACAATCACCGATTGCAAAGATATTTGCAAACTTTTTATGCTGCAGTGTGTATTGATCCACATCCACCCAATTTCCAGCAGTGTGTCCCTTGGTAATCGCAAGCCCTGCTTCTGTAATGAAGTCTGCTGTTTTCATAGGCGGAATCACAAAAAGATAATCATAGGGCTTCTCAACGCGCTCTTTTGCCATTTTTTGCTCACCATTTTCTGTGTAAGGCATAAGTTTTTCAAAAATCGCCACATTGCGCGCAGTATCCACTTCTACAAGCATATGACGCATAGAATAAGGCATTTTGCGTTCAATAAAAAATTGCTCAATCATTTTTGCATGCACTGGGCTTGATAACATTCCTGCACCGCCTGTAAATAACGCCATATCTACCTTTTGGCGTGTGCCTTTTGTGGTTGTTAAATCATCAAGCAAGAAGTTGATTTTTTTATTTGCACCACCACATTTAATTGGAGTGTTTGGCTCTGCAAAAATCACTTTTCCACCATCTTTTGCGATTTTTTTAAACATTTCTTGCGCCTTTACTGCGCCATCTGCTGTATAAATACTTGTAACATTTGTGGCAGGATCGTTAATAAACTCTTCGCTTAAGCCCTTGTATTTTTCAAACATATTAAATGTTCCTGTGCTAATAACAAGATAATCATAATTATGTGTTGTACCTGCTGTTGTTGTTAGTGTGTTGGCATCAGGATTAACAGAAGCGACATTTTCCTTAACCCAATTCACTTTGGAATTAATCAAATCTTCTTTTTTATATTCTGTATCCTTTTTATTATAAATGCCACCAGCAATTAGTGTAAATCCGGGTTGATAATACAAAATAGGATCCGCATCAAAAAGCGTAATTTTTGCATTTGGTAAATCATCAACTAATCTTGCAGAGAGTGAAATTCCTCCAAGCCCTGCACCAATAATTGCAATATTTGGTGCTTTGTCTGACTTTGCTTTTGCCTGTGTTGGCACGGCTAAACTTGCACCTCCTAGAGCAATACCCCCAACGCCCATTAACTTCAGCAAATCACGGCGATTTAACTTTTCTTTTTCCATAGATTTTACTCCTTTCATTCAAAACACTGAAAATTATATCTCATTGCCTTAATGATATTTAAGTAACATTATCACATTTCCTGCTTTAAATGTTTAAAATAAATTAACTTAAAAGCAAAAAGTTACATTTATACACATAATTTTTCAAAATTATGTGTAATTTATTAAAAATAACTTATTCATTTAATAATATTGTTAGAATTAAGAATATTATTATTTTAAGGCTTAGGAATGCGCACATTGTTTTGCGCCGCACAAGTTGGGATTGGCGCACAAGAAGTAGAAGTTGAAGTGAGTTTCACGCGCGCTTTGCCATCGTTTTCTATCACAGGACTTGCTGGCAATGCAATCCAAGAATCACGCCAAAGAGTGCAATCCTCACTCTTGGCAAATGGCTTTAAATTCCCACCCCTTAAAATCACGGTAAATCTCTCTCCATCAGACTTACCAAAACAAGGAAGTTTTTATGATTTGCCAATCGCGCTTCTAATTGCTTTATATAACACACTAGATTCTAATTTCTTAGAACCTAATTTACAAGATTCTAAAACACCGCCCAAGCTCTTTGCCTTTGGTGAGTTAGGACTTGATGGTCGCATTAAGGACGCACCAGCAATTTATCCACTTTTACTATCCTTGCTTAGTGAGACAAAAGGACAAAATCATCTCTTTATTCTTCCAAAAAGCGCCAAAGAGTTTTACTCTAAGATTCCAAATTTAAAAGCCTATTATGCGGAATCCCTAAAAGAAGCCTTAGAGATTTTACAAAATCCTCCCCCCTTAGAGTCCTATGATTCCACCTTGCCCTTTGAAAATTTTACAATTCAAAAACAACGCTACTATTACACGCAAGATTTCCCCCTAGATTTTCACTCTATCATCGGACAAGAGCGTGCTAAACGCGCCGCACTAATTGCTGCTTGTGGATTCCATAATATCCTTTTTGAAGGGAGTGCTGGGAGCGGCAAGAGTATGATTGCTTCAAGAATTCCGTATGTTTTGCCCCCTTTAACCTTAAATGAAATGCTCCAACTTGCTGTAACTTCGCTTAAAATAACTCCCCACCGTCCCTTTAGAAATCCACACAACAGCGCGACAAAAGCAGCGATTTTAGGGAGTGCCGTAGGACAAAGTATAAAGCCCGGTGAAATAGGGCTTGCAAATTTGGGCGTGTTATTCTTTGATGAGCTTCCGCATTTTCCAAAAAGCATTTTAGAATCCCTAAGAGAGCCTTTACAAAACTACCATTTCACAATCTCACGCTCACAAGCAAAAATCACTTATCCTACGGATTTTATGTTTGTAGCAGCGATGAATCCTTGCCCTTGCGGGAATCTCTTAAGTCTTAACAAAGAATGCCGTTGTAATCAGAAAGAAATCAACGCCTATAAATCCAAAATTTCAGAACCCTTTTGGGATCGCTTAGATTTGTTTGTAACAATGCAAGAAAACGCGCATTTAGAATCTAAAACAACCGCGCATCGCATAGATTCTAAGACCTTGCAAAACCAAGTGCTAAATGCTTTTAGATTCCAAAAAGCGCGTAAGCAAAGTTGCTTTAATGCAAGGTTACAAGGCATAGAATTTGAACGCTTTTGCTCCCTTGAATACAACGAGCAAGAAGTCTTAGAAAAAGCAATCCAAAAATTTGGAATCTCAAAGCGTGGAAGTGATAAAATCTTACGCGTAGCAAGAAGTATCGCAGACTTAGAAGAAAGCACACAGATTCAAAAATCGCATTTGCTAGAAGCGCTAAGTTTTCGCCGCATTTAAAAAAATTCATATAAACTTTATCTTATAATGCGCCAAAAATTTAAGGCTTTATGAATTTTATGCTTTCTAAATTAAAATTTATTCTCTCAAACCACGATCGGCGTTATATTTATGGGCTTTTACTTCTGTCTTTGCTTGTGTCTTTAATAGAGCTTATAGGAATCTCCGCTATTGCACCTTTTATGGCTATAGCAAGCGATTTTACCTTGATTGAAAGCAAACCTTACTTTGCCTTTATTTACGAAATTTTTAGATTCCAAAATCCAAGAGATTTTGTAATTGCTTTTGGTGTGGCATTGCTTGTGTTTTATGTCTTTAGAAGCCTTATAAATCTGTTGTATCAGCATTTATTAGCTCGCTTTACCTTTGGGCGTTATTATCTCATTGTGGGGCGACTTTTTAGGAATTATTTGGGGCTAAATTATGAAGAGTTTATTACAAAAAATACAAGCTATTTAACAAAAACAATCACCACAGAAGCCCATAACTTCACTATTTTGCTAGCAGCGGCTTTGTTTATGACTTCAGAAGTTTTTGTGGTGCTTTTAATCTATGGCACGCTTTTGTTTGTGAATTTTAAAATCACTTTGGGTTTAACGCTTATGTTAGCACTTTTTGGATTCCTTATGGCACGCATTATCACCTTAAAAATTAAAAAGCAAGGGAGAGAGAAAGAAGCACATCAAAAAGGATTTTTTGAAACCTTAAGTTCAAGCTTTGGAAACTATAAAATCATCAAACTCCAAAGCGATGATAGCGCGATTATGCAAACCTTTTCAAGCTCCCTTTGGGGATACTCTCTGGCAAATATCAAAAACCAAACATTCTTCCACATTCCGCGCCTTTTGCTTGAAGCATTAGGTTTTTGTATGATGATTGCTGTGGTGCTGTATCTTTTTATCAAAGATTCTAGCAATGTTACAAGCTATCTTCCCTTGCTGTCAATGTATGTTTTAGCTCTTTATCGACTTTTGCCATCTATTAATCGCATTTTAGATTCCTATAATAAAATTATTTTTAACTTCCGCTCCCTTGAAATCATCTATCAAGATTTAAACGCAAAAATCAAGGATTTAGGCGATGAAAAGATAGATTTTAAAGAGCAAATTACCCTAGAAAAACTCTATTTTGGCTACCAAAATAAGCCTATTTTAAAAGATATTAACCTAAGCATTAAAAGAGGCGAAAAAGTCGCTTTTATCGGCGAATCTGGGAGTGGTAAAAGCACACTTGTTGATATAATCATCGGCTTATTAAGCCCAAAAGAAGGTAAAATCCTAGTAGATAGCACAGAAATTAACGCAAATAACCTTAAAAGCTGGCGTTCAAAAATCGGCTATATCCCACAAAATGTTTATCTCTTTGCTGGAAGTGTGGCAGAAAATGTCGCTTTTGGGCGTGATTTTGATGAAGAAAAAATCATTGCTGTGCTAAAGAGTGCAAACATTTATGACTTTTTAATGCAAAAAGAAGGACTTGATACACAAGTGGGCGATGGCGGAATCGCATTAAGCGGTGGTCAAAAACAACGCATTGCCATTGCGCGCGCACTTTATGGCGAACCTGAAGTTTTGGTGCTTGATGAAGCCACAAGCGCACTAGATTCCCAAGTGGAAGCTAAGATAATGGAGGAGATTTATAAGATTGCTACAAACAAAACGCTACTCATTATCGCGCACCGCCTAAGCACGATTGCAAATTGCGATTCCATTTATAAAATGCAAGATGGCTCTTTAACCTCTGTAAATTACAAGGATATTCTCTAATGCAAGCAACTCCTAAAGAATTTTCTCAACAATTCCCAAAAGTTAGCATTATCCTAACAACCTATAACAGAGAATATTTTTTCACAGAGTCCATTGAAAGCCTGTTAGAGCAAGATTATCCAAACCTAGAGATTATCATTAGCGATGATGGTTCAAGCGATAATACCTTTAACATCGCCTGTGAATACGCACAGGAAAATCCCCATATTAAAGTCGTGCAAAACGCCCATACTAAAGGTAGTGCAGGCAATCGCAACAATGGCTTAGACCACGCAAGCGGAGAGCTTGTAATGCTCTTAGATGATGATGATTTGCTCTTTAAAGAAGCCATTTCTCAAATGATTAATGTGTATCTAGGCTTTGATCGCCGCTATGGAATCATTATTGCAAATTGCACAAGAAGTGATGATGGATTTTTATCTGGGCAAGGGATTAACGAGTCGCGAGAGATTAGCTTCCAAGAAGTTTTATGCGGAAAACTAGATGGGGAGTTTTTGACACTTTTTGAACGCAAACTCTTAGGGCAAAGGCGATTTAATGAAAACTTACAGCGCGGGAATATGGGGCTTTTGTGGTTAAAACTTCATAAAAACCGCCCCTGTTACTATCTCCACAAACCCTTAAAATTTTACAGAATCCACGCAGAATCCTTAACACAAAACCTAAAATACCAGCCCTTAGAAATGGTAAAAAACTACGAACAAGACATTTTATTATTTTACAGAGAACGCTTAAAATACTGCCCAGCTCATCTTGCTAAACTCTGCGCCACAGCGGCTTTGCTTTATCGGCAAGGGGGGAACCGCAAAAAAGCCTTCAAAAAAATCTTACAGAGCCTTGCAATCCGCCCAAATTTACTTGCAATCCAAGTGTTTTTCTGCCTATTTTTACCCATCTCTTGCTTGCCAAAATTAAAAATTCGCCAAAGAGTTGAGAAGTAAAGATGGAATCTAAAACACAAACCAAACCTTTTAAAATCCTTCTTGCAATCCGCTCGCTTGACTTTGGCGGAGCGGAGCGGCAATGGGTGCTACTTGCAAAAGAGCTTGCTAAAGATAAATCCATAGACTTACACCTTTGCACCATTTATGGCGGGGGAAAGCTAGAATTAGAAATCCAAGACATTCCGCACACTTGCTTAAACAAAAAAGGGCGTGGAGATTTTGGCTTTTTATCGCGCTATTACAAGCTTATTAAGGCGTTTAATCCAAATTGTATTTACGCCTTTATGCCTGAGATGAATCTCTTTAGCCTAATTTGCGGAAAACTCTATAAAAAAGAGTGTAAAATTGTTTTTGGATTCCGTTCTAGCGCGATTAATGTTAGTAAGCTTCCCTTTGCGTCCAAGCTGTATTTTTACGCGCAAAAATTCCTAAGCTCCTATGCAAACGCAATTATTTGTAATTCCCAAGATGCGATTAGTTTTTACAAAGACAAGGGATATTCTATGGATAGATCGTTTGTGGTGCATAATGGGATTGACACAGAACGCTTTTGTCCAAGTGATTCTAGCACGCTAAAACAAGAGCTTGGAATCGCACGAGATTGCTTTGTTTTTGGAATCTCTGCTAGAATGAATGCAGTAAAAGACTATCCCCTTTTTGCAAGTGTGGCAAAGGAATTTTTAGAGAATCTTAAGGATAAAAATAAAGTTGCTTTTATCTCTTTGGGTAAGACTAATCCAGAGATTATGGAGCATTGTAAAGCAATTTTAGCGCCCTACGCAATGGAATTTTTGGGAGCAAAAAATTCCATAGAGCGTTATTATCCGCTTTTTGATTGCATTGTTTCTACTTCTTATACAGAAAGTTTTTCAAACTCCATAGCCGAAGGAATGGCTTGTGGTTGCGTGCCAATTGTTAGTGATGTTGGCGAGAGCAAAATTATCGCAAACTTTAAGCAAGACTCCTATCAATTTTGCTTTAACCCAAAAGATGTAAAAGGTGCGTTAGAATGCTTTCAATCCCTTTATGCGCTTAAAAACTCCTCACAACTTCTTATGCTAAAAAAGCAAGCAAGGGAGCATATTATAAACGCCTTTAGCCCAAAACAAATGCTAGCAAAAACGCTAGAAGTTTTAAAAGGGCTTTAATGAAACAGCGCGTTAATATTCTTTTATATTCTTTAGGTGCAGGCGGAGCGGAGCGCATTACTTCCTTGCTTTTAGAGGCTTTGCAAAAGGAATGCGAGCTTAAACTCATTTTGCTAGAAGATGTTTGTAACTACACAATCCCAAAAGCGATTCCAACAATCATCTTAGGAAGCAACAGCGCCAAAGAAAGCGGAATCCAAAAACTCATCAAAATCCCATTTTTAGCCCTTAAATACAAAAAATTGCTTAAAAATTGTGATGTTTCCTTATCCTTAATGACGCGCCCAAACTATATTAATATTCTAGCGGGCTTTTTTTGTGGCGTAAAAAAGCCTAAAATCCTAATCTCAGAGCGAAGCCACCCTAGCTTACAATATGGTTATAAGAATCTAAGCTCAAAAATCAATCGTTTTTTAATCAAAGCCCTTTATAACAAAGCTGATAAAATCAGCGCGAACTCTCCGCAAAACTTGCAAGACTTAATCCAAAATTTCTGTGTAAATCCTAGCAAAGCCACCCTTTTGTTAAACTTCTTTAACCTTGAAAAAATCATCACCCAAAGCAAAGAAAACTCTCCCCTATCCCAAAAAATCCTAAAGCAAAAAGCGCAAGGCAAATTTATTTTTGTAAGCATAGGGCGTTTAGATAGTGGCAAAAACCATCGCCTATTAATTGACGCAATGCAAGATTTTAAAGACAAAGCTACACTTTTTATCCTAGGAAGCGGAGAGCTAGAAGCTACCTTAAAAGCACAAATCTTAAAGCTTAACCTAGAATCTAGCGTATTCTTACTAGGACGCACTCCAAATCCTTATGCGCCTTTAAGCTTGGCAGATTGCTTTTTGTTTGGCTCAAACCACGAAGGATTCCCAAATGTTTTAGTAGAAGCCCTTGCATTAAAAATTCCTGTTATTTCCACAGATTGCGCACCTAGAGAGATTTTAGAGCCTAAGGGGGAATTTTTGGATTCCAACTTACAATGCGAAATTGCAAAAGGTGGAATCCTAATTCCACTAAATGCTAAAAACGCACTATGTTTTGCTATGGATTTTATGCTAAAAACCCCGAACTTTTTTGACAAATCCACACTTTTCGCACAAGCACAACTTTTTAGCCAAGAAATACAAATTCCTAATTATAAAAAATGGATTTTAGAATCTTAAAAATTCTTTTTTGCTAGAATAAAAGAAATCCACACAAAAGGCTGCCGATGAAAAAAGTCTTAGAAAACTCTAAAAAAATCGCTATTTTAGGCTTATCCCCGGACGCACAAAAACCTAGCAACAAGGTCGCAAAATACTTGCAAGATAAAGGTTATAGCATTATTCCTATTTATCCAAAAGGTGGTAAGATTTTAGGAATTAAGGCTTACACAAGTTTGCAAGACGCTTTTAGACAAGAAACAGACATTGATCTTTTAAATGTTTTCAGAAAAAGCGAAGCGCTCTTAGAAGTCGCACAAGAGGTTTTAAGTCTGCCCTATCTTCCAAAATGCGTATGGGTGCAACTAGGCTTAAACAATAAAGAAGCTAAAGAATTGCTAGAAAATGCTGGGATTACATATTTTGAAGATGCTTGCATTAAAATTGAACATCAAAGGATTTTTCAATGATTCCAATCTCTAAAATTATGGATGCAAAAGCGCAATTAAGTGGAATTATCCAACACACAAAGCTTGCCTTTGCTCCAAAACTTAGCCAACTTAGTGGTGCAAAAGTTTATCTCAAGCAAGAAAATCTCCAAAACACAGGCTCTTTTAAGCTCCGAGGTGCGTTTAACAAAATCGCTTCTTTAACTCAAGATGAACGCGCAAAAGGTGTAATTGCAGCAAGTGCGGGAAACCACGCACAAGGTGTTGCATACAGTGCGAAGTATTTTGGAATAAAAGGTGTTATTGTGATGCCAGAAGCTACACCATTGCTTAAGGTAATGGGCGTTAAAGAACTTGGTGCAGAAGCGATTTTAAAAGGAAATAATTATGATGAAGCCTATTCTTACGCACTAGAATATGCCAAAAAACACGCTTTGCAGTTTATTCACCCTTTTGCTGATGACGCGGTAATTGCTGGTCAAGGCACGGTTGCACTAGAAATGATTGAAGATCAAAGCCACTTGACTAGCATTGTTGTGCCAATAGGTGGCGGTGGATTAATCGCAGGCATTGCAGCAGCCTATAAGCAAATGCTTCCAAATGTGCGCATTATCGGTGTTGTAGCAGAAGGTGCGGCAGGAATGTATCATTCCTTTTATAAAAAGGAAATCCAAACAACCGCTTCTGTACGAACAATCGCCGATGGAATCGCTGTAAGAGATGTTAATCCTATAAATTTTTCTTACATTTTAGAATCTGTTGATGAGATTGTCAAAGTTGATGATGAAGAAATCGCAAATGCGATTTTATATCTTTTAGAAAATCAAAAGCTTGTTGTAGAAGGTGCTGGAGCAAGCGTTGTAGCTGCCCTTTTACACAATAAATTTAGCTTGAAACACAACGAATCTTTGGGGCTTGTTTTAAGCGGTGGAAACATTGATGTTACAATGCTTGGCAATATTATTGAAAAAGGTTTGGTGCGCTCACACCGAAAAATGCGCTTTTGTGTTACGCTTATTGATAAGCCCGGTAGCTTGCAAGGACTTAGCAATCTACTCTCACAACTTGGAGCAAATATTGTCAAAATTGACTTTGATAGAACTTCAACTTCCTTTGGCGATGCAAATGTAACAGTGAGTCTTGAAACAAAAGGCAAAGAACATCAAGACCATATTAAAGCGCAACTTCAAGCAAACAATTACGCCTTTGTGGAGATTTAATTAACAAATGGAATCGCAAATCCGCATTTATGCGTGGCTTGGCGCTATACTTCTTGCAAGTTTAGGCGCACTTGTATGGCTTTTAAACACACTAAGCCTTAGTTATGATGAAGCGCAAATTTTCTTTGGGATACCAGAATTTGCAAACTTTGCACACTTCTCTAGCAATTTAAGCACTAAAATTTTTGGGCAAAATGATTTTGCCTTACGCTTGCCTTTTTTACTCTTGCATTTTTGCAACACGCTTTTAATGTATGCTTTGTGTGCAAACTTTTTAAAGCGCAAAAGTGATGCGCTTTTTGCAACACTACTTTTTTGCTTACTTCCGGGAGTAAATGCCATTGCATTACTTGTATCAAATGCTGGAATTGTGGTATTTTTCACACTTTTACTTTGTATTATTGTGCAAAAATTAAATAAGATCCCATACTTCTTGCTCATAATGATAACTTTTATTAATGCAAGCTTTGCTCTTCTTTTTTTAGCCTTAATGTTTTATGCAATTTCTAAGAAAGATACAAAGCTTCTTTTTTCCTCTCTGCTACTTTTTGGGCTTAATATGTATCTTTTTGGACTTAATATCGGCGGACATCCAAGGGGCTATTTTTTAGATGCAAATGGGCATTTAATGCTGATTTTCTCCCCACTTTTATATCTGTATTTTCTCTACACTCTTTACCGCTATTTTAATGCCAAAACAAAGCCTTTAATATGGTATATCACCTTTTGTGCGTTAATGTTTATTTGGCTTTTATCCTTGCGCCAACGCGTGCAAATTGAACAATTTGCCCCCTTTTTATTGCTTGGGATTCCGCTTATGAGCAGTCTTTATCTCTCAGGACTTAGGGTGCGATTGCCACAATTCCGCGCAAGGTATAGAATCCCATTTATTGCCACATTTATTGTGCTTCTAACAGGCTATGCCACGCTTTTTTTATCCAAACCTCTTTTCATTTTATTCCCAAACCCAAACGAACACTTCGCCTACCGCCACTTCATTGCAAAGGATTTAGCAAACGCACTCCATAAACAAGATATAAAATCCGTAAAAACTAATGAAGATTTACAACTTCGCTTACAATTTTATGGAATCAAAAAAGGCGGATCAACCTTGTATGACTCCCCAAAAAATGATGCCAAAAAGATTCCAATTTTTTACCGCGACAAAACCATCGCTACTTTTTATCTTAAATGAAACGCCACGCCTTTAGTCTTTTTGAAACACTTCTAACCCTAGCAATCCTTAGCATTTTTGCTACTTTAGGTTATTTTTGGATTCCATCTTCTAAGCTCCATCTAGCTCAAAACCAAATCCTAGAACATTTAAACTACACACGCTACCTTGCCCTAAATAACGCAAAGCACATTACCCAAAGTGCCTTTTGTCAAAGCGATAATTGCAAGCAAGAACGCACACGCTGGAATGAGAGCCTATGGAGAATGCAATTTTCCCCCCTGCAAGATATTGGCTATGCGTATTATATTTTTAGTGATTCTGCGCGATCTGTCCGCACAAAAAACTTTGATGACCGCCCACGCGATAGGCAAGAAATTGCTAGAGATTTGCTAGATAACAGATATTTAAATGTCTATAATAGCGATAATTCTAAATTTGCAAACCCTTTGAGAAATGGCGATTTAGCTATCACACAACGCTATGGAATCCAAAATGTAAAACTTAGTGGAGGTTGTGGAGAGGGCAATGAGGCTAGAATTTTGTTTGATGAAAAAGGATTTTTGCTCTGCAAAAAACCTTATGAAAAGCCCACAATTCCAAATGGAGTTGTGTTTTTAGAACCTTTTAATAAAAGTGGGGAGCGTGTGAAAATCTGTATTTCACCAAGTGGATTTATCCAAAAATGCTAATTCTTTAATAATTTTGTGTTACAATTTCAGAATTTTTAAGGATGCTGCCATAAAAACAAAACAAATTTTAGCAAAAAAACATTTTGGGCAAAACTTCTTAAACAATGAAAATATTCTAAATGCGATTATCCAATCCATTCCCAAAATAGAGAAAAACATTGAACTTATAGAAATTGGGGCTGGCTTAGGTGATCTAACAAATAAGCTACTAAGCTTAGGGAATATCACTGCTTATGAAGTCGATAAGGAACTTGTTCCTTATTTGCAAGAGCGTTTTAAAAACGCATTAGAATTTGGGCATTTAAACCTTGAGATGGGTGATGTATTAGAGATTTGGAAGGGTGAGAGTTTGCGCAAACAAGCTTACTTTCTTGTGGCAAATTTACCCTATTATATTGCAACTTTACTTGTGATAAAAACCATCAAAGACCCCCTATCAACAGGCTGTGTCGTGATGACACAAAAAGAAGTTGCGCAAAAATTTTGCGCACAATGTGGAGAAAGTAACTTTAGCGCATTAAGCGTGTTAGCACAAAGTGTGGGAATGGCAACACTGCTCTTTGATGTGCCACCTACTGCCTTTGTGCCACAACCTAAGGTTATCTCATCGGTGTTTTTGCTCCAAAAAATAGCAAATCCACCTAGTTTTAAGGACTTAGAGGATTTAGAATCTTTACTTAAAGTTGCCTTTAGCGCACCTAGGAAAACAATTCTAAATAATCTAAGCAAAGCCTATCCAAAACAAGCTATTTTGGACGCTTTAGAATCCTTACAGATTGCCCCTAGCAAACGACCTCACGAGATTGATACCCAAGACTATCACCGACTTTTGAAAATTTTATAAAAGGCGGAAATATGGAAGAACAAACTAACCCAAACATACAACCAAACAAAGAAAATCGCGAACCAAACAAGCGTCGTTTCAGACTACGCAAAGACAGAATGGAATCACAAAAGACAGATTCCACAAAAGAAGGCGAAAGCGGGCAAAAGCCACAAAATCGTAACCGCTATAATCCGCGTTTCAAAAAAGATACAGATAAAAACAACACAAATACGCGTGAAAATCGCCCAAAGCAATACAATAAAAACTTTGCAAGCTCAACTACACAGGCTTCTAACCTTGAACTTAGAAAAGCCGTAGAACTTAATGCAAAAATCCACGAAGACGCGCTTGCTCCGCACTCTAAGATTGAGTTTAACCCCAATGCAAAGGTGCGTATCACGCCAATTGGTGGCTTAGGGGAAATTGGCGGTAATATGACTATTATTGAAACACAAAACTCCGCAATCATCATTGATGCAGGAATGAGCTTCCCAGATGAGAGTATGCACGGCGTGGATATTTTAGTGCCAGATTTTAGCTATTTAGAAGTGATTAAAGATAAGATTGTGGGCATTATTATCACGCACGCCCACGAAGATCATATCGGTGCAATGCCCTATTTGTTTAAAAAATACCAATTCCCAATCTATGGCACAGCTTTGCCTCTAGGACTTATAGGCTCTAAATTTGATGAACACGGACTTAAAAAATTTCGCTCCCTATTCCGCGCAGTAGAAAAGCGCAAGCCTATGAGAATTGGCGAGTTTGAAATTGAATGGATTCACATCACACATTCTATTGTGGATTCTAGTGCTTTAGCGATTAAAACAGAAGCGGGGCTGATTTTCCACACAGGTGATTTTAAAATCGACCACACACCAATTGATGGCTATCCTACTGATTTAAATAGAATTGCGCATTATGGCGAACAAGGCGTTTTATTGCTTCTTAGCGATTCTACAAACTCTCATAAACCCGGTTACACTCCAAGTGAAGCAAGTGTTGGACCAGCTTTTGATTTACTTTTTTCACGCGCTAAGGGACGCGTGATTATGAGCACCTTTAGCTCTAATATTCACCGCGTGTATCAGGCAATCCAACACGGCATTAAATATAATCGCAAAGTCGCGGTTATTGGGCGTTCAATGGAAAAAAACCTAGAAATTGCTAGAACTTTAGGCTATATTGAGCTTCCACAAAATATTTTTATTGAAGCGCACGAAGTGGCAAAATATGGAGATGAAGAGGTGTTAATTGTTACCACAGGCTCACAAGGGGAAACAATGAGTGCTCTCTATCGTATGGCGACAGATGAACATCGCCACATTAAAATTAAACCAACTGATACCATAATCCTTTCAGCAAAAGCAATTCCGGGCAATGAAGGTTCTGTGTCTAACATTTTAAACTTCTTAAACAAAGCAGGGGCAAAAGTATATTACCAAGACTTTAGTGAAATTCACACAAGCGGACACGCCGCTCAAGAGGAGCAAAAGCTAATGCTTCGCCTTGTGAAGCCTAAATTTTTCTTGCCAGTTCACGGAGAATACAATCATATCTTAAAACACAAAGAAACAGCGGTTTCTTGTGGTGTTGATGAACGCAATATTTATCTAATGGAAGATGGCGATCAAATGGAAATTGCACATAACTATTTACGCAAAGTAAGAAGTGTAAAAACAGGCAAAACTTATATCGACAATCAAGTCAATACTGCGATTGCCAATGATGTGATTTTAGAGCGACAAGACTTAGCAGAAAATGGAATCTTAATTATTTCTGTAGATTTTAACAAAGAGAAAAATTCTATAATTGGCAAACCACGCATCCAAACAATGGGAATTATTGCAAACAAAGAAACACAAGCTTTTAACAAAGAAATTGAAGAGTTTTTCACACTCTTTAGTAAAAATTGTAAAAAAGAGCTTTATAACAGCCAAAAAGCAATGGAAAATGAATTAAGAAATGCCCTAAGAAAACTAATGTTTAAAAAGACTAAAAAATACCCCACAATTTTCCCAATGGTAACACTCATTTAGCCTATACTTTTTAGGCTGTGGGGAAAGGTAAGTAATGATTACTAAAGAAAATCTAAAAGAAGTGCTAGAGATTCTAGGCTTTGAAGCTCTCTCTATGGGGGGCAAGTAGGGATTTCATCGCTTCATTGCTAGATTCCATACAAGAGCTAGAATCTAAACTAGATTTTAATAAAAATAACGATTTAAATCTTAAAAAACCCTTTTAGATTCTATCCCCACTCCGCCAAAACAAGGTTGGGATACAAAAAACTACAAGAAATCGCAAATATCTCAAGGGGAGCATCGCCTAAACCTATCAATTAATTTTTAACGCAAGATTCTAATGGGGTTAATTGGATTAAAATCGGCAATGTAGCAGATAATGCAAAATATATCACACAAACAAAAGAAAAAATTACTCCACAAGGGGCAGAAAAATCAAAATTTGTTAGAATTGGGGATTTTATTTTGTCAAACTCAATGAGTATAGGCAGACATTATATCTTAAAAATAGATGGTTGCATACACGATGGCTGGTTGCTTTTATCAAATATAGACAAAGCAATTAACAAGGAATTTTTATACTATGCTTTAACTGCAAGCGACACACAGAAACAATTTAAGCAAAAAGCTAGTGGAATGGTGGTAGAAAACCTAAATATTGATTTAGTCAAAAGTGTCAAAATCCCCCTACCACCCCTTGAAGCACAAGAAAAAATTATATCCGCTATTGAAAATATAGAATCTACAATAAGCCTTTTAGATTCTAGCTTATCGCATTTAGATTCCAAAAAGGCAGAAATTTTGCAGTATTTTTTAAAGGCTTAGCTTCACGCGCATTTTAGATTTCATCTACCAAACCAGAACTTCCCTTTTGATTTTATTGAGCGCATCAATTGCATCTTTTAAGCGTGAAACTTCATTGTCAATTTGCTGGAGATTCCACGCGCCAAGTCCCTCTGGAATATCTTGCGCACCGCGTTTTATCATAATATAATCCACAAAAGAAATTTTTGCCATTCCTAAAAGCAGTTGAATCTCTGCTTGCGCCTCTTCAATCTCTCGCAAAATTCCATCAATGCGTTCAAACATTCCATATTCCTCCAAAACATTTTAAACGCATATTCTAGCATTTTTTACATTTTTTTCACACCTTAAGAATTTTCAAGTTGGAATCTAGCAGGCAAAGTATCAACTAAGGAAAAATGCAATATAATCGCCAATCTTACATTTTACTTAAACAAGGTGTTTGTTATGGCATTAAAAGTATTTTATGACAAAGATTGTGATTTAGGACTCATTCAAAAGAAAAAAGTTGCCATTATCGGCTTTGGCTCTCAAGGACACGCCCACGCGGAGAATTTGCGAGATTCAGGCGTAGAAGTAGTTATTGGACTTTACAAAGGTGGCAGAAGCTGGAGCAAAGCAGAAGCTAAAAACTTCAAAGTCTTAGAAGTTGGCGAAGCAACAAAATGGGCAGATTTGATTATGATTCTAATCCCTGATGAACTTCAAGCTGATGTGTTTGAACGCGACATCGCTCCACATTTAGCAGAAGATAAAATTATTGCCTTTGGACACGGCTTTAATATTCACTTTGGACAAATCAAGGCTCCAAAAGGCGTGGGAGTAATAATGGTAGCCCCAAAAGCTCCTGGTCACACGGTTAGAAGCGAGTTTGTGCGCGGTGGTGGAATCCCTGATTTAATCGCAGTGGAACAAGACACAAGCAAAGGCGATGCAAAGGCGATTGCGCTAAGTTATGCAAGTGCTATTGGTGGCGGACGCAGTGGGATTATAGAGACAACTTTCAAAGACGAAACAGAAACCGATCTTTTTGGTGAGCAAGCAGTGCTTTGTGGAGGAGTTAGCAGCCTTGTAAAAGCAGGATTTGAAACACTAGTGGAAGCTGGATACCCTGAAGAAATGGCATACTTTGAGTGCTTACACGAACTAAAATTGATTGTAGATTTAATGTATCAAGGTGGGCTTGCAGATATGCGCTATTCTATTTCAAACACCGCAGAATATGGAGATATGGTAAGCGGTCCGCGTGTAATTAATGCGGAATCTAAAAAAGCTATGCAAGCAATCCTAAAAGACATACAAGAAGGGCGTTTTGCAAAAGACTTTATTTTAGAGCGAAAAGCAGGCTATGCAAGAATGAATGCAGAGCGTAAAAACTTAGCAAATCACCCTATTGAAAAAGTTGGTGAACGCCTAAGGGCAATGATGCCTTGGATTGGTGCTGGAAAACTAGTAGATAAAAATAAAAATTAAGCAAATAATGAAATACAAGCCTGACTCGCTAACCTTAGAGCGTATCGCACTCGCTTGCCAAGAAACACTTGAAAATAAATCAAGAATCTTTATCGCTCTTAGTGGATTACCGGGGAGCGGAAAAAGCACTCTTGGAGGCTATATCCGCAAAAATGGCTTAAATACAGGGGGGGGGGGCAAAATTCTATCCTTATGAAATAGCAGTTATTGATGATAATGTGATGAGTCTAAATTTATTTGTAATCCGCCCCAAAATAAAATTCAAATTAGACAACATAGCGCAAAGAGATAACTTAAAGCCTTTTTTAAGACTCTTACCACCTTATGTAAAAATCGTATTCTGCATAGGCTCTAGCATACATCGCCTTGATAAAGCAGATATTTTTATCTATTTAGATACCAAAGAAGAAGTCCGAAAAACGCGCCTATTACAAAGGGAGGAAAATAATAAGAATTATTTAGAATTATGCGCAGCCTCATCTGTTTTAATTTTGCCCCACAAATTCAAAATCATAATACAATAAGCTGCGCCATATATTTTTCTAATTAATTTAAAAAGACAGCCAAAGCTCAAAAATATTAAAAACAGAAGCTACTAAAGATTTAAATAAAATTCAAGAAGTGGCGGAGCGGACGGGGCTCGAACCCGCGACCCCCTGCGTGACAGGCAGGTATTCTAACCAACTGAACTACCGCTCCAAAAGTGGTGGTCGCTATAAGACTCGAACTTATGACATCCACCTTGTAAGGGTGGCGCTCTACCAACTGAGCTAAGCGACCAAGAAAGATTAAGTAAAAAATAAAAGTGGTGACTCCTAGGGGATTCGAACCCCTGTAGCCACCGTGAAAGGGTGGTATCCTAACCGTTAGATGAAGGAGCCACTTTTATTTAGTGGTGACCCGCGTTGGATTCGAACCAACGGCCCATTCCTTAAAAGGGAATTGCTCTACCGACTGAGCTAGCGGGTCGCTAAAAAGGAAGTGTAATTATAGAGATTTAAAGCATAAAAGTCAATAGTTTTTAAAAAAAATTCTTAAAAACAATAAATATGCGTATAAAGTTGCCTGCTCTTGAATAAAATTCCTATCCCCACTAAAATGTAACCTCTCAATAATTTCTAATCCCTCAATACTTTTTGCTCCGATATACACGGTGCCAACTGGCTTACTTACACTCCCCCCACCAGGTCCTGCAACTCCACTTGTTGCAAGTGCAAAATCTGCTCTAGAGAGTTTAAGCGCGCCATTAAGCATATCACGCACCACTGCTTCACTTACTGCTCCAAACTGCGCTAAATTTTGCTCTTCTACGCTTAACCACACTTCTTTAATTGTATTTGCATAGCTAATCACACCACCATCAAAAACTGCGCTTGCGCCACTTTGACGCGTCAGCATAGTAGCAATTAGCCCACCTGTGCAACTCTCAGCACTTGTGATTTTAAGATTTCTTTTCTCTAAAAGCTCAATCACACTTCTGGCCAAATCAAATGTTAAAAAAATCTTCTCCCCAAATGCTTCTTTAACCGCCAACCTAAAACCTTGCAAATCCCCATTTCTAGCACTCAAAACACCTAAATGGGATTGTGTATTTAGCGCATTTACACATACTCCAAAATCCTTTGCAATCCCTCCTAGAAGCATTTGTGCTGAAGTTGCATCAACCCCCAAAGGATAAAGATACAAAAAAGATTCCATATTTTCACCAACAACACTAAAAAGCTGTGTCAATTCTTGCTGTGCTGCATTTTGTAAATCTAGCAAAATAACTTGTAATTGCGCATTTTCTACACAAATTACATTGTTAGATTCCATTCTTTTATTAGATATTAAAAACGCCTGCAAAATATCATCAAACATTTCTTTTGGAGCAATAATTAAACATTTGCTGTATATGTTTAATCTCTCTTGGATACTACCAAAAATATCTTTGACTTCTTGTAAATAAAAAATGGAATCCAAAACCCCAAACATTGTCCTAGCAGTATTTTGAACATATTGATTTAAAGGCGCGAAATCACGGTAATTCTCACCCACACAAATTAAAAGATTCAAATTTTTCCTTTTTGTTTTATTTTTAATCCTTGTATGGTAGAATTTTAGCTATTTTAAGCTAAATTTGGAGGAAATTATGAGCAAAACTTTAGTGGTGCGCCCAGAAGATGAAAAACCAGGCGAAGTTTATAACGACAAAGGCAAGATCAATAAAAAATTCTATGAAAAAGAAATCGTAAAGTTACAAATTGAACTCATCAAACTACAAAACTGGGTCAAAAAACACCAAAAGAAGATTATCATCATTTTAGAAGGGCGCGATGCAGCTGGAAAAGGTGGAACAATCAAGGCTTTAAGGGAGCATTTAAATCCGCGTGGAGCGCGCGTTGTTGCGCTTCAAAAACCTAGCGATGTAGAAAAAACACAATGGTATTTTCAACGCTACATTGATGAGTTGCCAAATGGCGGTGAGATTGTGTTTTTTGACCGAAGTTGGTATAACCGCGCAGGCGTAGAAAAGGTTATGGACTTTTGCACAAACGAGCAATACAAAGAGTTTATTATTCAAGTCTCCCACCTAGAACAAATGCTAATTGAAAGTGGCTATATTCTCTTTAAATTTTTCTTAGATGTGGGCAGGGAAGAGCAAAGAAAGCGTATTGAAAGCCGCAAAGATGAACCACTAAAACGCTGGAAATTAAGCCCTATTGATGAACTTTCTTTAAACTTGTGGGACGAATACACAGAAGCGTTTGAAAAAATGTTTTCACGCACACATACGCCTTTTGCTCCGTGGTTAATTGTAGATTCCAATGACAAAAAACGCGCCAGAATTAATCTTGCTAGAATTTTGCTCTCCAAAATTGATTATGAAGACAAAGACGCAGAAAATGTTTGCTTGCTAGCAGATCCGGGCGTTGTGTCTTATTATTCTAGTGTCAAAATGTTTTCAAGTGACGCAAATAGCGAAATAGGTAACAAAGATGCAGAAAAAGCAAAGAGCAAAAAAGAGAAGAAAAAGAAAAAAGATAAAGAGTAGTCTAAAAGCTAGAATAATCTAAAAAGGAGATATATGCAAGAAACTTACCCCATTATTTTAAGCTCTGATGAAAATTACATTAAATATGCAAGTGTGCTAATTACAAGTATCATTTATAACACTAACAAGCAAAAAATGAAGGGGGGGGGGGGCATAATAAGCCTTATTGCTTCCATATTTTAAGCGATTTTATTGCAGATTCCACACAACAAAAGCTTCAAAATCTCCAAAGGAAACTTTCTAAAATCTATCCCCTAGAAATCAAGCTTCATCTTTGCAGTAATGCAGAATTTACTCACTTAAATGCGCTTAATGGCAACCATTTAACCTATTATCGTTTATTCCTTACTAGGTTTATAAAGGATAAGAAGGCGTTGTATTTAGATGTGGATATGCTAGTTTTAAAGGATTTGCGAGAGATTTTTGCCATAGATTTAGAAGGTAAAATTTGTGGCGCGGTGCTTGACTACAAAGCAAATCGCATTTTAGAGCCAAAAAACAAAGCTCTTCCAATGCTAAATCTTTCAAAGGATTATTTTAATGCTGGCTTACTCTTAATAGATTTAGAAAAATGGAAATCTCAAAAGTTGGAATCCAAGCTCATAGAAACCCTAAATCAATACCATTGCAAAGAACACGACCAAAGTGCCTTAAATGTGGTTTTAAAAGATAAGATTAAAATTTTACCACTATCTTGGAATACTCTAGTGTATTATTATGTTAATGCAAAAGCCTGTGATGATACAAAAAATTTTAATCTTTTTTATACGCGCAAGGATTTAAATAAAGCTTTAAAAAATCCCCATATTCTACACTATTATCTAGGCTTTAAGCCTTGGAATGATGATAAGATATATACAGATATAAAAGGGGAATTTTTGGGAGAGCATTGGTGGAATATGGTAGAAAAAACGCCCGAATTTAAAGATATGATAATACCTTTAAAAACCAAAGCTAGCAAAAAAGCAAAACTTCAAGTGTCTTTAGGATACACTTTATTGACTTTTGCGCGTTACAAGCTTTATTTTTTGATTCCTTTTTACGCACTTTTAAATTCCAACTCCTATAAGGAAATCCCAAAAGATTACTATAATCTTAGTTTTGAAATTGGCAAAGAAGCTTTAAAAGCAAAGCAAAAGGGCAGGGGTAGAGTGTGGCTGCTGCCCTTTAAGGTAATCAATCTTATGAAAAGATTTCAACTAGAAAAATCCCTAAGAGAATCTTGCTAGTTATCAGCGCAATTTAAGTTCTAGCTTCTATAATTTCAAGCGCATTTAGTTAAATATTTTTTAACTTTCTGTAATCCAACAACACAAGGAGTTGTATGTCTAAAATCTCCCGTAGAAATTTCCTAAAAAGCTCTGCTGTTGTTGCTTTTGGAATCTCTAATTTAGACGCAAAAATGTTAGATTTTTCAAAGCAAAGCCAAGAAAACATTAAAGCAACATATTTCATTAAAGACTTAATGTGTAATGGCAATTTTAGCAACATACAAGCAGATAAGGCTTTAGAGGTTAATGGCGATATTCGTGCGATTTATAGCGATTTAAAAACCGCATTTCAAAGTAAGGCAATTATTGCAAGCATAAGCACAGAAGCAACCTTTTTTGTCCTTAGCACAATGGCAGCAGATTATGGGTTGCGTGTGGCTTATAATGCAAAAAATAATGGAGTGCGCACTTGGGTGCTTGCACCAAAAGGAGTTAAACTATGATTTTACCAATAGATGTTAAAGAAAGCGATTTTCTAGCCGCTTGTAAAGAGTTTGAAAAGGCAATAGGCAAGGAATGGGTTTTTAAAAGTGAAGAAGATTTGGGATTATATCGTGATGCTTATAGTCCGCAATGGGACGATGCTGATGAGCCTATCCCATCACTTGCCCTAGCTCCAAAAAGCACTGAAGAAGTGCAAACAATCGTAAAAATTGCTAATAAATATAAGATTCCACTTTTTCCTATCTCCACAGGTAAAAATCTAGGCTATGGAAGCTCCGCGCCACAAAGAAGGGGCGATGTTATTGTGGATTTAAAGCGTATGAATAAAATCATTGAAGTTGATGATAAGCGTAATTTCTGTATTGTTGAGCCGGGCGTTAGCTATTTTGACCTTTATGAATATGTAGAACGCAATAATTTAAATGTCTTTTTAGATATTCCAGATCCAGGCTGGGGATCTCCTGTAGGCAATGCTCTAGATCACGGCTGGGGATATAGCTATGGAATGTATAGAGACCACTTTGGCTCACATTGTGGAATGGAAGTCGTGTTAGCAAATGGGGAGATTTTGCGCACAGGTATGGGGGCGTTGCCCGGAGCAAAAACATTTGCAGAAAACAAATACGGCTATGGTCCTTATGTTGATGGGCTATTCTCTCAATCAAACTTTGGAATTGTAACTAAAATGGGTTTTTGGATGATGCCAAAACCTGAGCATTATTTGCTTCTTTCTTTAACAATGAAGCATAGAGATGATTTAATCCCGGCTGTTGAAATTCTAAATTACTTGGAAGATAGCTTTATTATCGGCTGGCCTCTTTATCGCAGCCCCTTGAATCCGCCACACGGCAAGGCAATGGACCCTGAGCTAAAAAGCTATCTCACTTCCAAAAAAGGCTTGCCTGATTTAAACAAAATCCAAAACTATGCTTTAAATAAAAATATTCCTTATTGGCAAATTGATATTCCCATTTATGGTTGCAAAGACACTTGCTATGCAAATATGAACTACATTAAAGAACGCTTTAAAATTGTAAAAGATGCCAAAATTAAAGTCATTCAGGAGTTTTCACTTCCGCTAGATGATAAACAAAAAACACAACTTAAACACAAAGTAAGTTTAGGGATTCCGAATATGGAGATTTTCTGGCTTAGCACAAGGGGTGAAGCTACCGCCCCAAGCGATGGACATGTATGGTTCTCCCCTATTATTCCACGAGATGGGAAAGAGTTACTAAAATGCCAAGATGTGTATATCCAAGTTTTCCACGATTTGGGAATGGAATCGCCAATTACACCATTTGCTCACCCTAGAAGCTGGATGTATCGGGCTTTTTGCTTTATGTTAGCTTTTGGTAATTCACGCACTGACCCAGAGCATAATCTAAAGCTCCGCCAAGCATATCGCACTATGGTTAGGGTTGCAGCAGAAAATGGCTGGGGCGATTATCGTGCCGCACCAACTTTCCAAGATGATGTAATGGGTGCATATTCATTTAATAACCACGCATTACTGCGCTTTAATGAACAACTGAAAGATTGTATTGATCCAAATGGAATCCTAGCTCCTGGGCGTGGTGGAATCTATCCGAAAAACGCAAGATCGCAACGCTTTGCTAATAGCAAACTTGATGAGATTACTCTAAAAAATTTAAAACAAGGGGATAAAAAATGAAAAAGCTAATTCTTGTTACACTTGCTTTAGTCTATCTAGCGCACGCAGATTCTTTTAAAGAATGGCTACCAAAGGGTAAGAGCGTGGGAACTTTTGAATATATGCCAAATACTCCACACTCTCCAGCGGCATTTTCATCTGTGGATGCAAAAAAACTCACCAAATCCCAAAGAAAAGGGCAGCAAATTTATAGCAAATGGTGTCAGCCTTGCCACGGTGCAGGAATGCCTGGAACCAATGCGCTTGCTGTTGCCTATCAAGGGCTTGGAATCCCGGCTATGCTGGAAGAACGCACAGATTTAACACCTGATTTAGTTAGCACATTTGTGCGTTACGGCAAACACTCTATGCCATTTTTTCGCAAAACAGAAATTAGTGATGAAGAGTTAAAATTCTTAGGTGATTATTTGGGACGCAACGCCAAATAGGATTTGACTTGCTCTAGCGCACTTGATAGTTTCCGCGAATCTTGTATTTATAACTCGTTAGCGATTCTACGCCCATAGGACCACGGGCGTGGAGTTTTGAAGTAGAGATTCCAACTTCAGCCCCATAACCAAACTCCCCACCATCACTAAAGCGCGTAGAAGCATTGACATATACACAAGCAGAATCTACTGCATTTAAAAACTCTTCAATCACGCTATAATCTTCACTTAAAATCGCCTCACTATGCCCACTGCTAAAAGTGTTAATATGCTCTAATGCACCGCTTAATCCCTCCACAACACGCAAGTTTAAAATATTCTCCCCATATTCCCTATGATATTCGCTTAAAGAAATTTGCTCACACTCAATGTTAGATTCCTTTAAAATTTCACAACTTCTAGAACAGCCCCTTAAAAGCGTGCCTTTTTCACGCAATTCCCTTGCCACTTTTGGCAAAAACTCTTCTGCAAAGCTGGAATCTAAAAGCAAGGTTTCACACGCATTGCACACGCTAGGACGAGAAGTTTTTGCATTAACAATCACAGAAATTGCGCCCTCTTGCTTGCAAGTGTGATGTGCAAAAATATGGCAAACTCCCATATCTTGCTTAATCACAGGAATCCTTGCATTCTCACTTACAAAACTAATCAAGCCCTCTCCACCGCGTGGAATTACTAAATCAATTAGCCCCTTAGCATTTAAAATCTCTTTTAACTCATCGCGATTTTTCATAGATGGAAGCAACACCATACAATCTTTAGACAACCCAAACTCCCCTAAAACTTTATAAAACACTTCCATAATCGCTTCATTACTATTTTGCGCTTCCTTGCCTCCCTTTAGAATGCAAGCATTTCCACTTTTAAAACAAAGAGCTGCTACATCACTTGTTACATTAGGGCGCGACTCATAAATCACGGCTATCACGCCTAATGGGACGCTTATTTTTTCAATCTTTAAATCACAATGATTACTAAAACCGCCTATTACCTTATTTAATGGATCTGGAAAATCTGCAATTTGTCGCAAAGATTCCGCCATATTTGCTAACTTTTTAGAATCCAACTCCAAACGCTCTAACATTGAAGCGCTTAAATTTAATCTCTTAGCTAGTTCTAAATCTTTTGCGTTTGCCTTAAGAATTTTAGATTCCATCTTTAATAGCACTTCGGCACATTTGCGCAAAAACTCTTTGCGAATATCGTGCGGAAGTGTAGATAGCACCCTTTTTGCCACCTGTGTTTTTTGGAGTTGCTCTTGTAAAGACATAGTGTTTCCTTAATTTTAAATAGCACATTATAACGCACAAAATAAATTTTCTATTCTAAAACTAATTTTAAAACATTAAGCATTATAATTGTGCTTTAAAAAATAGATTCCAACTTATAAATTCTAGCTTAGGGGCAAAAGTGTTAGAGTGGAACGAAGAGTTTAGCATCAAAAATCAGCATTTAGATGAACAGCACAAAAAATTTATGCAGCAAATCTCTGATGCGCTAGAGCTTACAAAATACACAGGTGATGACAAATCTCAAAAGCTTGAAAAACAAATGAATGAAGTTATTAGTAGCTCGCAAGAACATTTTAAAGCCGAAGAAACCTATATGCAACACATTGGCTATCCTTTTTTAAGCAAGCACAAAACCTTGCACAGAGAACTTGTTTCTAATATCTCAATGCTAATGATGGAATTAGAAGAAGCTGATAATTGTGCGCAAGAATTTTATATCTGTTTGAAAAACTGGCTTATTGATCATATTTTAGTAGAAGATAAACAAATTGAAAGCTACCGCAATCGATTACACGACATAAAAGAGATTCCATATAGCCTAGAGCAAAGAACAAAAATCCTAGCAGAACGCGCTGATGTGGCAAATGAGCCTACACATAAATACATTTGTCTCTGCCATTTAAAAGAGTTTCAAGTTTGCGATTCTTTACATAAAATTATGCAAGAAGAAAGCACCTTTATCCGTTGCAAAACTTGCAAACAACCACTAATTTACCGAGATTTAAGGCTAGATGATGAAGATAATTTTGAAGCCTTAGCCAAGCAATATTTTAAGCAATTTTAGGAATCCTTATGCAGTTTCAACCCCGTGGTTTTAGAGTATTTAATGATGTTACAAACTTGCGCAATACACTTTTACAACTCCAAAAAAAAATCGGTGAAGAAATTGACTTTTATCTTTTGGATTTTCGCACATTTTACAGCAAAAAAGGTGAAAACAAATACAAACCTGTAAATGATTTAAGTCTTTTTTCTAAAAACGCAAATTTTATTGCCAATATTGATATTAAGCAAACCTATAAAATTGAAGTGTGTAAAAAATCCCAAAAGCCAGAACGCACCTTTGGTTTTAAGCTTTTTACTGACGAAAGCACGATTTTACGCGCTGTGCTTTTGTGTAATAATAAAATCAAATATCACGATTCCATTAAAAATGAAATCTACCAAGAACTCTATAAAACAATGGCTTTACAAGGCTACCTTATAGGAATTAGGGAATACAATAAACTCTCCCAACAAATTGATGCTTTTATTTTTGTCTTAAAACAAGGCAAAATTGCTCCAAAACTCACGCTAAATATCGGTGTTGGCGTAACAAGCACAGAAGGAAAAGATGGCGTTTTAGAGTGCCTTTACACACTTCAAGAGGATACCACACAACAACCAATAGACTCTTTTTGCCCCCGTGTTTGCGTGCAAGCTGTGCATAAAGGTGATGAGATTTTTACCTATACCAAGCCTATTAGCGGACAAATTGGACGGAATCTAAAAGGCGAGTTTATCCCCATTAGAAGCATTACTACAAATGCCATTCAAACTGATACTAGCATTCGCGCAAGAAGCGATTCTAACATTATCAAATACCAAGCCACAAAAGATGGCTTTTTAAAAGAAATTAAGCCCTTTTGCTACATTATAAGCGATGAGCTAACCACTGCAAAAAACGATTCCAACTCTGCAACGCCCAAGCAAGAATCCCTAAACATTGATGGACAAACACATAGCAATGCAAAAATCCAAACCGATATAGCCTTTATCGGCTCTCATCGCGGAGAGATTAAAGCGCACACGGTTGTTATTGATGTGCTAGAAAAAGGCTCTGTTGAAGCAAAAGTGGCTTATATCAACAGCACGCTAGGTGGAAAAATCATCGCAGATTATATTTATATTAAAGATGTGCGCTCTTATAATGAAATCTATCCGCGTTTTAGCCTTGTTGTGGATAATATTTTAGGTGAGCATAACACCTTTGAGCTAAACCCATCAAAATTTGCTTTTACAAGGCGTGATCGCATAGAATATGTAATGCTATCAGATCAAATCAAAATCCGCTTGCGCCACTTAAAAAAGCAAATGGATGAAGTGTATGCTTATTTGTTAGCAAGTCAAGGAAAAGCTCATAAAATCCAACACGATGCTGAAGAAAAACCAGAAGAAAAACTTCCTAAAAATCTACAATGTATCGTAGAACAATACGAAAAAGCCCTTGAACAATACAAGCATTTGCTCAAAGAATACAAAGACATCATTAATCTTTACTACACAAATGAAATCCGTTTAAAAGGCATTGATGAGGGTGCTCTTTTGGCAAAAATGATTATCCGCGGTGAAATCTCAGAACCAGAAACTATGGTGAAGTTTAAAGCCTATGCTGGAAAACACGAAGAAACTTTAAAAACTATTCTTAGCCAAGCTACCCCAGCACGCTTCTTTGAAGTAGAAAAAGAAGGGGATTTTTTTCGCCTAAGAAGCCACCAAGAATACAATCCGGAGCTATTAAACTGGATTGAAGAAAAACGCCCACAAAAAGAATCTTAAATTTTAAATTCTAACTTACTCTCTAATTACAATTCCATTTGTTTTTAAAAACTTTTTTAATTCCTTAATGTTAATCTCTTGATAATGAAAGATTGAAGCTGCCAGTGCTGCATCTGCTCCACTTTCAAAAGCTTGCAAAATATGCTCCATACTTCCAGCCCCCCCACTTGCAATTAGCGGAATCCCCACGCTACTAGAAACCGCTTGAAGCTGCTTTAAATCATAGCCACTTTTAGTTCCATCGCAATCCATACTTGTTAGCAAAATCTCTCCAGCCCCCCTATCATAAGCTTCCTTAGCCCATTCTAGCAAATCAATTCCTGTAGGATTCCGCCCTCCGTGCGTGTAAATCTCCCACCCTCCATTTAGCTTGTGTTTTGGATTCCATCTTGCATCCATTGCCGCCACAATACATTGCGAACCAAAGCGTTTTGCGCCTTGCGTGATTAAATCAGGATTTTTAATTGCCGCAGAATTAAGGCTAATCTTATCACAACCCACATTTAGCAAATCATACATTTGCTCTAAACTTGCAATTCCACCACCAACAGTTAGGGGAATAAATACTTCTTTTGCCACTTGTTCAACCATCTGCAAGGTTGTTTTTCTAGCTTGAATAGTTGCTGTAATATCTAAAAAGGTGATTTCATCTGCACCTTCATCGTTATAACGCTTTGCCACCTCAACAGGATTCCCCGCATCTTGAAGCCCTAGAAAATTCACCCCCTTTACCACACGCCCATCTTTAATATCAAGGCAAGGAATAATACGCCTTGCAAGTCTATCTTGTATTTTGCTTTTCTCCATCATTCCATTTCTTTCATAATTTTTTACAATCTTAACAAATTGTGCTTTAAAACAATGCTTTTTGTTATAATTCCGTCTCATTTTATTCTTAAGGATTCTTATGCAAACACAAAAAGCGCGCGTCTTTTCTGGTATTCAGCCCACTGGTAATATCCATTTAGGCAATTATTTGGGCGCTGTTAAAAACTGGGTGGATCGCCAAGATTCTTATGAAAATATTTTTTGCGTGGTTAATTCTCACGCAATTACGATTCCACAAGATCCAAAAACACTTAAAGAAAAAACCTATGATTTATGCGCAATGTTACTTGCTTGCGGGATTGATCCCAAAAAATCCACACTTTTTATTCAATCGCAAGTGCAAGAACACACTTCTTTAGCTTGGCTTTTAACTTGTATCACACCTATGGGAGACTTAAGCCGTATGACACAATTTAAGGATAAAAGTCAAAAGAATCCTAAAAGCATTTTTGCAGGACTTTTTAATTATCCTAATTTAATGAGCGCGGATATTTTGCTTTATAAGGCTAAGTTTGTGCCTGTGGGTGAAGACCAGAAGCAACATATTGAGCTAGCGCGTGATACAGCAATGCGTTTTAATCGCGATTATGGAGAGATTTTTGTTGTGCCTGAACCTTTGATTACGCAAGAAGGGGCTAGGATTATGGGGCTAGATGATCCAACTAAAAAGATGAGTAAAAGCTCAAGTGATAAGTCAAATCATTCTATTGCTTTAGTTGATGAGCCTGATGTGATTTTAAAAAAGATTAAAAAGGCAACAACAGATAGTGAAGGCATCATCGCCTTTGATAAAGAACGCGCAGGAGTGTTTAATTTACTAACTATTTATCAATGCTTTTGCAAACAAGACAAAGTAGGCATTGAAGCAGAGTTTAGCGGTAAGGGATATGGAGTCTTGAAAGAAAGGGTTGCTGAAGCGGTGATTGAAGGCTTGCGCCCCATTCGTGAAATGTATTCTAAATTGATTATGGAACAGGATTATTTACATAAAATCTTAGAAGAAGGCACGCAAAACGCCCAAGCAATCGCTAGTGCAACTTATAAAGAAGCCAAAGAAAAAATGGGGCTAATTTAGTGCAAATTTTCATTGCTGGAAGCCATACAGATGTGGGTAAAACTGCTGTGAGTGCCGCGCTTTGCCACGCTTTTAATTTAGAGTATTTTAAGCTTGTGCAAGCGGGGATTCCACAAGATTGTGATAGGGTTAAAACTCTCTCTCCAAAAACCAAAATCCACACTAATGGAATCACCTTACAAACGCCTGCAAGCCCACATATTGCAATGCAAAAGGAAGGAATTTTTTATAAAGGATTAGAAATTCCACTTCCAAAAACACAAAATCTCTTAGTTGAGAGCGCAGGCGGACTTTTCACTCCACTTGATTTAGTGTGCTGTATGATAGATTATTTAGAAGTCTCTAGGCTTCCTTGTGTGCTTGTTGGGGGATATTATTTAGGGGGCATTAATCATATTTTATTAAGCTTGAAAGCCTTAGAAGCGCGTGGGATTCCGCTTTTGTGTTTAATAATTAGTGGAGATCAAAATCCACAAATGGATTCCTTTATTGCAAAATATGCAAAGATAAACATTGCACACTTTCCTAATTTTTATGATACTAAGAGTTTTGAAAGCCAAACACAAGCATTAAAACAAGAAATAATGGCTTTCAAAATTTTTAATCTCTAAAGCTTAAATAAGCCTTACTTTAAGACACAAAACGCTACAATAGCAAAAATTTATCAAAATATTTACACAAAGGCACGCTTATGAAATTTAGACTTGCACACGCACCTTATATCGCAAATAAAATTGCCCTAGATTTATCCACTTGTGGCTTTGTCAGTATTTTACACGGACTTGAAAGCATTGCCAAAGTTGCAGAACAATACATTTCCCAAGATATTCAAGAAGAAGCTCGCATTGAAGAAAAAGCTAGAGATTTACTAGAAGAAAATTTAGATGAGATTGAGTTTATGCAAGCTGATGAACACCAACTTTTCTGGCGCATTAAGAAAAAACTTGCAGAAAATGAAAACTTTATTTTGAACTTTGAAGATCGCTACAACAACCTTGCACACAAAATCTTAAATGAACTTTTTGAAGAAGACTTGATTGACTCCGCCACTTCTGAGACACGCATTGTTAATGTAATCTTTAAAGCCATTAATGGCTATTCAAAAATTTATAGTGAAATTGAAGACATTGTCCAAGAACGCATTGCAAATTATAAGCGCAAAATCATTTTTGGAAGCGAAGAGTATGATTTAATCTTTGATAAACTTTACCAAGAGGAACTCAAAAAGAAAGGATTCTTATAATGCAAACTTTTTTAAAAAATGCTTGGATTTACCTAGAAAATGGAATGTTTTTTCAAGCAAAAAGTTTTGGAGCTGAAATGACGAGTGTAGGAGAACTCGTTTTTAACACTTCCCTAACAGGCTATCAAGAAATCACCACAGATCCAAGCTATGCAGGGCAATTTGTATGCTTTACAATGCCAGAAATTGGAATTGTAGGTGCAAATCCACAAGATATGGAAAGTTGTGGAATCTTTGCTAAAGGAATCTTGTGTCGCCACTACAATGAAAATTACTCAAATTTTCGCGCAACAGAGAGTTTAAGCGCGTTTCTTAAAAACCACAATACAATGGGGATTTGTGAAATTGATACGCGCCTTTTAACAAAAACACTGCGCGAAGAAGGCGCAATGATGATGGTAGCTTCCACAGAAGTTTCAAATAAGGAAGCATTAAAAGAAATTTTACAAAACAGCCCCAAAATTGAAGAAATTAACTACATTAAAGAAGTTAGCACAAAAGCTCCTTATCAACACACAAATGGAAATTTTGACTTTTCTATAATGGAATACTCCACTCCTAACACACAAAGAAAAATCCTAGCCATTGACTTTGGAATCAAGCGAAGCATTTTAAATCAGCTTGTAAGTGCTGGATTTAGCGTAGAAGTGATTCCCCATAGCTTTAACGCACAAGAGCTTATTGCGCGTTTTGCAAAAAGAGAATTTGATGGAGTCTTTTTGTCTAATGGACCCGGAGATCCACAAGTTTTAACCCAAGAAGTTGCTAGCATTAAAGCCCTAATTGACGCTAGAATTCCTCTATTTGCGATTTGTTTAGGACATCAGCTTTTATCTCTTGCACAAGGCTATCCCACTTATAAGCTAAAGTTTGGACACCACGGCGGAAATCATCCTGTGAAAAACTTACTCACAAATCAGGTTGAAATCACCGCGCAAAATCACAATTATTCTGTGCCAGAATCCATTGTAGAAATCGCAGAAGTAACACATCGCAATCTTTTTGATAACACCATTGAAGGAGTGCGTTATAAAAATGCTCTAATTTGTTCTTTTCAACATCACCCAGAAGCCGGACCGGGACCTTTAGAGTCTGCCGCTCTTTTTAAGGAATTTTCAAAGCTTCTAGATAGCGCAAACACATAGCAATAATGCACTCTCTACATGCCAAAGCCTTAGCGCATTTGGAAAACTTAAAAAAGGATTCCAACTTCCGCTCTCTAGATCCACAAAAACACAATGGCGCAAGGTTAATCACTAAAGATTCCACGCTTTTAAATCTAGCAAGCAACGATTATTTGGGCTTATCTAGCAATGCAGATTTTAATGCACACTTTTTGGATTCCACATTATTTAAAGGACATTGCCATTTTAGCGCGTCTTCTTCACGCCTACTTAGTGGAAACTTTGAAATTTATAGCCTACTAGAAGCGCATTTAAAAACGCTTTTTAACAAAGAAGCTTTGCTCTTTAATAGCGGTTACCACGCAAATGTTGGAATCCTAAATGCACTAAATACACTCAATGTGCTTTTTGTCGCGGATAAATCCATTCACGCAAGCCATATTGATGGACTAAAGGACTTTAAAAAGCCACATTTAAAACGCTTTTCTCATAATAATATGAAATCTTTAGAATCCTTACTTGCGCAAAATACAGAGCATTATGATGTGATTTTAATTTTAAGCGAAGGGCTTTTTAGTATGGAAGGCGATTTTGTACCTATACAAAAACTTGTGGATTTAAAAAAGAAATTTAAAAATGTGCATTTATATATTGATGAAGCCCACAGCATTGGAAGTTTTGGCAAAAATGGGCTAGGGCTTTGCAAACATTTAGATTTGCTAGAACACATTGATTTTTTAATTTTAACCTTTGGCAAAGCCCTATCATCTATGGGAGCTTGTGTGCTATGTAATGCTACTTTTAAGGATTATTTTATAAACACCGCGCGTTCTCTTATCTACTCTACTGCCCTGCCCCCTGTTAATCTTGCGCGCACACTTTTTGCTTTTTTAGAGCTTCCCAAACTAGAAGCACAAAGGACGCATTTAGAAAATTTAAGCAAACATTTTAAAGCTCTCTTGCAACAAAAGCTAGATTATGAAGTTTTGGGCGATTACAACATTATAAGCCTAGTTTTAAAAGAGAATGCAAAGGCGGTGCATTTTTCTAAAATGCTTGCAACAAAAGGCTATTTTGCCCCAGCAATTAAAACACCAAGCGTGCCACCAAATAAAGCCCTTTTACGCTTTTCACTCACTGCAAATATGGAATCTAAGCCTTTAGAAAACTTAGTAAAAGTGCTAGAAAAGATAGCTTATGCAACTTTATAAATCTTATAACAACACGCAAGAAGTTTTCTTAATCTTTGGTGGATTTGCTTCACATTTTAGCCATTTTGAACCATTTTTTAGAGATTATATTCTTCTTTATAATTACACACATTTAGATTTTAACACGCTTGTAAATTCCCTAAATGCCTTGCCAAAGGATTGCAAAATCACACTCATTGCCTTTTCTATGGGTGTTTTTGTAGCGCGTATTTTTCTAAGCACGCACGCTTTTAAGCCCCACAAAGCTATTGCCATTAATGGCACAGAATATGGAATCCAAAACAACTATGGAATCCCCCTAACACTTTTTAAACGCACACATCAGCAATTTTTAAAGCATAAAGACTTAGCAATTACGCAATTTAAAAGTAATCTTTTTGGAGAACATTTAGATAAAGCGCGAAATTTTAGCTTTTTGGATTCCAACTTTTTATGCGATGAACTTGCCTTTTTTATGGAATCTTGCGCCAAACATAGCACTCTTTTAGAGCCAATTACTTGGGATTTTGCTCTTATTTCAACGCGAGATTTAATCTTTAACCCGCAAGCACAGCGCGCATTTTGGGGCGGGAGAACAAACATTGTAGAGCTTAATGCGCCACATTTTGCCTTTTTTAGCTGGAAGTTTTAATGCTCCACAAAGATTGCATACAAAAGAGATTCCAAACTTCTAAAGCCACTTACAAACAAAGTGCGAAAATCCAAAATGCAATGCAAAAAACCTTGCTTGCCCTTTTCAAAAAACACACACCAAATAACTTAGAATCTGTTTTGGAGCTTGGTTGTGGCAATGGGGATTTTAGCAAGAAAATTATGGAATCGTTTTTGTGTAAAGATTATTACGCGCTAGATTTGGTAGATTTTTCTAGTGATTTTGTGGATTCTAACATTTGCTTTTTACAAGGGGATTTTGAACATTTAGATTCCATTTTACCAAACTTAAATTTTAACTGCATACTCTCTAATGCGGCACTGCAATGGAGCAATCAGCGCGCCTTACTTCCACAATTAAGCCAAAGATTAAAGCCAAATGGAATCTTATTATTTAGCACCTTTGGAACAAATAACTTCAAAGAGCTAAAAGAGTTGTTTTGTTTGAGTCTTGATTATTTAAATTTACAAGATTATCCCACGCTTTTAGAAAATTGTGAAATTTTAGATTCCTTTGAATCCACACAAACTTTACACTTTGATAGCTCTTTAAATGTCTTTAAACACTTTCAAAACACAGGCGTTAATGCGCTAAAGCAGAATTTCACACTCACAAAAGCACATTTAAAAGCATATGAAACAAGATTCCAAAACACCCTAACTTATCACATTCTTTTTATTTGCGCAAAACTAACAAGAACAAAACTCACAGACAAGAGCTAATCTCTTCATCTAAAAAATAGATATTTGCAAAACCGCTATTAACTAAATCACTCCCCAGCAAAGATACCGTGTGCCCGCTGTAACAATTTAATAAAATCTTTTTATCCACATTGTTTTTTAAAAGCGTTTGGAGTTCTTCTTGCGTTGTGAGATTAACTGCCCCTTGCAAATGCCCCTCTATAAAGTCTAGTGGCATTCTAATATCCACAATTATCCAATCCTTTGCGCCAATAACCTTTGGCAAGTCTTCTTTAAAAATTGCTCGCGCTAGACTTTGATGATTTTTTCCATAAGTTTGCATTAGATTCCTTTTCAATGTTTTTATTTAAAGTATATTTCACATTAACACAATAACTCTTAAATTATGCTAGAATATCGGCTTTAAAAGGTGCGTTATGAAAACTCTAACTCTTGCTAGCATTTACGAAATCCAAGGGCATCGCCACGAAGCTGCGGAGATTTATCAAGCCATTTTAGAAAAAGACCCTAGCAACGCGGAAGCAAAAATCGCATTAAAACGCCTAGTTAGCAATCGCAAAAACTACGGCAAAGCAAATGAAGATATGCTAAATTTATTTATCCAAATGGATAGCAATGTGGAATTTAACGAATTTGAAAGGTGGTTATTGCAATTATGGAATTAAAAGAAGCGATTTTACAAACCTTAGCTGAAATTGATACAAATGCAGAATCTATGGAATCCAAACCCGCTTTTGAAGCACCCAAACTTGAACGCGATGCGCTTTTAGATATACTTCCCACAGAACAAACCACCAAAAACACGGATATGCAAAGCCCTTATGCACGCAAAATTGAAAAACTAGATTTTAAAAATACAGAAGAATTAAAAACACTTCTTAGCAAACAATATTTAGAAGAAGAAAAGTTTTTAAACGCACTGCAAGAAAGAATCCTTGTGCTATTTGAAGGCTTACAATCCCCAAATAACCGCAATATAGAAAATAAAGTAGATATGATTCTAAACTTTTTAGAATATACGCTAGCTATTATTGATGAAAAAAAGAGCCAAAGATGAAAAAAAAATTATTATTTACTTTTGATTTACCATTTTTCTTTATAATTTCGCCATCTCAACAGGATGAGTTGAGAGACAAACTTAAGCAATTAAGTTTGGTTATCCTTTTAGGAAGTGTATTTCATCCACTCCTCCTTTGTTTAAGGACACTTAGTGTGAGTAAGTTCTTTGAAAATATTTTTTCTAGCTGGTGTTTTCCTAGATTTTTATTTAACCCCCTAAAATACCCAATCCTCCTTTTTGTTAGGAAAATGCCATGCTAGAAGTGTTGATGATAGAAGATGATTTAGAGCTTGCGACCATTCTTAGCGAATACTTGAAAGCTCACAATATTAATGTAACGAATTATGATGAACCATATACTGGTATGAGTGCGATAAACACTCGACATTTTGACCTCCTTCTTTTAGATCTAACACTCCCAAACTTAGATGGGCTAGAAGTTTGCAAGAAGGTCGCGAAAGAAAAGCGTATCCCGATAATAATCTCTTCTGCAAGACACGATATAGATGATAGAGTCTTAGGACTAGAATATGGTGCTGATGACTATATTCCAAAACCCTATGATCCTAAAGAACTCATCGCAAGAATTCATAGTGTCCTTCGTAGATATAATTTAGCAAAAAACCCAGATAATACAAAAGTCTCTATTCTTCCTTTTCGCTTAGACAAAGGAAGCAGAGAGATTTATTTAAATGGAGAACTTTTAGAACTCACTAAAGCAGAATATGAAATTTTATGCTTTATGCTAGAAAATGTTAATCAAGCCTTAACGCGCGATTCCATTGCAGCACACTCTGATTCAATTAATCCAGACTCTAGCAACAAAAGCATTGATGTTATTATGGGGCGTTTACGCGCTAAAATTGAGAAAAACAATAAAAAATATATATATTCCGTGCGCGGAATTGGATATAAACTGCAATTAAAAGATGATTAAAAATTCTATTATTGTTAAAATTTCGATTCTATTTATTGTAGCAATAATTGGCTTAGGTGCATTTTCTTACTATTTTATCCGCGAAGAGATAAACAAAGAAATCCTAGAAAATCAGCTAAAATACAGCCAGTTTCTAGCCACAATAAACCAGCTTGTGCGTTTTGGTGGCAATGTAGATTTAATTGAAAAATATCTCTATGAATTAGGATTACAACAAATCCAAGAAGAAAAAGCTCTAAAAAACTTTGAAAATCACTTAACGCCAAACCTAACAAATGGAATTATTGCTAAGGTTATTAAACAGGAAAATGGTGTGTATTTATTTCTTCAAACCCCAGCAGAATGGAAACTCTATGGAGATTTTCATAAAAACAAGCTTTTTAATTACTATCTCATCACATTTTTTGCATTTTTGGTCGTTGTGTTTTTATTTGCCCTTGTGATTAAAAGCATTTTACCTCTTAAAACCTTGCGTAAAGAGATTAGAAAATTTGCCAATGGGCAAACAAACATTGCTTGCAAGATTAATCAAAATGATGAAATCGGGGAGCTTTCGCGAGAATTTGAAAACGCAGTAGAAAAAATTAACGCGCTCAATCAATCACGCCATTTGTTTTTACGCGCCATTATGCACGAGTTAAAAACACCCATTACAAAAGGCAGAATCACAGCAGAAATGATTGATAATTCTGTGTATAAAGAGCGTTTATGTAGTGTGTTTGAACGCCTAAATTCCCTAATTAATGAATTTGCAAAAATTGAAGAATTAAGCTCGCGCAATTATTGCTTAAATAAGCAAAATTATGTGTTGAAAGATATTTTAAATCAAGTATTTGCAATGTTACTTTTAGATAAAACACAAATCCAAGAGCTTTTTAGCTTGCCTAATGAAAACTATATTTTACGCTGTGATTTTGAAATGCTAACTTTAGCAATAAAAAACTTACTAGATAATGCCCTAAAATACAAAAGCAAGGGCAAGGTAGAGCTTCGTGCAAAAGGTGATGATTTAGAGATTCTAAACTTTGGCACACCACTTCCTTACTCACTAAAAGACCACTGCAAGCCATTTTTCAAAGATGAAAAATCTAATAAAAATGGTGGGCTTGGGCTTGGAATCTATATTGTCAAAAGCACGCTAGAATCACAAGGCTTAACCCTTGATTACACACATATCAACGATATGAATATTTTTATCATAAAAGGCGTTATCGCCCAAAATCCAAAATAAAGGAATTCTATGTTTAAGCGTTTAAGAAGAGTTAGATTAAATAGCGTGGTGCGCAATCTTGTAGAAGAAAATAGCCTAAGAGTGCAAGATCTTATTTATCCACTTTTTATCACACACGGAGAGAGCGTTAAAAACACAATTGCAAGTATGCCTGATGTCTATCAACTAAGCATTGATAACGCACTAAAAGAATGTGCCGAGCTTCAAAGTCTAGGAATTAATGCAATAATGCTTTTTGGGATTCCGTCTATTAAAGATAGTATAGGCTCTGAAGCACTAAGCGAGCAAGGAATCATCGCACAAGCTTTGCGTGCAATCAAAGAGAAATTACCAAATTTACTTTTATGTGTGGATTTATGCTTTTGTGAATACACAGACCACGGACATTGTGGAATCCTAAACCCAAAACTTCAAAGCGTAGATAATGATTTAACGCTAGAGATTTTAAACAAGCAAGCCCTTGTGCTAGCAAAGGCTGGTGCGGATTTAATTGCACCAAGCGGAATGATGGACGGAATGATTCTATCTTTGCGCCAAGCCCTAGATAATGCAGGATTTTCACACATACCGCTAATGAGCTATTCTACTAAATTTGCTAGTGGCTATTATGGACCTTTTAGAGATGTCGCACAAAGCACACCAAGTTTTGGAGATAGAAAAAGCTATCAGCAAAACCCAGCAAATCGTAGAGAAGCAATTCTTGAGAGCCTAGAAGATGAAGCGCAAGGGGCGGATATTTTAATGGTAAAGCCTGCTCTTGCTTACCTTGATATTGTAAGAGATATTAGAGAAAGAAGTCTATTGCCTCTTGCTGTGTATAATGTAAGTGGAGAATATGCAATGCTAAAGTTTGCACAAAAGGCAGGATTAATTGACTATGAACGCGTATTAATGGAAACAATGATAAGCTTTAAGCGCGCTGGAGCAGATATTATCATCACTTACCACGCAAAAGAGATTGCAAAATTATTAATTAGAATCTAAAATGTAAATACATTTTAGATTCTAATTAGATTCCAACTCCCCTACCA
>Oklahoma_p2__coassemble_176_pt1 | contig 109971 bp, 99 predicted proteins | sample Oklahoma_p2__metabat2_low_PE_004 | metagenome-assembled genome bin Oklahoma_p2 | reverse complement strand
AATGGCACTTTGATTTTAAGCACAAAATGACTTTGATTTCTAAAGCGGTGTTATACAATATCAAAGATATGATTTTGTTTTATGCTAAAGGTAGTCAATATATTTGGAATGAGATAAAAGATGAAGTGCTAGAATCTGATTTGAAAAAGAGGTTTAATAAACAAGATAGCAAAGGCTATTATACGACTATTCCCCTGCACGCACCGGGCATTACACAAAATGGAGAGAGTGGGCAAGAGTGGAATGGTATAAAACCACCTAATGGTAGGCATTGGCGATGTAGTCTAAAAGAGCTTGACAAGTTGCAAGAAGCAGGGCTTATTGAATGGAGTAAAAACAACAATCCACGCAAGAAAGTTTATATAGATGAATGCAAAGGCAAAAAGATACAAGATATTTGGGAGTTTAAAGACTCTCAAAATCCAGCCTATCCTATCGAGAAAAATAGAGCAATGCTAAGGCGTATTATTGCTATGTCGTCAAATACAGAATCTAAAGTTATGGATTGCTTTTGTGGTGGGGGTGGATTTTTACAAGAAGCCCTAAATTTAGGGAGAAAGTTTATCGGCATTGATGAAAGCATTGAAGCAATAAAACTTAATCAACAATGGATAAAAGAAAGTGAAAATCACTTGCCTAATTGCAATGTTGCTTTGATTGAAAAGCGTGTCTCAAACCACATAATTAAAAAAATAAAGACAGACTCTTTTAAGCTGCTAGGGACTATTAGTAGGAATATAGTGCTTGGTTATTATTTTGTAGATTCCTATGTTAAGCTTTATGTATTAACTTACTAAAGTTATAACAACTTGAAAATATTAACAATATAAATTCTCTTAAAATGATAATAGATTTTAATACTAATATAAACTTTGAATTGCTATAATTTTAAGAATTATTTTTATTTTTTAGGATTCTAAAATGACAATAAATTCCTTAAAGAATGGTGAACAAGGTATCATTGCGTGCATTGAGGCAGATTCTAGAATGCGTGAAAGATTATTTAGCTTTGGAATTGCGAAATCAAAGCATATAAAGCGGATTAAGAGCTCCCTAGGAAATTCTACAATTTTAGTAGAAATTGATAGAAGTTGCATTGCATTGCGCGCTGAAGAAGCAGAATCTATTCTGATAGAGAAGGAAAAGTAATGCAAAAAATCATTAAAATCGCCCTTATTGGGCAACCAAATGTAGGCAAAAGTCTTTTGGTTAATGCTTTGTGTCATACAAATATGAAAGTAGGTAACTTCACTGGAGTAACAATTGAAAAAGCTCAGGCACAAACAGAATATAAAGGCTATACACTTCAAATTATTGATCTCCCTGGAACTTATTCTCTTTATGGCTATTCTAAAGAAGAACAAATTACAAGAGAATTTATAGAAAATGGTGCATATGATGTAATTGTTAATGTTGTAGATTCTACAAATTTAGAGCGCAACTTGCAACTTAGCACACAGTTGCTTGATGTGCAAAAAAAAATGCTTCTTGCCTTAAATATGAGTGATGAAGCACGCAATGAAGGGATTAATATTAGAACCAAAACATTAAAAGAGCTTCTTGGTATCCCTTGCGTGCAAATCTCCGCACACACAAAAGAAAATCTAACCACTCTTCTTGATAGTGTTGTGGAGCTTTACAGACAAGAGCAAGAAAGTAATAAGCGCATTTATAGTGATGCAATTGAAAATGAAATTTTGCGCCTTGAAAAATTTTTAAAAGCAAAAAATGATAAAAGTGTGGAATCTTTAGGCTTAAATATGCGCCAAATTGCAATATTGCTTCTTAAGCAAGATGAATACTTGTTTAAAATTTTGCACGAAAAGCCAATCTGGATGGAGCTCTCAAAATTTCTACAAAGCTCATTAAACACTTTGTATTCAACATTTGGCTCACAAAGTGCGCAAGAGATTTTCTTAAATGATTTGCAAGCCTTTGTAAGTGGTTTAATTGCGGAATCTGTGCATTATGAAAATACCCCAAAACGCAACCATACAAGCAATATTGATAGGATTTTAATCCACAAATATGCCGGAATTCCTATTTTCTTATTTTTTATGTGGGTGCTTTTTCAATTAACTTTTACACTTGGTGCCTTGCCTATGGATCTCATTGAAAGCTTTTTTAGCTGGTTAGGGGAGAGCATTAAAGAAAATATTAGCAATCTCTCTCTTGCTTCTTTATTGGCTGATGGAATTATCGGAGGAGTTGGGGCAGTTGTGCTATTTTTGCCAAATATTGTGATTTTATTTTTTGGGATTGCACTACTTGAAACAACTGGTTATATGGCGCGTGTTGCGTATTTGTTAGATGGATTTTTTCATAAATTTGGATTGCATGGCAAGAGTTTTATTCCGCTTGTTACTGGCTTTGGTTGTTCTGTGCCAGCTTTTATGGCAACACGCACGCTAAAAAGCCAAAAAGACAGGCTCTTAACGCTTTTTATTATTAATTTTATGAGTTGTGGAGCAAGACTGCCTGTGTATGTGTTGTTTGTTGGCGCATTTTTTCCAATAAATGAAGCTGGAAATTGGTTATTTGGAATCTATATTTTAGGGGCAATTATTGGACTTATAATGGCAAAAATTCTGCGTTTGACTGCCTTTAGGGGACCTGATGAGCCCTTTGTAATGGAGATGCCAAAATATCGTATGCCAAATTGGAATCTCGTGTGGTTTTCTATCGTAGCAAAAGCAAAAATGTATCTTAAAAAAGCTGGAACTTTTATTCTTGCTGCATCCATTTTAATTTGGTTTGCAAGCACTTATCCTAAACAAGAAACTCTTGAAAGATCCTTTGCGCAGAAGATTGAAGCTGCTACAAATGGAGAGAGTAGGGCGGAACTTGAGCTTGTTTTGGAAGAGCAACTTATTGAAAATAGTTATTTGGGAATTACTGGAAAGGCGATAGAGCCTATTTTTGCGCCTCTTGGGTTTGATTGGAAAATGAGTGTGTCTTTGCTTAGTGGGCTTGCAGCAAAGGAAGTAGTTATCTCTACAATGGGAGTGTTATACACACTTGGTGGAGAAGTTGATGAAACGAGTGAAAACCTTATGGAAGTGATTAAAAATGCGATTCCATTACAAAATGCGGTAGCTTTTATTCTTTTTATAATGATTTATAATCCTTGTCTTGCAGCGACTGTTGTATTTGGTAAGGAAGCTGGTGGGTTTAAATATATTATTTATTTATTCTTCTTTACTTGCATTACAGCATATATTGTCGCTTGGATTGGTAGCGCTATCGCTGGGGCTTTGCTTAACTAGCCTTAGCAAAGGTGTTTTTAATCCATAATCTCTGTAGTATTTTTTAGTTTTTGTTTGTCAAAGTGCATATAAATGCGTGAAGTATCTAGGCTTGCATGTCCTAGTGCCTCTTGCACCAGCACTAAATCCTGGCTTTTTTGGTAGAGTAGGGTAGCAAAGCTGTGGCGAAGCATATGTGCGCCGTTTTTTTCTTTTCTGATCCCATTTGCAACCAAAACTTGCTCCACGATTCGGCTAATATAAGCTTGTGTTAGCTTTTTTCCTTTGTGATTGCAAAAGAGCAAATCTTCTTCAGCTTGCATTGTGTTGCGTGTGCTTTTCCAAAGTTGCAAATCAGTGTGAATATTTTTAGATTTTAGCATCACAACACGCGGTTTATTACCCTTTCCGCGCACTTGTATGAGATAAAATTCCCCATCTTGCATAATATCCTTTAATTTTAACCCTAAAGCTTCTCCAACACGAATTCCAGTATAGATGATAATCTTTAGTATTAAGCGATTTCTAGCCCCTAAATCTTGGTGCTTGAAGGTAAAATTATTGATTCCATCAATGAAGCGATGCACTTCGTTTTCATTCATAAAAGAAGGTAGTTTTTGTCCGCTTTTTCCTCGTAACCCACCCCAATTTTTAAGCTCAATGCGAAAATTATACGAAGTGCCTTGTTCATCTTCATTTTGCTTATCAATAAAGCTAAAAAAATTCAATAAAGCCATACGATAATTTTTTTTGGTAGCATCCGATAATGAGCTTGTGTGGATTGTCAAAAATTCTTTTAAAAGCTCTTCATCAACATTTTTTAGGCTCTCCAAGTCTATTTGTGTAAGATATTCATAGAGTTTGCTTAGTGGCAAAATATAAGTGTTAATACCAATTAAGCCAATATTACGACATTCTTTGCAGGTATCTTGTAAAGATTCCATAGAATCAAATCCTTTACGGAATCTTGCTAAAATCTTTAAAATCTCATCTTTGTTTCTTACTTGATGATTTGACAGACTATTGATTTTACTATAAATAAATCGTTCTAGCCAAAACAAAAGGTTTTTATTGAAATTATCAAAATAATCAAGTGCATAACGCATAGGATTCCTTTATTAAAGTTTGTTAAATATAAATAAAAATCCGTATTGTATCAAAAAATCTATCATTTTTGTATTGAAAACTATAATTTTCAAACTTTTTTTGTTTCTTTTTAAAAAAGTGCTTGAAAATGGAGTAAAATCCTGCTCTATTCAATATGTTTTATTTATAAGCACCTGTGTGCTTATAAATTAGTGAGAATCTAAAAGAGAAATTGCACGCTTAGAAGATTCTTCAATATCTTCAAAGGTTTCAATGATGGAATCCACATTCTCTTTCGTAAGTGTTTGACTTAGTTTATCAAGAGCGGAATTTGTATCCTTAAGCAATGCAATTTTTGTTTGATTTAACCCTTCAATATCAAGATTTCCAACCTTTAGAAGCATCTTTTCATCATCTAAATATTTAGAAATCGGATTAATCGCATTAAAATCACAAGTTTCTTTTCTTAAATTAAAACTTAAATATAAATTAGATTTATATACAATATGCTCAAGTTTTGAAATACTATGCAATAAACGAGAAGAAAGCTTGTTAAATACCTCTTGTAGGGTTGCTGTAGTCTGCTCCATTCTTCCAAAAACTTCATTAAAGTTTGTGATATTGCTATGTGTTGAGTTTGCATAATCTGAAATTTGTGCGAAATTATCTTGAATTTCAGCGATCTCTTGTTGCATATTTTGCACTACCATTGAGATTCCATTTGTTGCCTTATGAGTTTTTTCTGCAAGTTGACGCACTTCATCAGCAACTACAGCAAATCCTCTTCCGTGCTCCCCTGCTCTAGCTGCTTCAATACTAGCGTTTAATGCCAATAAATTTGTTTGATTTGCGATATCAGCGATAATATCTACAACAGAGCTAATATCTTTTGACTTTTGCGTAAAGCTATCCACGGTGGCTAAATTATCATTAATAATTGCCATTAGAGCATCAATAGATTCTGTAATGCCTGCCACATCTTTTTGTGAATCTTTCGCACTTTTTGTGATATTTGTAACATTATCATTCACCACATCAAGTTGCTGCATATCTCCATCTAAATCTGATGAAATTTTTGTTAAATTCTCATTTTGGCTACCTAAACTCATATCAAGCAATGACTTTGCAAGTGCATTTTGAATGTTTGCCTTTGCATTTTCTTCAATTTTGAGTAATGCTTTGTTGATATTATTAATGTTTTGGATAAATGCACCCTTTAGCCCTTGTGCATATGCCAAGCGATAATATTCTCCTTTTTGGGAGCTGTGGATTGCAGTGCTAATCTCACGCATAAAGGCTTCTAAATTATCCGCCACTGTATTAAGGTTGTTTGCCATTTCGCACAAATCTGCATCACCTTCAATATGCAACACGCGCTGTTCAAACTGCCCTTTTTGATATTCCCTTGTTACTTTTAACATATTTTGGATAATACGCTCACGCTCCGTAAATTTCATAATGCCATATCCAAGCACAATAGCGATTAATACATAAATAGCCAAATACACGCTAATTCCCTGATAAAACGCCTCTGCTCCAACGCCTATCACACAAAGTATAATTGCAAAAATAAGTAAATTTTTCATCGGTATCCCCCTACTTCAGCTTGTTTTTGAAGACTAATAATAAATTCATTCCAGCCTATTTTATTTTGTTGTAAATATTCCATTACAAATTGCACACTAGCATCCAAACCTTTTTCCTTTTCAATAACAAGCAACTGCTTGTAAATTTCTATGATTGTTTCAATTCCAGCTTTACTTGGTCTGCGACGCACAGAATAATAACCAATTACCTTTCCATTTTCATCATAGGAAGGGGTAACATTTGTAAAAACCCAATAAGTTTTACCATTTTTAGAGAGATTACAAACAAAAGCAAAAAATTCTCGTTTTGCTTCTATTGTGCTCCATAAAAGCTTAAAAGCAGCGCGTGGCATAAAAGGATGGCGCACAAGTTTATGTGGCTTCCCTAGAAACTCTTTTTCGCTATAAGCACCATATTTAATAAAATCAAGATTTCCATAAATAATCTTTCCTTTTAAATCGGTCTTAGAAGTAATTAGTGTGTCATCATTTAACAAAACTTCATTTTTTAGGAGTTTTAATGCGGATTCCATTTGCTTCCTTATAATAATTTAATACCAATGCAATTATTGTTAAAATTTTATAAAAAAAATATAAATTATAATAATGATTTAAAAGTAATAATAAAAATTAAAGCATTTTCTGTATAATTTAAAATTTCAAAATATAAATATATTAAAAATAAGGTTTATAATGCAAAATTACAAACATTCAGATTTTTTAGATTCCAAAAATGCCCTAGAGCTCTATGATTTAGATCTTTTTACGCTTGGAAATATAGCAGACTCTTTGCGTCAAAAATACTTTGACAAAAAGGTATTTTTTAACTCCAATCGCCATATTAATCCCACAAATGATTGTGCGGATATTTGTAAATTTTGCGGGTTTTCAGCGCACAGAAAAAATCCAAACGCTTATACAATGGATAAAGAGCAGGTCTTGGAAATTGCTAGAGATTCCATAAAATCAGGAGCGCTAGAGCTGCATATTGTGGGTGCGCATAATCCTAAGCTTAATTTAGAATGGTATTTAGAACTTTTTAGAACACTTAAAGCAGAATTTCCGCAAGTGCATATTAAAGCATTAACTGCCGCTGAAGTACATTATCTAAGCACAATCTCAAACAAAAGCCACCAAGAAGTGTTAGAATTAATGGCGCAAAATGGTGTGGATTCTATGCCTGGTGGGGGTGCGGAGATTTTTGATGAAAAAGTGCGAGATTACATTTGCAAGGGTAAGGTGAATTCTAAAACTTGGCTAGAAATCCACGGAATTTGGCATTCTTTAGGTAAAAAGTCTAATGCAACAATGCTTTTTGGACATATAGAATCACGCGAACATCGTATTGATCACTTACTGCGTCTTTACCATCAGCAAGAGAAAAGTGGTGGTTTTAACGCATTTATCCCCCTAGTCTATCAAAAAGAAAATAATTTCTTAAAAGTTACAGAATTTCCTAGCGGGCAGGAAATTTTAAAAACCATTGCAATTTCTAGGATTTTATTATCAAATATCCCGCATATCAAAGCCTATTGGGCAACTTTAGGGCTAAATTTAGCACTTGTTGCACAAGAATTTGGCGCGGATGATATTGATGGAACCATTCAAAGAGAGGCAATTCAAAGCGCAAGTGGTAGTAAAAGTGCTTACGGAATCACAAAGAACACATTGATTTCCGAAATTAAAGATGCAGGATTTATCCCGGTGGAGCGCGATAGCCTTTATAACATCATAAAAATATATTAAACAAGGAGATAAAGATGCAATATTATAGCTATGAAATGTTTAGAGAAGATATGAAAGAGCTTGTAAGTCAAATTGATTTTAATCCTGATGCAATTGTTGCAATTTCAAGAGGCGGACTTACAATGGCACATTTTTTAGGGATTGCATTAGATCTTAGGCGTATTTTTACCATCAATGCTTCATCTTTTTTTAATAAAGTGCAACAAGAAATTCAAATCTCAAATATTCCAGAATTAAGTGGTAATCAACGCGTCTTGATTGTCGATGAAATTGTAGATAGTGGCACAAGTATGGAGAAGGTGCATACGATTTTAAGTACGATTTATTCGCATATGGAGTTTAAAACTGCCTGTATTTTTCATAAACCAACGGCAACTTTCAAGCCCGATTTTATCCTGCGTGAAGCTAAAGATTGGGTGGAGTTCTTTTGGGAAGTTGATATTATTAAATCCATACGCGAAAAGGAATAGCTTTTTGGATATAGAATCTAATTTTGAGTTTCTTTTTCCAAGCATTCTTTGCAAACTATGTATAGCATCATATCATGCCCTACAAGTTTTCCATTATAAGACTTAACAACATCAACTTGTAATTTTTCAATCTCATCATTGCAAAATTCTTCAATCTTGCCACACTCTACACAGATAATATGATCATGATGCAACCCGCTTGCAATTTCATAGCGCTTCCCACTTTTATCTACTTCAATAGAGCTTACAAATCCTTCTTTTTCCAAAAAAGATAGAATCCTATAAATTGATGAAATGCTTGTGTTTTTACAAGTCTTTCTAATAATGGTAAAAATATCTTCAGGACTTAGATGTCCTCCATCTTCATAAATTACCTTTAAGATTAATTCTCTTTGCTTTGAGCTTTTCAAGCTGTTTTTTTTAATGGATAAATGCAATCTATCTAAGATTGTTTTGAGAGACTCTTTGTATTTTTTCATTATAAACCCTTTTTTATAGAATATAACTCTAATCTTAAAATTTTCTATTGTAGCAAAAAGTCTTCAATAAAGCAAAAATAAAATAAGAATCATTTTTATATCTTATTAAGTTGATATTGATTATCATTTTATCGCTTTAAACAAACTTTGCATAAGGAGATAAAATGTCTGTTTTGGTAATTGGCGGAGATGAGATTACACCTATTAAAGCAGTTCTTAAAGGTTTAGGATGTGAAGAAATCACACATTGGGATGGAAGAAAAGAAAGCGTTAATCACAAGGAATTACCACAAAACATTGAATGTTTGGTGATGCTTACAAATTTTTTAAACCACAACACAATGCGTAAATTTCGCAATGCTGCAAAGAAAAAAGAGATTCCAATTATCTGCACGAAACGCAGCGTGAGTTGCTTATATTGTGAATTTATGAAAACTTTTGGGGAAAATTGCAATAAAGTTTGCGCTTACAAATAAATTTAAACTTTAATTATTTTCTTAATATTTACAATATATAATTTAAGTCTAACTTTTACAAAAGTCAAACATTAGGGAAATATAATGTTGCCTGAACTTTTAAAGCCATTAAGCACGCTGAATGTATTAATTGTTGAAGATGATCCTATAGCCCTAGATTTGCTTAGAATTCCTCTTGAGCGTCGTTGCAAAAAAGTAATCATTACTAAGAAAGGTGAGGTTGCTCTAAAGTATTTTAGAAATGAAATTATTGATGTTGTTATTACAGATGTGAAACTTGATGGAAAGTTGGACGGGATTGCAATGGTAAAAAGTATGCGAAAAATTAATCCTAATATTCCTGTAATTTTCATGACAGCTTATAGTGATGAAGAAAAAATTGCTGAAATGGTTAAACTCAATGCAACTTCACTTATTAAAAAGGCGGTGGATCTAGAGGAGCTGTTTGTACTTTTATTAAATATCAACAAAGCCCTTAACAAAGAACAAATTGTGGATCTTGGGCAAGGAATTTTTTATCGGCGCCGAGATAAGTCTATCCTAAAAGGAATTGCAGCATTTGAATTGACAGATAGAGAAAGTAAAATCCTAGACTTACTATTAGAAAATAAAGGCTATCCTATTACCTATGAAGAATTTCATAAAAAAGTATGGAATGGGCAACAAATGACAATGGATTCTTTACGAATGCATATTAATGGTATTAGGCGAAAAACTTACTATGATTTAATTCATAATCAGTCACGCTTTGGTTACAAACTCCAACCTATTTTGGATAAAGAATAAGAATAAGACTTTATATTTTAATACTTAGAAATCTAATCTCCATTCTGTATATCCAGTCGCTCCACTAGAATTTGCATAGCCCTTTGTAGAACATGCATTGAAACAAAATGCAAAAAGTGCACAAATAATCATTAGAGTTTTTGTCACAACCCTACTCTCTAATATTTTTCAAAAATAATTACTTCGTATGAACTTTGCTTTTTAACCACAGATTTACTTGGTTGATTTGCTTTAAATTTTTCCAAGCTCAAATGTAGCTCTTCAATCTCCCTATCTTGTTCATCCAGTTTATCTTTAAGGCGCATAATAATATCCACACCAGCAAGATTAACACCCAAGTCTCTGGTTAGGCGTAGAATCGTTTTTATTTTATCAATATCTCTTTGGGAATAAAGGCGCATCTTGCCATCTGTTCTGCCTGGCTCAACCAATCCTTCGCGTTCATATTGTCGCAGAGTTTGTGGATGGATGGATAAGATTTTAGCAACAACACTAATTAAATAAACTGGCTCATCATAACTATACATTATAAACCTCTCCTTATAAATATTTTTCTAATGCCTCTTTGAGCGCCTCTGGAAGTGTATCGCAATTAGGCAAAATAATATTTGCCTCTAAATACAAATCCCCATACGCTTTGCTTTTGCGATTATATCCTCCAAGATCTTTAACGCGGAATCTTTGAGCATTTTTAGTATTTTTTGGCACTTTTAGTGTGATAGTTTTTCTCAATGTTTCAATCTCTACTTTACCGCCAAATAAAGCAACCTTTAAAGGCACATCAAAGTGCATTGTCAAATCATCACCATCTTGCGCATATTGTGGATGGGAGGCAACGCTGACTTTTAAGAGCAAATCTCCACTCTGCCCCCCTATACTATTCCCCTTGCCTTTTAAGCGAATTGTCTCCCCACTTTTTACGCCGGCTGGAATTTTAATATCATAACTATTATTTTGGATATTAATATTATGAACACCCCCTAAAAGCGCGGTTGCAAATGGAATTGTAATTTGCGCATTAATATCAAGGCTAGGTCCTCTTGAGCTTCTAAAACCGCCAAAATCTCCAAAACTAGCCCCCCCAAAGCCACTTTGAGAAAATCCTCCCTGCGCAAAACCACCTCCAAAAATTTGACTTAAAATATCATCTAAATCCATGCTTCCATGAGAGCGTGTAAAATCGTGGAAGTTTTGCCCACCAAACATAGAATCTCCAAATTGATCATATTGCTTGCGTTTATTTTCATCACTTAAAATCTCATAAGCAGCGTTAATTTCTTTAAATTTATCTTCAGCTCCAGGTTCTTTATTGATATCAGGGTGATATTTGCGCGCAAGGCGACGATAAGATTTTTTAATCTCATCAGCACTTGCATTTTGTTCTACCTCTAGCGTTTCATATAGGCTTTTTGACATTTGCTTTTTCCTTAAAAATTTTTATAAAACTTTTAGTGTATTATATTATAAAACTTTAGCTTATGTCAATCAACTTTATTTTGCTTTTTTGAAATGCTATAATTCCGTCTTTTGGAGAAAACTATGGAATATCCGCTATTATCTCTTAGCGCAAGCGCTGGAAGTGGCAAAACTTATGAACTCACAAGGCGCTATTTGAGTCTTTTAATGCAAGGAGCAAAACCTTCTAATATCCTAACTCTAACCTTCACAAAAAAAGCGGCAAAGGAAATGGAAGAGCGTATTTTGCACAACCTTAAAGAGCTTTATTATAATAAAAATAATAGAGATTATATAAAAGAATTTGAGCTTATTTCTATAAATAAAACCTTGCAAGAGCCAGACTGGAAGAATATAGAAAACAAAATCAATAGCGTATATCACGAGTTTTTGCGCCAAGATTTAAAAATCACAACCATTGATGCATTTTTTCAGAAAATTTTAAAAAACTTTTGCTGGTATGTGGGCGTGGAATATGATTTTGAGCTTCAAGAAGAGGATTTAGATTCCATTTGCGAGATTTTTTTACAAAATTTAGATAATTCTACTTTTAATAATCTCTTAAATCTTTGTTTTGGTGAGCAACAAAATTTAGATTCAATTTTGGAACTTTGCGTGTTTTTGGACGCGTTTAAAGAAAGTTTAGATAAGACACTTTTCACAAAAGCTATTATGCAAACAACTATAAATTACGAAATGGAATCCTTAAAATATACACAAAAACTTCAAGAGACTTATTTTAATTTTTACGGAAAAAAGACAGATAAACTAGATTGTAACAGCTTTCAAGAATTATTAAAAAAAGGCAAAACTTGGCTCACAAAGGCAACATTGCAAGAATATAGGGGTTTTTCTAAAATCCCTTTTAATCAAAGTGATTTTGAGCAATTAAAACAATGTGTAATCTATACCCTAAAACAAAGAGAATCGAAGTATCTAGACGCTTTATTTGCAATCTTCCAATCTTATTTGATAGCCAAAGAGCAATTTTATAAAAACAATAACACACTTAGTTTTAATGCAGTAACTTCAAAGGTGCATACACTTCTAAAAGAAGGGCTTGTTAGCAAGGATTTTTTATATTTTCGCCTTGATAGCACACTTAGTCATATTTTAATTGATGAGTTTCAAGACACAAGCATTCTACAATATAGCATCTTAAAGCCCTTAATTGATGAAATTAAAGCTGGTGTTGGACAAAAAAATTTTACGCGGAGTTTCTTTTATGTAGGCGATATTAAACAATCTATTTATCGCTTCCGTGGTGGTAATCCTGAGCTTTTTAAAATCGCAAGTTCCGGAATGCAGCAACTCAACTTAAAGCATAATTATCGGAGTTCTATTAGTGTTGTAGAGTTTGTGAATCAAACTTTTAAAAAGGTGATAGAAAATTTTATCCCACAAACTCCAAAGTCTAGCAGCAAGGGATTTGTAAGTGTAAAAAGTTATGAAAAAGATACACTTTATCAAGGCGTATTAGAAACTCTACAAAAGCTTAAAGCAAAAGGAATCAAAGAGGATTCCATTGCGATTTTAGTGTTTGATAATAAGGCGGTTGTGGAGCTATCGCAACTCTTGCAAGAACAAGATTATAAGGTAGTGATTGATACAAGCGCAAAGCTGGTTAATCATAATGAAGTGCGTGCAATTTTAGAGTTCTTAAATTTTATTATCACGCAAAATAATCTGCACAAAAATGCGTTTTTTATGCTTTTGGGCTTAAAAATGGATTCCGCATTTGAGACTTTTGTCCAAAGTATACAAGGCTTTAAAGCCCCTGCACAAATGATTTTAAAAATAATGGAGCATTATAATATTGCAAGCTTAAGTGCTAAAAAATTCCTAGAATCCACGCTAGAATACCACAGCCTTATGGAGCTTTTAGAAAACATTGAAAAAAAGTCTTTAGATATAGTTTCTAGCGATATTTCTGGAATCCGTATTATGACAATCCATAAATCCAAAGGATTAGAATTTGAAAATGTGTTGATTGTGGATAAATCAAATCACAACAATGCAAGACATTCTAAAATATTTTTTGAATTTGATGAAAATGGAGTAGATATTAAGCATATTTTTCAATACAGCAATCCTGTGCGTCAAAATTTAGATTTTACCTATGCAAATGCTCTTACCAAAGAAAAAGTCCTAGAAACAAAGGATTTAAAACATCAACTCTATGTAGCCCTAACTCGCGCTAAAGAAACAATGCACATTTTAAAACTTAGCGAACAAGGTGCATTTGTGGATTTAAGCTTAGAAGATTCCACTTATGGAGTATTACAAGTTAAAAGTCAATCTGAAATCTCTACACAAAACAATGCAAGTTTTTATCATATCACGAAAGAAAAGCCTAGCCTAGAAAATCAAGGTCGGCAAAGGGATATCCACACTTCGACTTCTCCACAATATGAATCAAATCTCAAAGGAATTTATTATGGAATCGCTTTGCACTTTGCGATGGAGCAAAAGTTAAAGCTACAATTAAATGATGCCCTACTCTTAGAGATTTTAAACAATAAAGTTGGATTTTATTTAGATTTTAAAGAGTTAGAAAAGATTGTTGCACGATGTAATTTAATCTTAAAAAATCAAAATTTTATTGAAATTATAACCAAAGGCAAGGTAAAATGCGAAGTTCCTTTTTTATCAAATGGCAGAGAAAAACGCCTTGATCTTTTAATCGAAGGAGAAAACTCTGCTTGGATTGTGGATTACAAAAGTGGCAAGCAAGATGACTCTCACGTAGAACAAGTGCGTGATTATATGGAATCTGTGCAGCAAATGCTACACAAAAAAACTTATGGCTATGTTTTTTACACACAAGAAGCGCAAGAAGGAAAACTTATTGAAATCACATAAAGGAGAAGTATGGAAGTGGAAAGCAAGAGTGGTTTTTTAGCTACACTTAGCAAAATAACACAAAGTGAATCTTTTGCTGGAATTTTATTGCTTTGCTGTGCAGTTTTAGCAATGATTGTTGCAAATTCCCCATTGGGTGAAGCTTATGCAACACTTTGGAAAACGCAATTTGGCTTTAGTATTAATGGAACATTTATAGGAATGAGTTTAGAACATTGGATTAATGATGTTTTGATGGCATTTTTCTTTTTGGTTGTAGGCTTAGAAATTAAACGCGAAGTGCTTTTTGGAGAGCTTGCAGGATTTAAAAGAGCAGCATTACCCATTATCGCAGCACTTGGAGGAATGATTGGACCAGGTATAATTTATTTTACATTAAATGGAGGAACTCCTTCTGAGCACGGATTTGGTATTCCTATGGCAACAGATATTGCCTTTGCACTTGGTGTTTTAGCAACACTAGGAAAACGAGTTTCAGTTTCTGTCAAGGTATTTTTAGTGTCTTTAGCAGTTGCTGATGATTTAGGTGCAATTATTGTTATTGCGCTCTTTTATTCTAGCGGAATCTCTTTTGCTTGGCTTGGCGTATCCGCTGGAATTGTAATTTTACTTATTATCTTAAACAAGCTTGGGGTAAAAGCCTTAACACCTTATATGATTTTAGGTGTATTTTTATGGATTGCAGTGCATAGTTGCGGAGTGCACGCTACTATTGCAGCAGTTGTATTAGCCTTTACAATTCCAGTCGCTCCTAAAATTGACACAATGCATTTTATGGAAAAAATCACAAAGATTGTAGATCATTTTAAGCAAGCCGAAAAGGAAAAATATGGAATCCTTTTGCAAAATGAGCAAATCCACGCATTAAGCGAAATTAGCAATCAAAAAAAAGCGGTGCAAAATCCTTTATTGCGTTTAGAACACGCGCTTGCACCTTATAGTAGCTTTGTTATTATGCCTATTTTTGCCTTTGCAAATGCGGGGGTTACTATCGGATCAAATATTGATTTTAGCGTAGATCATGTATTTCTTGGAATCTTTTTGGGGCTTGTAATCGGTAAGCCTGTAGGAATTTTTCTATTTACATTTTTGGCGGAAAAACTAGGAATTGCAACGCGTCCAACAGGCGTAACTTGGATGGAAATCTTTGGCGCAGGCGCATTAGGTGGAATCGGATTTACAATGTCAATGTTTGTAACAAATCTCGCTTTTTCTGGAGAACACGCCCTTATTGCTACTGATGTTGCGAAAATTTCTATTTTAATTGCTTCACTAACTGCTGGGATTTTAGGGAGCATATTTTTTCTTGTGCGCGATAAGATTACGCATCATTAAGAGCTTTTGCTCTTAATGGAAAAGCTTTACAATTAAGCTTAATTTTCTAAAATTACTCCACATTCTAAATGTTTTGTATGAGCGAATTGGTCAAAAAATGCTGCGTGTTTAATCTTATGTGTTTGTTTGAGAATATCTAAATCTTGTGCTAAAGTAACTGGATTACAAGAGATATAAATAATCTGTTTAAAACGCTTTAAAAACGCACACACTTCCAATCCAAGCCCACAACGCGGAGGATCCACAAAAACACTCTTAAAATTAAAAGTGTTTAAATCAATGTGCTTTAGGCGATTAAACTCCCTTTTACCATTTAAGGCTTCTATGCATTCTGCTCCACTTAATCGCACAGAATAAATATTTGGAATCTGATTTGTTTCACAGGCAAACTTTAAAGCATTAATAGAAGTTTTAGAAACTTCAGTGGCTAGGACTTTACCAAAGCAAAAAGATAAGGGAATTGTAAAGTTTCCACAGCCACAATACATTTCTAGCAAATCTCCACCCTCCTTTAAATGTTCTAACACCCAAGTAATCATTTGCTGATTTATAGTAGCATTTGGCTGACTAAAAGCTCCTTCATTATAACGATAACAAAATTGCTTACCTAAAATCTCTAGTGTTTGCATTAAATAATCTTTTTCTAAAACTAACTTCACTCCACGCGAACGCCCCACAATCTCAAAGTGGAATCCTAAAAACCTTTCTAGTTTTAATTGTAATTTTTTTGCTTCTTGTATCCAAGATTCTTCTAATTTTCTATGGTAAATTAATGTTAAAAGTAAAGCATTATTTTGGTTGGCGAGAATTTCTAGACTAAATAAACGCTCCTTAAATGCGTTAAAGTCTTTAGAGTTTAAAATCGCCAAAAGAACAGGCAGTGTTTTTTGAATATTTGGCAACAGATTTTGACAATTTACAATTTTCACAAAGCGTTCTTTTTCTCCACGCATCGTGTAAAAAATCTCTCTATTATCGTGGTAGATACCAAGCTCTGCACGCGCCCTAAAATGAGATTGCTCACTTTTAAAAACTTCAAAATCCTTAAAATTTAAAAGACTTGAAGCAAAATTAATTTTAGACTCCAATGTGATTGCATTGCAACCACCACATTTGCCTAAATATTTACAAACTAACGCCATTGCTACCGAAAACTTTGCACTAAATTCATTGTCAATAGATTAAAGCCATCTACTAAAATAAAAATTAAAATTTTAAAAGGCAAAGAAATCATTGTAGGGGGCAACATCATCATACCCATTGCCATAAGAATAGAACTAATTACCATATCAATGACTAAAAAAGGCAAATAAAGTAAAAAGCCAATTTGAAAAGCTGTTTTCATTTCACTAATAATAAAAGCAGGTAAAGCAATACTTAAAGGCACATCTTGTGCAGTTTGTGGATTTTCAAGATTACGAATTCTATAAAAAAGAGCTAAATCTTTTGGGCGTGTATTTCTAATCATAAAATCCTTAAAAGGCTGTGAAGCACGCAAAAATGCTTCATCATAAGGAATCTCTTTTGCAATATAGGGCTTTATACCCTTTTCATAACCTTCTTTTGCCACTGGCTCCATTATAAACATGGTTAAAATTAGCGCAAAAGACACCAAAAGTTGGGTAGGTGGAGATTGCTGTGTTCCCATAGCAGTGCGCAAAAAGGAAAAAACAATCAAAATCCTAGCAAAACTTGTTGCCATCAAAATCAAAGATGGAGCTAAAACAAGTAAAGTTAGAATCACAACGATATTTAGTGTTGTAACCAAATCTCCTGGTTCTGTGGGTGCACGAAGAGTTAAATCCACAGTAGGAATCGTAGGTGCTTGTGGTTCAGGAGGTGCTCCAAAAAGCGAAATAACACCAACGCAAAGAATAAAAACTAGGCGTAGCACTAAGGAATCCTTGCTTCAAGCACTTCTATTTGCTTACTTGTGTTATTTTCTAATTGCTTCTTTTCAATGATTTGTTCCAAAATACTTTGTGATTTTTGCAAATGTCTATCATTAGGATAGAATCTAAACTCTACACGGCGGTTTTTTTGACGATTTTCTTTTGTTGTGTTTGGTAGAATGAAATTTGTAGCACCATTGCCCAATGCTGTCATTTTCTTTGGATTAACACCATTTTCTAACAACACTCGCTCTACTCCCAAAGCCCTAAGTGCACTTAAACCTATATCATCTTTAAATTTTGGAGTGGGCGAAATTGTGCGATTATCCGTATAGCCAATAACATCTAAATGTAGCGTGGAAGGCATTTTTTGCAAAATCAATGCAAGCCTTTTTAAAAATAAAACTTCATCGGCATCATTGAGTGTGATTTCCCCCTCATCAAAAAGAAGCTTTCCACTAAAGCGCAAGATAAAGCCTTCACTTCCTTCATCTATAATGTTTGAAGGACCTAAGGAAGTTTTAACATTTTCCTTGAAATCTAAAATTGCACTTTCAATCAAACGCACTTCTTCGGCGGTTTCTGGCTCAACGGTAATATCTGCTTGTTGCTGAATTCTTGTATTGTCTGGCTCAATTTTAATCCCGCCACTAAGCAGTGATAATGAACCTTTTAAACTAGACTCCGCTTCTGTTAGCTTTTTAGCATCAAAAGTAACCATCGATAAAAGCAAAATAAAAAAGGTAAGAATGAGCGTAACCATATCTCCATAAGTCCCAAGCCAAAGTGGTAGGACATTTGGGCAATCACAAGGTGGACAGCGTTTTGCCATTTTTTACTCAAATTGACTAACGCGTTGATTTGGTGGCAAAAATGTTAGCAACTTTGCTTCTAAAGCACGCGGATTATCCCCTGCTTGAATAGACATAATCCCTTCAATAATAAGCAACTTAACTAAAGCTTCATCATTTGCTCGAATCATTAAAATATTTGCAATAGGAGAGCCAACAACATTTCCAATAAAAGAACCATAGAAAGTTGTAAGAAGCGCAACAGCCATTGCCGGACCAATAGAAGCAGGATCAGACATATTTAAAAGCATTGCAACTAAACCAATAAGTGTTCCAAGCATTCCATATGCCCCTGCATACGCTGCCCAAGTATCAAAAATACCAGCATTTGACTTATGCCTATCAAGCGTTCTATCCATATCAGTTTCTAATAAATCACGAATACTATCAGGTTCAGCACCATCAATTGCCATATTTAACCCGCGTTTTAAAAACTCATTTTCTTCTTGATTGGATTGTTGTTCTAGCGATAAGATTCCATCGCGTCTTGCCTGCGTTGAGTAATCTACAAGCTTTTTAATAAGAGCTGGAACATCAAAAGTTTGTGGTTTAAATGCAATCATAAAAAAAGTAAATGCTTTTTTCATGCTTTCCATTTTGTAACCAATTAGCAAACTTGTGATAGATCCGCCAACTGTAATTAAAATGGAGGGAATATCAAAATAAGGACCAATCCCAACCCCTAGCATCATCGCTGTTCCAAGCAAAATAAAGGATAGCGACATCCCTACAACTGTGCCTAAATCCATTCTTCTCTCCAAATTTACTTCAAGAAACTTTTAAAAAATGCCCTAATTCTAAACTTTATTGTGTTAAAATCAGATTAAATTAACTTTAAAAATATGGAATCATAATGGAAAATAACGCCTTATCAATCGTAATTCTAGCTGCTGGAAAGGGAACAAGAATGAAGTCTAGCACCCCAAAAGTGTTGCACAAAATCTGTGGTAAGGAAATGCTATATTATAGCATTAAAGAATCTTTACGCTTGAGTGATGATGTATGCGTGGTATTAGGGTTTGAAAATGAAAAAATCCAATCCAAAATGAAAGAATATTTTGGTGATAAAATTCGTTTTTTGTTTCAAGATTTGCAAAATTTCCCTGGCACTGGTGGTGCACTAAAAACTTATCGACCAAGATATGAAAAAGTTTTGGTGTTAAATGGTGATATGCCATTAATCCAAGCAAGTGAGCTAAAACAATTTATACAAATAGATGCAGAAATTATAATGAGCGTTCTAGATTTACCAAATATTAGCGGATATGGACGCGTTGTAATTAGCAAAGGCGAAGTTAAAGAAATTATTGAAGAAAAAGATGCAGATTCTAAAACTCTAGCTCTTAGCACCTTAAATGCTGGGATATATTGTTTTAAGGCTCAAATTTTGGATTCCTATATCTCAAAGCTTAACAACAATAATGCCCAAAAAGAATATTATCTCACCGATATTATTTCTCTTGCTCGTAAAGACAATATAAAAATCGTTCCTCTCTTTGTAGGACTTGAAGATTTTAAAGGTGTTAATGATAAATTAGATCTCGCCAATGCTGAAGAAATTTTAAGCCGCCGCATTAAAGAATTTTGGCTAAAACAAGGTGTAATTATGCGACTACCTGATACGATATATATAGAAGAAGGTGTGGAGTTTAGTGGCGAATGCATCATAGAAAATGGTGTGAGTATTTGTGGAAATTCTAAAATTATAGAATCTCACATCAAAGCGCACAGCGTGATAGAATCTAGCGTTATTGTAAAAAGTGATGTGGGACCTTTAGCGCATTTACGCCCACAAAGCGTGCTAGAAAATACACATATTGGAAATTTTGTAGAAGTAAAAAAATCTACTCTAAATGGTGTAAAGGCTGGACATTTAAGCTACATTGGTGATAGTGAAATTGAAAGTGGCACAAATATTGGAGCCGGGTTTATCACTTGTAATTATGATGGGAAAAATAAGCATCAAACAAAAATTGGAAAAAATGTATTTATTGGTAGCGATTCTCAAGCCATTGCTCCTATTACCATAGAAGATGATTGTATTGTTGGAGCAGGAAGTACAATAAGACGAAATCTAAAAAAGGGAGAGTTGTTTATCACTTGTGGTAAAGAGATTATTAAAGAGGGATTTTTTTATAAATTTTTCAATAAAAAAACATAAAATAACAAATGTTTTAAAGGCTAAGAGCAATGCAAATTAAACTTAATGGAAAAATCATAAATACGGAATCTAAAAATATTTTAGAGCTCTTGTTGGAATATTCAATAGAACACAAAAGCATAGTTGTTGCTGTGAATATGGAAATCATCAAACAAGAAAAATGGCAATCTTATACAATAAAAGAAAATGATACGATTGAATGTTTAACCTTTATGGGTGGCGGTTGAAATACATAAAGTTGGAATTTTTTTTAAATCAATTTATTTTAAGGAAAATTATGAACATCAAGACTTCAATTATCGGAGTTAGTGGATATACAGGCTTAGAGCTAGTCAAACTTCTACTCACACACAGGCATTTTACACTCTCTAGTCTTTATGCAAGCGAGAGCCATCAAGACATTGCAAGCTTGCACCCTAGTTTAAAGAGCGTTATAAACCTTCCTATCAAAGAGGCAAACAAAGAAAAAATTGCACAAGAATGCGAACTAGCATTTCTTGCCTTACCGCACCAAAAAGCAATGGAGTATGCAAAAACTCTATTAGAAAAAAATATCAAAGTTGTTGATTTATCAGCAGATTATCGTTTGAGCTTAGAAAAATACGAACAATATTATTGCTCACATAGTGATAAAGAAAATTTAAAAAGCGCAGTGTATGGTCTTGTGGAATACAATCGTGCAGAGATTTCCAAAACAAACCTTGTTGCAAATCCAGGTTGTTATCCCACGGCAACTCTGCTTGCGCTTTTGCCTTTTGCAGAATATCTTGATAACACGCAAAGTGTTTATATTGATGCAAAAAGCGGTGTAAGTGGCGCAGGCAAAAAACTGGTGCAAACTTCACATTTTGCAACAATCAATGAAAATCTTTTTGCTTACTCACCTATTAGCCATCGCCATTCTCCAGAAATTAACGAACAATTAAAAAAAATTAGCAAGATCCAATTAAAAACACTTTTTGTTCCCCATTTAATCCCGCTAACACGCGGAATGTTAGTTTCTATTTATGCGCGTTTAAAAGAAAAGATTGATCCTCTTAAAGTTTTACACGAGCGTTATAAGGATGAGCCTTTTATTAGAGTGCGTGAGAGTTGTGCGCAAATTAAAAATGTCGCTGGAACGCATTTTTGTGATATTTACGCTAAAGTTGATGAAAAAGATTTGTTTATCACTTCTAGTATCGATAATCTCTTGCGTGGTGCAAGCTCACAAGCTCTTGCAAATGCAAATTTAATGTTTGGGTTTGATGAAAGCTTAGGGCTGCCAAAAATTGCGTATGCACCATAATCCTATCATTATAGAAAAAAATGCGATTTTTATCGCCGATTCTCATCATAGTAGCTTTTATCAAAACACTTTAGATAGCTTATTTATTGAACTTTTAGAATCCAAAAAGCGACAAATTTTTCTCATGGGAGATATTTTTGATTTTCTTGTTGGATTAGTGCCACAAAGCATTAAAGACAACCAATCCACGCTAGAACTTTTAGAGCAACTTGCACTTAAACACAAAGTGTATTATTTGGAAGGTAATCACGATTTTTTGCTAAAAACGATTCCATATTTTAAAAATATTCATTGCTTTCCTTTAAACAAACAACCTGTTTTGTGCCAATTTAACAATAAAAATGTCTATCTTGCACATGGAGATATATTTTTAAGTTGGCACTATAAACTTTTCTCAACTATTATCCGCAATCCCCATCTTTTAACTTTTTTAAATCTTTTTTCAAAAATTTTATATTCTAAAATCATAGATTTTTTAAAAAACGAAAGCGTTAAAAAGAAAAGAGCAAATATATATTATTCTCAGGATTTTGCACAATTTGCACAAATACGCATAGAAAAATATCTTAGAAAAATGTCCATTCCTAGCAATTCTTACATCATTGAAGGACATTTTCATAAAGGCAATCTTGCAAAGAGCCAAAAGATTAATTATGTAAGTCTGCCTTTTTTTGCTTGTAAAAAAAAATATTTTATTGTAAAATGCGCCGATAATTGTTTAACCCTAAAGGAGTCTTAAAGTGTCAAGCTTTGAAAAAGATGATACCCTAAAAGTGGGAACCAATGAAATGGAGTTAGTGGATTTTAGAATTCATAAGCTTGAAAAAGGTAAGCAGTATGAAGGGATATATGGCATTAATGTTGCTAAGGTTAATGAGATTATCCGCTTGCCTGAACTCACAGAATTACCGGGTGTTCCAGACTACATAGAAGGAATATTTGATTTGCGTGGAGTCGTTATTCCTGTAATTAATCTTGCAAAATGGATGCATGTAGAAATTCCCAAAAACAAAAAAATTAAACCGCGTGTGATTATTGCAGAGTTTAATAACATTATGATAGGTTTTATTGTTCACGAAGCAAAGCGTATTCGTCGTATTAACTGGAAAGATATTGAGCCTGCGCATTTTAGCTCTTCTGCTGATGCCACAATGGATAAAAACAAAATCACTGGTGTAACTAGAATTGAAGGCGATCAAGTCTTGCTAATTTTAGATTTAGAAAGCATCGTGCAAGAACTAGGATTCTACCAGCCAGAGATCAGCTCAGAGAGAACCTATAATAAATTTAGTGGGCTTGTTCTTGTCTTAGATGATAGTTCTATTGCTAGAAAAATTATTAAAGAGTTTTTGGAAAAAATGGGCTTTGATGTTGTAGAAGCAAATGACGGAGAAGCAGGACTACAAAAGCTTGAGAAGCTTTATGAGACTTATGGTGATAATCTTATGAAAACTTTAAAGATTATCATTTCAGATATTGAAATGCCACAAATGGATGGATTTCATTTTGCAGCAAAAGCAAAGGAGGATCCAAGATTTTCTAAGATTCCTATCATCTTTAGCTCATCAATTAGCGATAAGTTTAGTGAAGATCGCGGCAAAGAGGCAGGAGCGGAATCCTATCTTGTTAAATTTGATGGTAACAAGTTTCACGATGAAGTCTCAAGAATTATCAATAAATATTACAATGAAAATTGATTAAATTTTGAAAGGAAAGGTATATTATGGATGAAATGCAAGAGATACTAGAAGATTTTTTGATTGAAGCTTTTGAAATGATTGAACAGCTAGATCAAGACTTGGTTGAATTAGAAAACAACCCGGATGATTTAGATTTATTAAACAGAATCTTTAGGGTGGCACACACAATTAAAGGTTCCGGTTCATTTCTAAACTTTTCTGTACTAACACGCTTAACGCACCATATGGAAGATGTTTTAAATAAGGCAAGGCATGGGGAATTAACTATTACTCCAGATATTATGGATGTTGTTTTGGAATCCATTGATTATATGAAAAAATTGCTTAATGCAATTAGAGATACAGGCACAGATGGAAATACAGGATTAGAAGGCGATATTGATGGCACAATTCAATGTCTAGATGCAATCTCAAAAGGTGAAGCTCCAAGTATTGCAACACAAACAGAAAGCATCTCTGCAGAAGAATCTACATCTACACCAATTGAAGAAGAACCAGAATTAGATTATGCAAATATGTCCCCAGAAGAGGTTGAAAAAGAGATTGAACGATTGCTTAATAAACGCCAAGAAGAAGATAAGCAAAAGCGCGAGGCAAAACGCGCAAAAGGTGAGCTTGGTGATATTCAAGCACCGGGAGAAATTGCTGCTGAAGTAACTTCAAGCGTTCAAAAAGTAGCCACTCCAACTGCCACTAATACATCAAAACCAGCTCAAAAAGCAGAGAGTGCAACGCCAAAAACGACTTCTCGTTCTAGTGGCGATGATAGCAAAGCTCCAGCGACAGCAGTTGAGCAAACAATCCGTGTAGATGTAAAAAGACTTGACAGCTTAATGAATCTTATTGGTGAGCTTGTTTTAGGTAAGAACCGTTTAATTAAAATCTACAATGATGTAGAAGAACGCTATGAAGGGGAAAAATTTCTAGAAGAGCTCAATCAGGTTGTCGCTTCTGTATCTATGGTAACAACAGACATACAATTGGCGGTTATGAAAACAAGAATGCTACCTATTGGAAGAGTGTTTAATAAATTCCCAAGAATGGTTCGTGATTTATCAAGAGAACTTGGAAAAAATATCGATTTGATTATCACAGGAGAAGAAACAGAACTTGATAAATCCATTGTAGAAGAAATTGGTGATCCACTTGTTCACTTAATTAGGAATGCATGCGATCACGGAGTTGAATCCAAAGAAGACAGACTCGCCGCTGGAAAAAGTGAGCAAGGAACAGTCAATCTTAAAGCCTATAATGAAGGAAATCATATTGTTGTAGAAATCAAAGATGATGGACATGGTATGGATCCTGAAATTCTAAGATCCAAAGCTGTGGAAAAAGGCATTATTAGCGAAAGAGAAGCTGATACAATGACTGATAAAGAAGCATACTCTTTAGTCTTTAGAGCTGGGTTTTCAACCGCAAAAGTCGTTACAAATGTTAGTGGTCGTGGCGTTGGAATGGATGTTGTTAAAACAAACATTGAAAAACTCAATGGTATTATTGATGTAGATAGCGAACTAGGTGAAGGAACAACATTTAAATTAAAAATTCCATTAACACTTGCAATTATTCAATCGTTACTTGTTGGCGTGCAAGAAGAATTTTATGCGATTCCGCTTGCCTCTGTTATTGAAACAGTTAGAATATCTCAAGATGAAATTTACACTGTTGAAAATAAAAGTGTATTGCGCCTAAGAAACGAAGTCTTGCCACTTGTGCGTTTAGCGGATATTTTTGGTGTGGATTCTGTATTTGATAACTCTGAGCAAGCTTATGTTGTTGTGATTGGTCTTGCAGAAAATAAAATTGGTGTAATTGTCGATTTTCTAATTGGACAAGAAGAAGTCGTTATTAAATCGCTTGGATCTTACCTAAAAGGTACAGAAGGAATTGCTGGAGCTACAATTCGTGGAGATGGTAGGGTTACTCTCATTGTAGATATTGCTGCAATGATGCAAATGGCTAAGAATGTAAAAGTGAGCATTAGCAAACTAAAACAAGAAAGTGAAACCAAAAAAGAGAAAAACTCCCCAAGTGATTACAGAGTTTTAATTGTAGATGACTCTATGACAGATCGTAATATTATGAAAAAATCTCTTAAACCGCTTGGTATATCTATTACCGAAGCGACAAATGGTGTAGAGGCTCTTGATATTGTTAAAAATGGAGATAGTAATTTTGATGCAATTTTAATTGATATTGAAATGCCAAAAATGGATGGCTATACGCTTGCTGGAGAGATTAGAAAATACGCTAAATTTAAAAATTTACCGCTTATTGCTGTAACAAGTAGGACAAGCAAAACAGATAGAATGCGCGGAGTGGAATCGGGAATGACAGAATATATCACAAAACCATATTCACCAGAATATTTAATGAATGTTGTAAAGCGCAATATTAACCTAACAATGGAGGTAACAGAATAATGAGTAATCAATTAAAAGATGTTTTACAAAAACAACAAGAACAAAAAAAGCCTGCCACTGAAACTGAAAATATTATCCAGCTTGTTGCTTTCGTTGTAGGCACTGAAGAATTCGCTGTGCCAATTCTTAGTATTCAAGAAATTATTAAGCCTTTAGAATACACAAGAGTTCCTGGAGTTCCAAATTATGTTCTGGGTGTATTTAATATGCGAGGTTGGGTTGTGCCATTAATTAACTTGCGCTTAAAGTTTGGATTACCCTATGAAAAGCCTACGGAAGATACACGCTATATTGTAATTAGGAATCAAGAGGAGCGCGCAGGCTTTATTATTGATCGTTTAACAGAGGCAGTCAGAATCAAAGAATCTGACATTGATCCAACACCTGAAACAATCACGCAGCAAGATGAAAATCTTATTTATGGCGTTGGCAAAAGAGATGATAGGTTAATTACAATTTTGCGTCCCGAAGAGTTACTAAAACGCACTTTTTAATTTTATTTAACAATACTTTATATTGCTTGCCACTTAAGATAATGGAATCTAAAAATTAAAATTTAGATTCCACTCTTTGAAATTTCAAATTTAAAAACTTTCAATACATTATATATTTTAGTTTTATTGTTTCAACTCTAAACTCTCTCTTTACTCCATCTCTAATCGCAATAATAACATCTCATTTCCAGCAGAAATAAATACATTCTCACTTTGGCATTTTGGACATTTTGTGTAATTGATACCATGTGCTTCACCAATTGCTCCACAACTCTTACAAGTTAGTTCTACTTTTTTAAAACTAACATCAAGCTCTGCATTCTCACATTTACTTCCTATTTTAAACTCACTAAATGCACTCTGCAATAACATAGGATTGACTCCGCTTCTCTCGCCAATCTCCACATGCACTACAAGAATCTTGTTTGCCTTATTTTTCTTAGCAATTTTTTCGCAAGATTCTAAAAGTGAAGAAACAATAGAAAATTCGTGCATTTTAACCCTTTTTTAAAAAATTATTGTATTATACAGCTTTTTATTTTGATAGAATTTTACTACAAGGTCAATTAATGCGACATTTTTTAACTTTAGCAGATTTTAGCAAAATAGAGATTTTAGAGATTCTAAAGATTGCTAAAGCGCTAAAAGAAGAAGTTAAATCTAAAAAATACAGCACCGCACTTGCCAATCAAACGCTTGGAATGATTTTTGAAAAAAACTCCACGCGAACACGCGTAAGTTTTGAAACAGGAATTTACCAACTTGGTGGACAAGGCATTTTTCTTTCTAGTAACGATACTCAACTTGGGCGTGGTGAACCCATTAAAGACACTGCTAGAGTGCTTTCATCAATGGTGGATTTGATTATGATGCGCACGCACGGACACGATCGTTTAGAAGAGTTTGCCCACTACTCTAGTGTGCCTGTTATTAATGGATTAAGTGATGATTTTCATCCTATGCAGTTGCTTGCTGATTATCTCACGATGCAAGAATGTGGCAAGGATAAAAATCCTATCGTGGCATACATTGGAGATGGGAATAATATGGCGCATTCTTGGCTAATGCTTGCTTCAAAACTTGGATTTGAATTACGCATTGCTTCTCCAAAAGATTACGCAATCTCTTCTAAAATTCTAGAAAAAGCGCACGAGTTTGCCAAAGTTTCTGGTGCTAAAATTATAATAAGTGAAGATCCAAAAGCGGTGGCTATAAATGCTGATGTTATTACAACTGACACTTGGGCATCTATGGGACAAGAAGACGAAAAAGAAGCAAGAAAAAAAGCATTTAAAGATTATTGTGTAGATAATACATTAATGCGTCTTGCAAAAGATGATGCGATTTTCTTACATTGTTTGCCAGCATATCGCGGACAAGAGGTAAGCGAAGAAGTCTTGGAATCTCATCAGAGCAAGATTTTTCAAGAAGCAGAAAATCGCTTACATGCACAAAAAGGAGTGATGGTTTGGCTACACCAAAACCGCTAAAAGCACAAGAACATTATAAAATCATTAAAAATATGTTAAAAAATACGGATATGGAATCCCTAAATTATGATTCCACACTTAAAGAAAATGAAATTTATTCCCTATTGGATTGCGATAATCAAGAGTTTTATTTAATTCCTAAAAAAACAATGCAAACTCTTATGAACGAATTAAAAAACTTTGAAAATGATAAATATTTGTTTAAACTTAAACAAGAAATTTATAAAAATATGCCTGTAGATTTTGATGATGTATGGTGCATTGCTCTAAATGAAATTAAAGATTACAAAAAAGATCCAAAAGATATTGTTAAACATTTAAAAAAGTGCCACCCCTATCTTTTTCTTGACTTTTTAGATAAACTTAAATAAGCTTTAGGATTTCCATGATTGATTTTAAAAAATTTGCCACTTATTCCAAACCTGGACCGCGCTATACAAGTTATCCTACAGCAATAGAATTTAGTGAAAATTATACTTTAGATTTCTATTTGCAAGACTTAAGATCTGATACAAATCCACTATCTCTTTATGTACATTTACCATTTTGTCGCAGTGCTTGTTATTTTTGTGGCTGTAATGTTATTTATACAAGCAAGGAAGAAAACAAAATTCTTTATTTAGAGTACCTTAAAAAAGAGCTTGCATTGCTTGAAAATGCAATGGATACGCAAAAGCCTATTTATCAACTCCATTTTGGTGGAGGAACTCCAACTTTTTTTAGTGCAAGCGAACTCGAATTCTTGATTGCTCTTTTAAAAAAGACTTTTCCAAACTTTTCAGATGATGCAGAAATTGCCTGTGAGATTGATCCACGCTTTTTTAGTCTTGAACAAATGCGGGCTTTAAAAAATGGTGGTTTTAATCGTTTGAGCTTTGGAATCCAAGATTTTGATGAAAATGTGCAAAGAGCAATCCACAGAATTCAACCTTTTTCTTTAGTGCAGGATTCCATTAATATTGCGCGAAACTTTGGAGTAACCTCTATTAATTTTGATTTAATCTATGGACTTCCTTTTCAAACACTGGACACTTTTAAAAATACCTTAGAATTAGCACTTAAGTTAAACCCTGATCGCTTTGCAATTTTTAACTATGCACATGTTCCATGGATAAAAAAAACAATGCGCAAAATTGATGAAACCACTCTTCCAGCACCAGAAGAGAAACTTAAAATCTTGGAATTTAGCATTCAATTTTTGCAAGAAAAAGGCTATAAAATGATAGGAATGGATCATTTTGCAAAACCTGATGATGAGCTTTTTAAATCCATAAGCAAAGGACAATTACGCCGTAATTTTCAAGGATATAGCACAAAAGGCGGCACACAAACTGTTGGAATTGGACTAACTTCTATTGGAGAAGGAAGCGATTATTATGCGCAAAATTTTAAAACAATGCTAGAATACCAAAATGCACTCGATGATGGAATTTTACCTTTTCAAAAAGGAGTTAAGCTTAACGCTGATGATAAGTTAAGAAAGGCTGTAATTATGCAGTTAATGAGCAATTTTAGGCTAAACTTTCACATGATAGAATCGCAATTTAATATTAACTTTACAAACTATTTTGCTGACGCGCTCGAAGCCTTAAAGCCCCTAGAAAATGCAGGATTAATCGCGCTAAATAAAGATGGAATCCAAGTTAGTCAAACAGGAATGTTACTAATTCGTAACATTGCAATGCCTTTTGATGCGTATTTAAAGCACATTAATACAAGTCAAAAAGTATTTAGTAAAACCATTTAAAGGACACAAATGGCACATTTTAAAGATTATAGCTACTTTAAAACAAGTGATGCTTGTGTGAAATGTGGCAAATGTTTGCCAGATTGCACAATCTTTAGCATTAATGGCGATGAAGCAACTTCACCTAGGGGCTTTATTGATTTACTAGGTGCTTATCAACGCAATGAGATTCCATTAGATAAAAATGCAAAAAATATCTTTGAAACTTGTTTTTTATGCACTACTTGTGTGAGCGTTTGCCCAAATTCTTTACCCACAGATACACTTATTGAAAATATTCGTTATGAAATTGCCCAAAAATTTGGAATCGCTTGGTTTAAGCGCGCTTTCTTCTATCTTTTAAAACATCGCAAAGTTATGGATTTAGGCTTTAAGCTTGGCGCATTTTTCTCTTCTCTACTTTTTAAAAAAACAAGTGATGGCAACTCTATTACTCCGCGCTTTCAGCTCCCATTTTTGGGCAATAGAATCTTTGGAGCAATAGCAAATAAAAGCTTTTTAAACTCATATAAAGAAGAGTTGCACTTCAATAAGAATTCCGCAAACCCTAAAAAAGTTGCGATTTTTATTGGCTGTCTTGGAAATTACAATTATAAAGGAATTGGTGATTCCTTATTGCTAATCTTAGAAAAGCTTGGAATTAATGCAAAACTTGCAAAAGGACAGAAGTGTTGCGCCGCTCCAGCGTATTTTACAGGAGATTTTGAAAGCGTAGATACACTAATTCGACACAATGTGGAGTATTTTGAGAGCTTCATTGATGAAGTTGATGCAATTTTAATTCCAGAGGCAACTTGTGCGGCAATGGTTTTAGAGGATTGGAAACGCTTTATGCAAAAGGATTCCACAATGCAAGAGAGAATTAAAAAGCTCTTACCAAAAATCTATATGGCAACTCAATATTTAGAATCCAAAACAAATCTTGCAGAATTTTTAGCAAATTTACAAGGCAAAAAATCTAAAGAAGTAAGCATAACTTACCACGACCCTTGCCATGCTAGAAAGGTGCTAGGAGTATATAAAGAGCCACGAAAACTTTTAGCGCAAAACTACACACTTATAGAAATGGAAAATCCCAATGCTTGCTGTGGTTTTGGTGGTGTAACAATACAAACAGAACGCTTTGCACTTGCACAAAAAGTGGGAAGTAAAAAAGCACAAATGATAGCCAAAACAAATGCAAATTTTGTGGCTGCTGAATGCAGTGCTTGCCGTATGCAACTTAGTAACGCACTTTACCAAGAGGAAGTAGAAATTCTTTTCTCTCACCCATTGGAGCTAATTGCACAAGCTATTCGCGCGCATACAAGCAGTAAAAATTAAGGAATTAAAACAATATATAAAAGAATAGTTTCTTTCTTAGAATATTTACTAAAAATTAAAGCGTCTTGTAGGCTTTAGACTTATTTTGACTATTAGAAAATGAAAAACTTAGCATATCAACTTCTTTAAAAATTTAAGTATTTTTAGAATCCCTAGCAAATAAAAGGGATTCTAAACTTTAAAAATGTATAATTTCGAAATTTTTTCTCAAGGATAATTTTTGTCTAATATTGCTCTAATATTATTAGGTGCTGGGGAAAGCAGCCGTTTTAAGGATTCCAAGCAATATCTAATAGAAAATGATCTCAAGCAAAATTTTGTTACAAAATTGCCCAAAAAGCAATGGATCCGTTTAGGCGAAATTCCACTTTGGCTAAAGGTTGCAAAGGAATTATATGCTGTTTATCCTTTCTGTGATTTTATTTTGAGTGGTACAGAACTTGAGATTCCTTATATGCAAAAATATTTAGATTCTTATGATTTAAATTTTAAGTTGGCTTGTGGTGGGAAAACACGACAGGATTCTTTGAAAAATGCCATTAATCTTTTAGATTCAAGTGTGGAATTTGTCTTTGTTAGTGATATTGCGCGCTGTAATATCACACAATCCCTTTGCCAAAGGGTTTTAAAAGAAGTCAAGAATTACGATTGCATTGTGCCGTTTTTAAATTTACACGATACCATTGCTTATAGTGATTCATCGTTACAATATCTCAAAAGAGAGCATTTAAAAATTATTCAAACTCCGCAACTTAGCCGTCTCTCTGTATTAAAACAAGCCTTGATGAAAGGAAATTTTACAGATGAGAGTAGCGCGATAAACGCCATTGGTGGAAGTATCGGTTTTGTAGAAGGTGAGCAAGTGGCGAAAAAACTCACACTTTTACAAGATTTGAAATCCTTAAATCTCCCCTACCCTAGCCATCAAACTTTAGTTGGAATCGGAAATGATATTCACACGCTAGCTAATGGAAATGGGATTACTTTAGGTGGAATTTTTATAGATTGTCCTTATCAACTCATCGCGCATAGTGACGGAGATGTATGCTTGCACGCGCTTTGTGATGCGATTTTAGGCGCAATTGGTGCTGGCGATATTGGAGAGTGGTTTCCTGATAATGATCCAAAATATAAGGGTGTGGATTCTAAAGAGTTACTTCAAAGGATTGTAGATTTTACCTATAATGTGGGCTACTCTCTTAAGCAAGTGGATATTACAATCTTTGCGCAAAAACCCAAAATCTCTCCTTTTAAAAAAATAATGGAATCGCAAATTGCCAAACTTCTTGGAATTCCAAATTTTAAAGTCAATGTCAAAGCTACAACAACGGAAAAGCTTGGATTTGTAGGCAGAGAAGAAGGAATTTTTGCTCAAGCAAACATTGTGCTTGAATATTTTAATTGGAAAAACTTAATAAACTAAAGGGAATGTATGAAAATTTTAATTATTGAAAATGAAATCTATCTAGCTCAAAGCATTACAGCAAAACTTAGTCAATTTGGCTTTACTTGTGAAGTTATTCCAAGCATTGATGAGGCACTAAAGTTTGAGAGTGCAGATATTATTTTACTTTCTGCAAATATCCCAGGGCAAAACTTTTATCCAGTTATTGAAAAATTTAAATCTTCAATCATCATTATGATGATACCTTATGTTAATGACGACACTGTTACAAACCCTTTAAAAGCAGGAGCTAGTGATTATATTGTAAAGCCCTTTATGATTGATGAACTCATACGCAAGATTGATCATTATATTGAATTTTATCAACTCCAAAAAGAAATCATTTTTTATCGTGATTATTTCTGTAATTCCCTTTTGATTCCGACATATACAATCAATACCAAAGTTTCTTTTCCGCTCATTATTAAAAGTATTTCACAAAAAGCCATTGATATGTGTGTTGTAAACTACGCTATACATAAAAAATTTGCCATTAATTTTATTTCACTTTACAAGAATACAGCAAACTGCAAGGAAATCTTAAAAAATGCTCCAAAAACGCAATTGACCTATGTTGTAGGCTTTGAAACACTTTCTAGGGAAGAAAAAGAAGAGTGTATTAAAATACTCAAAAACATTCCCGTGATTCTTTCTTGCTTAAGTGGAGATGTGAGTGATTTTAAAAATATTTTTGAAATTAATATTAAAGAAATTACCAGTGGAATCCAAGATGATGTCCTAAGTGTTGATGAATACATTAAAGCAATGATTTTAAAATTTGAAGATCGTTATCCTGATACTGAGCTTAGCAAACGACTAGGAATGTCACGCAAAAGCTTATGGGAAAAAAGAAAGAAGTATGGAATCACAAAAAAGAAATAATCAAGAAAAAGCAGCTTTTATCAATGCTTTATTTATAGATAAAGAAGCAGTTTTTGCTCTACTTCTATGCAAAGAAGGATTACTAACTCCAGTCTCCCATTTAATGAACGAAGAAGAAATGCATGAGGTGGATGCTACTGGGCTTTATAATGGACAAAGTTTTCCCTTTTCTTTCATCTTAGCACCCTCTGGAAAACGCAATGCACTTACAATAAAAAATGCAAAGAAAGGGGAAATAATTACTCTTGTTTGTGAAGGTAATATTTGTGGAGAGCTTATTGTAGATTCTGCTTTTAAGATTAATAAGCAACAACGACTTTTTAAAATAATGAGTGGTGATATTTACTCACAAAAAGCACAAGATATCTTTCATCGCTTGGGAGATTATGCAATTTGTGGTGAATATTGCCTATTCTTAGAAAATGCACAATTTGATTTTATGCGCCACATTGGCAAGCAAACAATTTTACAAACAAAAAATAATATTCAAGCAGAGAGCATTACAGCAATGGTGCTAGATGCTTCCCCTGTAACACGCATTCACGAGCGTATTTTTCGCTTCGTTTTAGATGAAAGCGATTTACTTGTTTTAATGCTTTTGCGACATCAAAATGAAGGATTGCTAGATTTTAATATTCGTAAGACTTGCTTGCAAAGCGTAATTGATAACTATTTACCCACAAATCGTATTTTAATTTTCCCATTGGATGATATTTATCTTTTCGCTGGAGCGCACGGCATTATTCTTGATGCAATTTTAGCTCAAAACCTAGGTTGCGATAGGATTGTCATTGGGGAGAATTATCCCAATCTAACTATTTATTATGATAATCAGAAAATCTACTCTATTTTTGATACCATCAAAGATATTAAGATTAATGTAAAACTCTTGCACGAGTTTGTGTATTGTAGTCAATGTAACACTATTGTCAGTCTTAAAACCTGCCCTCACGGCAATCATCACCATATCCATTATCACTCTGGCTTTTTACAAGGAATTTTACAAGCTGGACTTATCCCTCCAACAATTCTTATGCGCAAGGAAGTTTCCGCAAAAATCTTAAGCTATCTATTCCCTAAACGCTTCAGCCCATTATTGAAGCAATTTGGAATGATGTTTGCAAACAATGGAATGATTGAAAAGCAAGATGATGAGAATTTTTATTTAAAACTCATTGATCTTTATCAGACACACTCTTTAAAATAGGAATCCAAAATGCAATCTAATGATTTTTTTAAAACTTTTCATAGCCCTAAAGATTTTTTGCAAAAAATGTTTTTAACATTATTTTTTAGTGGATTATTTCCAGTAGCTCCTGGAAGTATTGGAACGCTTGTAGCATTGCCTTTGGGATTTTTAATTAGCTACCACATTGCTCCTAGCACATTACTACTTAGTGCGCTTTTGGTTGCTGCCATCGCAATTAAAATTATTAACCATTATGAAAAACAAGGTTTACCGCACGATTCCAAACAAATCGTTATTGATGAGCTAGCAGGTGTTTGGATCAGTATTGCGATGATAGGACACAGCGTTTTTGGATTATTTTTATCCTATGTCTTATTTAGAGTTTTTGATATTTGGAAGCCTTCTATTGTTGGTAGGGTTGATAGAAATGTTAAAGGTGGCTTAGGAGTAATGGGGGATGATCTGCTTGCTGGATTTTTTGCTGGACTCTTAGGAATTATGATAATTGAGGCAATGCAAAAGATGGAATCCTTAGCCCCAATTTTAAATTTTAGCTTTTAATGGCTATTTAATCATAAATTTGCGCAATGCTTCTTCCACTTCTACGGGATTAGACTTAGAAATAAACTCATCTGCATTGAGCGAACGCGCCATATCTTCATTGCTACTTCCACTCATAGAAGAATTTACAACTACCGGGATTTTAGCAGTTAGCGGAGTTGCTTTGATTTGCTTTATTACTTCAAATCCACTGGCTTCTGGCATTTCTAAATCTGTGATAATAATCCCTATCTTTGAAACATCCGTATCATCTGCAAAAACATAATCTAGCAACCTTTGCCCATTCACAAAGGTTTTATAATTAACTCCAAGTTTATTTAAAATATTTTGCATTGTCTTAATAACGCTTGGGGAATCATCTGCCAAAAGCACTTCGTGATCTGTTACAATTTCCCTAATCTTATTCATTTCTGCATTTTTCTCATCTTCAATCCAAGGAAAGACATCAACAAGCATCTTTTCAATATCTACAACTTGCACTAAGCGCCCATCAAAATAACGCGTTCTGCTCACAAGCTTGCTATTTAATCCAGAGTTTCCAATTCCCGCGCTCTGTTCAATTTCTGTCCATTTTTTATTTAAAATTCTATCTGCTTCATAAATTCTAACCCCAACTGTCCATTTAGAAAACTCACAAATCATAATTACTTCATCTTCACCTGACTCTCTTTTAACTCCATAACCCTCCAAGTCTCTACTTCTATCTTTTGCGTCATAATAAAACCATTTACGCAAATCAATTAGCGGAATTGTAAGTTCCCTAATGGTAATAAGCCCTTCAATTAAAGAGCTAGCTTCGTGTGAAACAACAGTAATTTCTCCTCGATATTTTACAACTTCACGGATTTTAAAAACATTAACCGCATATAAATCCTTATCTTTTTCAAGCCTAAAACACAACAATTGCAATTCATTATTTCTGTGGAGATTGGTTATTTGATCAACATTAGATAAATTAGACATTCTAAAACCTTAAATCTAAAAATTTCGGCTGATTATAACATAAAAAATCACATAACTTTTTAAAAGCTTTTGTAATATTCCCTAAATGGTGCACATTTTTCAAACAATTCCGCTTGTGTTCCACTTGCTAGAATCTTACCATTTGAGAAAAAATAAATCTTATTTGCAAGTGAAACGGTAGAAAACCTATGCGCAATAATAATAACAATTCTATCTTTAAGTAATACACTTAAAGCTTCTCTAAATTCTTCTTCTGTTTTATTATCTAACGCGCTTGTTGCTTCATCTAAGATTAAAATTTCAGGGTTTTTATAAAGTGCGCGTGCAATAGCAATTCTTTGCCTTTGCCCACCACTTAAATTCGCACCAAACTCATCAAGTTCTGTATAAATTCCATTAGGAAGCGTTTGCACATAATCAAAAATTCTAGCTTGTTTTAAAGTAAGTTCAATACGAGCTTCATCAATCTCGCTCCCATAGGCAATATTGCGTGCAATAGAATCATTAAAAATAAAAATTCTTTGCGTAACAATTGCGATCTTAGAGCGCAAGGAATTTTGCGTAAAATACTTAATGTTTTCGCCATTTACCAAAACTTCTCCACTCTTTGCATCATAAAGGCGCAAAAGCAAATTTACAAGCGAGCTTTTCCCTCCCCCACTACTTCCAACAAGCGCTATGCTATCCCCTAATTTCACTTCTAAATTGATTCCACTTAATGCCTGTTTTTCACCATAATATAAATCCACATTTTTAAAGCTCACAGATTGGATTTGTTCTTTTAACTCTTTTGTGCCATCTTGTATTTTTGGATTCCTATCTAACATTTCAAAGATTCTATCTCCTGCCGCAAAGGCGATTTGAATCTTACTATAAAGATTACTAATGCGCTTAAAAGGTGTATAAAGCAAAAATAACGCTGTAGTAAAAGAGAAAAACTCTCCTGTGGTTAGCTCTGCACTAATTACTTTATATCCACCTACAAAAATCACAGCAGCAATAGCAATTGCACCTAGTGTTTCCATTAAAGGTGAAGTTAGCTCTGAAATCCGCACAGACTTCATTGACAGCTTAAAAAGCTCTTGATTATGGCTTGCAAACTGTTGGAGTTCTATTTTTTCACCAGAGCTTGCCTTAATTAGCTCCATATTATTAAAAATCTCAATAAGTTTGGAAGATAAATCAGCATTCTTTTCTTGTAATCGCTTAGAAGTTTTACGCATTTTTCTAGCAATAAGCACAATAGGATAAAGTGCAAGCGGCATTACAACAAGCCCATAAAATGCAAGCTCTGCACTTTGATAGATCACAACAAACACAAGTCCAAAGATTGTCAAACTCTCTCTAATTCCTTCTATGAAATAATTTGACACAGCACCCTGCACTGCTGCAATATCGCTTGTTATGCGTGAAATTAGCTCACCATTACGATAGCGATTAAAAAATCCCATTTCAAAAGTTAGCATTTTTTCTAGCAATATGTTTTTTAAACGCTTAACAATATCTTGCCCTATAAAGTTCATATAATACGATTGGATATAAACCCCAAGTCCCTTAGAAAAATACGCTAACACAACCAAAAAGGGCAAAATCTGAAGCATTTTAACATCTTTTGCCAAAAAAATATCATCTAACACAGGCTTAACTAAATATGCGCTTGCTGCTGTTGCGATAGAAACCAACATCGTCCCTATAATTGCATAAAAAAAATAAAGCTTATAATCTTTAATATAAGGCAACAAACGCTTAAAAAACTGCTTCAACTCTACCCCTTATGGAATCTAAAAAATAATTGTATCATTATTTACTTTTGGCGTGCTTTTAAGCGGAGAATCATCAGTGTAATAAAACTTATCTCCATCTACACTTTGTGAGCGCACTCCTTGCGGAATCCTAAATTTACGCTCTAAGCCCGGATCAATTTCTAGGATTTTATTAAAAAAATAAGAAAATGCCGGGGCTGGTGCAACACCGCCTGTTTCGCTATAGCCCATAGGTGTATTATCGTCCTTCCCATACCAAATTATTGCTTCAATACTTGGAGAAAACCCGCAAAACCACGCATCAACATTATCATTTGTTGTGCCTGTTTTCCCTGCGAGTTCGATTCCATCTACCCTAGCGCGCCTTCCTGTGCCTACATTTACAGCATTGCGCAGAATATCTACAATCAAAAAACTTTGCATATCTTTAGAAAGTTCGTATTCATTTGGAGTAAAATATGCCACATCTCCCTTTATATCTACAACATAATCAATCAGCATAGGATCAATCACTTTGCCATAGTTGGAAAATATCATAAAATTTCTAGCCATTTCAAGCGGAGATGCTCCAAAACTTCCTAAAGAAATAGACAAATCCTTTGGTACATTGCTAAAACCATATCTTAAAATATCATTATAAATCCTATCAAATCCCACTTCTTCTACAAGATTAATAGTAGCAAGATTTAAAGACTTTGTTAGTGCTGTTTTTAACGACACAAATCCGCTCAAAGAGCTTCCATAGTTTTTAGGTTGCCATTTTTTTCTCTCTCCGCCAACTCTGTATTCATAGGTTCTAGCAATATCTGGGATTTGATAATTTTGCGCCACGCCAGAGTTTATAGCGCTCAAATACAAAAAGGGTTTTACACTGCTTCCTATTTGCCTTTTACTTTGTGTAGCGCGCGAAAAATTACTCTTAGCATAATCCACGCCGCCCACAAGTGCTAAAATCTTACCTGTTTTGTTTTCTAAAACAACAAATGCACCATTTAACTTTTCTTTTAAAGTCTCATCATTTTTATGGCGCGATAAAATTTGTTCATAACCAAAATACAATGCTTCTTGTGCCAATTCTTGATAATCTAAATCTATATTTAAATAAATCTTATAACCAGCTGTTTTTAAATCCTCAAGTCCAGCAAGTTGCCTTTGCACTTCATCAACAACATAAGGTGCGATATTTTTTGTTAGCGTATCATTATATACCTTTGGTCGCTCGCTACTTTGGGCATCAAACTCTTCTTTAGTAATCCAACCTAATTCATACATTCTTTGTAAGACATTATTTGCTCTACCTAGTGCAAACTCATAATTTTTTGTAGGATCATAAAAACTGGGTGCGCGCGGAAGCGAAACAAGTATTGCCATTTCCTTTAAAGAAAGTGCCTGCATTTCCTTTCTAAAATATCCAAGTGAAGCTGTTCTTACCCCATAAAATCCGTGTCCAAAATAAGTATGATTTAAATATCTCTCTAAAATCTCTTCTTTACTAAGAATTGTTTCAAGGCGCATTGCCAGCAAAACTTCTTTAATTTTGCGCTCTAGCGTTTTATCGCGCGTTAGGGCTACATTTTTAATAAGCTGTTGTGTAATGGTGCTACCACCTTCAGCATAACGCGCATTTTGAATATTTTTAAGCATTGCACGCATAATCGCATCTATATTAATCCCCGGATGTTCAAAAAACAAAGTGTCTTCAATGGCTAACAATGCCTCAATAAGGCGTGGTGGAATCTCTTCAAAGGTTGTGTAAAAGCGAAATTCCTTGTCAAACAAATTTGCCACCAAGCGATTTTGACGATCAAAAATTTGCGTGGCAATGGGCGGTTTATAATGCACAATTTTATCTGTATCATTACGAATCTCTATATATATTTGCACTACAAAAATAACAATTCCAATAGTGGCGATAATCCCAAGACCACTAAGTATTCTTAAAAAAGTTCTCAATCAATCCCTTTTGATAAATTCTTGCGATTCTAACACAAAAACCCTAAATATTAAGCCATTTTTGCCTTTTTGCTAATAGATAACACAATGCCTATCATAATGCTTGTTGCTAAAATTGAGCTTCCTCCATAGCTTAAAAATGGCACAGCAATCCCTTTAATAGGAATTAACCCAGAAATTCCAAAGGCATTAATTAAAAAAGAAAATCCCAAAATCACCGCAACGCCAGAACAAAAGAGATAATACACATTATTTGCGCAACGATTTGCTATTTTTAAAATTCTAAACACAAGCGCTATAAAAAGTGCACTAATGCAAAGCAAGCCTAAAAATCCAATCTCCTCTGTGATTCCTGCTAAAATCACATCTGTATGCACCTCACTTAAAAAGCCAAGCTTAATTAAGCCATTCCCTAAACCTTCACCTAGGATTCCACCATTGACAATCGCATTTAGGGAGTGTTGAATTTGATAAGGTTCAGGGAGATTTTCTACACGCAAGGAATTTGCAATGGATTGCGGAAAAAAGGACAAAATCAAATCCTGCGCCCCCGCCCACCAAGTTTTAATCCTAGCAATTCTATGCGTGCTTGTAACAATCACAGCAATAAACAAAACAAAAGCTCCGCTTAAAAGATATAAAAATAACTTAAAAGACGAACCTGCAAAAATCATCATAATAGCTAAAGTTGTGCCTAAAAGCACGATTTGTCCCAAGTCATTTTGCAAAATTGCAATCAAATACACCGCAATTAAAAACACTGCCACATAAGGCAAAAAGGTAATAAACTCTTCTTTCAAGCTTTTTTGCTCTAAAAGTGAAAATTTACGCGAAAAACTCCACGCAAGAAAAGCTACAAATCCTATTTTAAAGAACTCCACAGGCGCAAGAGAGAAAAAGGGCAATCTAATCCAGCGTTTTGCCCCGCCGGCACTTGTCGCTAAGGATTCTGGCAAAAAGTGCATAATAAACATTACAAAGATCCCACCAAAAAACAAAACAAACCCAAAGCGCAACACAAAATTATCCGGATTACAACGCGAAATCCCCCACATCAAAAGCACACCCAAAACCCCTGCAATACTTTGACGCAAAGCAAAATGAAATTCCCCATACTCATAATACAAAATCGCAAAAGATGAAAGTGAATAAGAAAATAAAATGCTAATTGTAATTAAACTTACGCTAATGAAAAATAAGGGACGATCTACCATCGCTTCCCTTTACACAAAATAATACACAAGCAAGAATCCGCCAAAAGTTAGAATCCAAAATAAAATAAACGCCAGCACAAACGCCCTTCCTCCGCATTCTAAAAACTTTTTAAAATCCACTTGAATCCCTAAAGCACTCATTGCCATAACTAGGAAAAAGCTAGATAAAAACCTAAATACGCTAACAATACTCTCAGGCAAATTGATAAAAGAATGCAATAACACAACACCCAAAAACCAAAATGCAAACCAAGGAATATGAAGCTTTCTTTTCTCCCCTTCTTTGCTTTGTGTAAAAAGATAAGGCACGATTAATAGCACAGCAACAAGCAAAATCACGCGAATCATTTTAACAATTAGAGCAATCTCTTGTGTTTGTGGTGAAATGCTTCCACCAGCACCCACAACATTTGCAAGCTCGTGAAGTGTTAGCCCAAGAAAATAACCCATTTCAGCTTGTGAAAAAGGCGAAATCCCAAACACATAAACTAAGGGATACAAAAACATTCCCAAAAGCCCAAAAAGCACCACTGTTCCTACGGCAATCACGCCCTTATAAGGCTTGGATTTAATAGATGATTCTAGAGCCAAAACTGCTGCTGCTCCACAAATCGCACTCCCACCGCTTACTAAAATCGCAATCTCTCTATCAAGCTTTAAAAATTTTACTCCAACAACATATCCAAGCACCAAAATCACCGCTACAACAACAATACTTAAAAGGATTCCATTTAAGCCCACAGAAGCGATACTCTCAAGAGTAACATTAAAACCAAAAAGAATAATTCCAAGTCTTAAAAGTTTTTTTGCACTAAAAACAACCGCCTTTTCACAACTACTTTGCGCCACCCTAAATAAAGGTGCAGCTAAAATACCAAGAAGCACACTTAAAATCAAAGGTGATAAATGCAGTCTTTGAATCATAGGCAATGCACTCACATAATAACTTGCAAGAGAAACTAGCAAAACAAGCACGAAGCCGTTAGCATAATCCTTATAAAATTGTTTTTGAGGCAAAGCATTTTCTATGTTTTGTGCATTTTCTCGCATAATATAGCCTAAAAGATGGAATCTAAAAATGCAAAGTGTAGCAAAGTTTTTATAAAATTTTTCTAGGTTTTTAAAATCTGTGCAATAATTTCAGGTTTGTTTGCACTCATAAAGTGAAACTTTTGCTGCAAGGCATTTAAAGCCTTAAATAACTCTTTGCTTTTTTGCAACCCAACTTCTGCTTCCTTGCCATTTTTTTTAGCAATCTCCAGTGCTTTTAGCCACTCTTGCGATACAAATACACCGGGTAATTTATAATGCAAAAATAACGCTGTTTTATAAGAAGTAATAGGAAAAAATCCAAACACAAGTGCGCAATTTGTTCCAAACTCTAAATTAATAGCATCACACCACTTTAAAAGCTCTTTAGCAATGCTTTCATCATAAATAGGCTGTGTGAAAATCGCTAAAGCTCCATTGCGGATTTTTTCACGCATTTTTTTATAAAGACTCTCTTTATTTTTTGCATAAGAATTTAGCACACAAAAGGGATAAATTCTTTTAGGAATTCCTTGTAAATTTTCTCCATTAATGTCTTTATTGAGATTTAATGCATTGATAATCTTTAATAAAAGTGCGCTATTTCCTTCAAATACGCCTTTTGCTTGGGGTTGATTACCTAGCCTTAAAGGATCCCCCGTTAAGGCTAACACAAGACGCAAATCAAGGCTATTCATACCAATTAACTCACTTTGAAGCGCAAGTGTGTTTTTATCGCGCATAGAAATTGTAGCGATACTTGGAATCTTAAAAGTGTTTTGTAGCTTCAAACTTGCCAAAATAGGGCTATGTTTTAATTTTCCCAAAGGAGAATCTGTGCAAATAAATGCGTCTAATTCTTGTAAAAAGGATTGATTTTTAAGCCCACAAAATAACTCCTCTAAACAAAAACTAGCAGGGGCTGAAAACTCATAGGTGTAGCACTTCTTACCTTTTTGGAGTTTATCAATAAAGGATTCTATCTTATTACTCTCAAAACCTAGCATAAAATGGACTCTCTAAAATAATGGATTAAAAACAAGGATTGTAACAAAAAATTCTAAATACAAGTTGAATTTTAACTTTTAAAATCTCCGCAACAATTCCAAAAAACACTTTTGCAGGGCTTCCACTTCGCTAATTTTTACTCTCTCATTAAGTGAATGGATTCTATCATTACACACGCCACATTCTACAACACTTACTCCAAATTCCGCAAGATAGCGAGCATCACTTGTGCCTCCACTTGTGCTTAAAAGTGGCGTAAAACCATTTTGAAATTCCAACACTTCTACCATTTTTTGAACAATTTTATTCTTTGTATCTGTCAAAAAGGGCTTAGAACTTTGTTTTAACTCCAAAGAATGTGGAATCGTCTTTAAAAGATTTTCTAAATACGCTTGCAAATCCTCTAAACTTGTGGCTGTGGAGTTGCGCACATTAAACATTATCTTTAAATCATTTGGCGTTACATTAACAACTTCCATTCCACCGCGTATATCAGTAATCACAATCTTGCTAGGCTCAAATTCCGCACTTCCTTTATCTAAATCAAATCCTGCAATCTTACTTAATACAGGCGCGATTAACTCTACTGGATTAATACATTTACTAGGATATGCCACGTGCCCTTGCTTGCCTTGTATGATTAATTTACCATTAATGGAGCCACGCCTACCAACTTTTATCATATCGCCAAATTTTTCCACACAAGTAGGCTCTGCAACAACTGCAAAATCAGGCAATAAATCAAGCTTTTGAAGCTCACTTAATGCGTGCTTTGTGCCAAAAATCGCCTCGCCTTCCTCATCGCTTGTTAAAAGCACAGACAAGATCCCACTAAAACTATTGTTGGAATCCAAAAATTCCCTTAATGCACACACAAACGCCGCTACTCCGCTCTTCATATCCTGCGTTCCACGCCCATAAAGGAATCCATCTTTCTCTAGTGGCGCAAAAGGATCACTCTCCCAACCCTCTCCAGGTGGAACCACATCAATATGGCCTGCAAAGCATAAATGTGCGGATTTTGTAATTTTAGATTCCATATCTCTAAAATCTTTGTATAAAAACACATTTTTCACATCATTTTTATGAAACTCTAGCACCTTAAATTCTGGCAAAATCCCGCAAATAAACCTATAAATCCCACATTCTTGTGGAGTTATACTAGGATAAGCAACAAGCCGTTTTAAAACTTCTAGGGTCTGCATTTTTATTCCTTTAGTGCAATTAAAGTTGTGAAATTTACCCAGCAAAAAAGCGTTTGAATATGGCTAAACCCAGCATTTTTAAGCATTGTTTTATTCTCATTTTCACTATAAGGGATTAGCACATTTTCTAAAGCTTCACGCTTTTTGCTAATCTCAAACTCACTATATCCCCGCTTTTTCTTACTTTCTAAATAATATTGAATCATCTTAAAATCTAGCGTTTTATTCTCACAAATCACCTTTTCAGAGCAAATAAACACACCACCTGTATTGAGTGCATTAAAAATCTTTTGCACAAGCCTTTCTCTCTCTAAAGGACGGATAAATTGCAAAGTGTAATTTGCCACAATCACATCACATTTAGGAAAATTCTCTTGCAAAATATCGCCACAAATTAAATTTGCCTTAATGCCATAGGTGTCCAACTTTTTTTGCGCGAACTCTAGCATACTTGCCGAATTATCTATGCCATAAAGCCTTAAAGGAATCTTAGCCTTAGAAGCAATTTCTAAAAGCATAGCCCCCGTAGAAGTCCCAAGATCTAAAATTACAGAATCCTTTTTTGCATACTCTAGCGCAAAATCCGCACTTAAAGCTAAAACTTCTTTATAAAAAGGGATAGAGCGGCATAACATATCATCAAAAACCCCTGCCACATTTGCGTCAAACTCAAATTGCTTTTGTGGGGCTTGTGTAAAAACTTTATCCATTTTGTTTAACCTTTAAGATTCTATAAGCTTCATTAATATCGCAACTAATTTGCTTTTTTAGGAATTCTAAATTCTCAAATTTACGATTGTTTCTAATTTTTTTAGCAAAATAAAACCCAGCTTCACTCTCTTTAACTTCCACTTCAATACCCAACAAATGCCCTTCAATAGAAAAAGACTTATCTGTGCTTAAGCGATTTCCAATAAAAATCACAGCAGGATATTTTTTGGATTCTAACTTTTGCTCACCTAGCTGAATATACCCTGCATACACGCCCTCTTGTGGAAGTAAAAAACCATCATTTTGTAGATTAATCGTTGCATACAGCTCCCTTTTACCAAGCCCTTGCCCCTTAATAATCTCCCCTCTAATCTCATACAAACGCCCCAAAAGCTTGCTTGCTTGTTTCACATTGCCGTTTAACAAAAGCTCTTTGATTAATCCACTATGCACAGAAAGTTTCTTGCAAAGCACTTCATTGACCACTACAACTTCACCCTTAAAACTCTGCAACAAATCAAAAGGATAATAAAACCTATCCTTCCCAAACCTAAAATCATACCCCACAACAATGCGTCTTAAATTTGGCAATACACTTTGTAAAAATGCTACAAATTCCTTATCACTCTTATTGCGGATAATATCTAGCGCAATGTAAAACATCGGGTATTTCGCATAAAAAGAGCGATATTTTTTAGGTAATAATACACCATTTTCTTGCTCAATACACAAAATTGCACCATTTTCATCAAGCTCTTTAAATAATGCTTGATGTCCCAAATGCAAGCCATCAAACTTCCCTAATGCAAGACTTGTGATATTCTTTGCAAATTTAGAGTTTTTGACAAGCGATAAAAAACTCTGCATTCCCTTCCTTTCCTTTGATTTGTGATTCCATAGTTTTTAAAACCTTAAATCCGCTTTTTTCTAACAACTCTAACATATTTTCTAATGCTTTTTGAATTGCTATTACATCTTGCACAACTCCCTTTTTGTTACGCTTAACTCCCCTTCCTACTTCAAATTGTGGCTTAAAGAGCAAAATCACCTTATCCCTTGATAATGCGATTATGGAATCTAAAATTTCTTTTAAAGCGATAAAAGATACATCACACACCACAATTTCAAATTCCCCCTTATACTTTGTGGCAAACTCCCTAATATCTGTCTTTTCATAGCTTTTTACTCGTGGATTTTCTTTTAAGCTATAATGTAGCTGATTGCTTCCAACATCTACACAAACTACAGATTCCACACCATTTTCTAAAAGCACCTCACAAAATCCACCTGTGCTTGCACCTATATCTAACGCGCTTTTTCCTTGAAAATCAAAGATAGGATTTGCTTTTAAAAAGCAATCTAGCTTCTCTCCAGCGCGACTAACAAAAATTTTAGATTCCAACTTTGTGATTTTATCTTTTAACCCTAATACATAAGCACTTTTTGCACAAGGGATTCCATTAACGCACACTTTGCCCTTTTTGATTAGCGCGTGTGCTTGATTGCGAGAAGATGCGATTCCAAGCTTCACACAAGCCACATCTAAGCGCAAATTTACAATTTCTACACTTTGCATTAACGCCTATCCTTTAAATCTTCCTTCTTTAAAGGTTTAAAGCCAAAGTTTAGATAATTCTCTCCAAATTCCTTGTGGCGCATAAGGAGTTGCAAGGAATTTTGCGTGCGTTTATCTTGTGGCATAAACTCTATTAAATAATACTCCCCCCAAGGTGTTGCACTCTTGTGCATTAAGCCTTCTAATTGCCCTTTTTGAAGTGGCGTAATTTTTATGGGAGTTTCACCATTGTTAAGTGTCAAATGAAATCCATTTTCAAAAAATCCTTTAGGATTTTCCACTCCGTGCTGAAAACTCTGATAAACATCTATAAAAAACACTTCGCCTTTTTCTTGTGGATATTTTTCTTTATTAAAAGTATTCAAATGTGTAGCAATTAACACCACTTGCACCCTCTCTTTTGTGATTAATTCCGCTTTTCTTGTTGCTTGAATATAGGCTTCTTCAAGCTTTTGTGGAACAACCACAGACTTAACACTCTCACAACCTAAAAATACTATTAAAATAACACCAAAAATGATTTCCTTAAACATCTAAACTCCAATTTGATAATAAATAAATCCAAGCTCTTTTAAGCGTTTTGCATTATACTGATTGCGTCCATCAAAAATAATCGCTTCCTTTAGTCGCTCTTTAATCTCTAGAAAATCTGGGCTTCTAAACTCTTTCCACTCTGTTACTAAAACCATTGCATCACAGGCATTTAATGCATCATATTTATTGCTCGCATACATAATATTTTGGATTCCTTTAAAATAAAATCCTTTTGCCTCTTCCATTGCCTTTGGATCATATACACTAATTTCCGCTTCACGCTTTAAAAGCTCTTCAATTAAAACAAGTGAAGTGGCTTCACGCATATCATCTGTCCCAGGCTTAAAACTAAGCCCCCAAATTCCAATGCGTCTGCCTTTCAAACTCTCACCAAAATGCTTAATAATCTTCTCACCCAATACCCTTTTTTGCTTCTCATTAACTTGCGCTGTGGCTTGTAACATTCTAGCTTCTACGCCATTTTCTTGAGCAATTTTCTCTAAAGCTTTCACATCTTTTGGAAAGCAACTTCCCCCATATCCACAACCCGGATAAATAAAGCTATATCCAATACGCTTATCACTCCCAATTCCAATTCTTACTTGATTCACATCAGCTCCTACAACTTCGCAAATCCTTGCAATCTCATTAATAAAACTAATCTTTGTTGCAAGCATCGCATTTGCTGCATATTTTGTCATCTCAGCACTTTTAATATCCATCACAATTAGCCTATCATAACTCCGTAAAAATGGCGCATACACTTCCTTTAAAATCTCTTTTGCCCACTCTTCTTCTATACCAATTACCACCCTATCGGGTCTTAGAAAATCATTAATTGCATCACCTTCTTTTAAAAACTCAGGATTGCTAGCCACACTAAAAGGAATGCTAACATCACGCTTTTTTAATTCTTCTTTGATTGCTTCCTTAACCTTTTGTGCTGTGCCAACTGGAACTGTGGATTTATCTACAATTAGCATTTTAGATTCCATTGTTTTGCCAATCTCTCGCGCTGCTTCTAAAACATATTGTAAATCCGCACTTCCATCTTCTCCCATAGGTGTGCCAACGGCGATAAAAGCCACTTCTACTTTCTGTAAAGCTTCTTTTAAGGAAGTGGTAAAACGCAAATTTCCCTGCTCCTTGTTTCTTTTCACAAGCTCTTGTAATCCTGGCTCAAAAATAGGAATCTCTCCAGCATTTAAACGCGCAATTTTGGATTCCACAATATCCACACAAATTACATTATTCCCCATATCCGCAAAACATGCACCGCTAACCAACCCAACATAACCCGTCCCAATAATCACTATATTCATTAAACTAAGCCTAAAATTTTTCGCAATTCTAGCATATTATTAAAAGAATAAAAGGCAAAGCAAAGCAAAATCAAAATATAATGCTACCATTTGTAATTTAAGGTTCAAAATGGCTAGGCATTTACTAGAAACTAAGGATTTCAGCAAAGAAGAGGTAGAAGGGATTTTAGATTTAGCCCAAAGTTATTTGGATTCCAAAAATGCGCTAAATAGTAAAAACGCGCTTTTAGGACATATTGTTATTACAATCTTTTTTGAAAACTCCACACGCACACTCTCAAGCTTTGAAGTTGCAACAAAACGCTTAGGCGGAAGTGTTGTTCGCCTAGATGTTTCAAAAAGCTCCACAACCAAGGGGGAAACCCTATTTGACACTGCAGCTAACCTTAATGCAATGCAACCAAGTGCAATTGTTGTAAGACACAAAAATTCTGGCGTGCCTAATATTCTTGCTAAATATGTAACTTGCTCTATCATAAATGGTGGCGATGGTGCGCACGCTCACCCCACACAAGCACTTTTAGACCTTTTGACTTTGCGCAAGCATTTAGGTAACCTAGAAGGCAAAAAAATCGCTATTGTAGGCGATATTCGCAACTCACGCGTGGCAAATAGCAATATTGAACTTCTAGGGCGTTTTGGAATGGAGGTGATTTTAGTAGGACCGCCACATTTTATTCCTAAAACCAAACTCCGCCATTGTATTTCCTTAAAAGAAGTGATTGACTCTGTTGATGCTGTGATGAGCTTACGCACACAAACAGAACGCCACGATTACCCTATTTATTCAAGTTTAAAGGATTATGCAAGCGATTATTGTATTACAAAAGAACTTTTTGGAGAGAGAAATATTATTTTACTCCACCCCGGACCTGTGCATCGCAATATTGACATTAGCGATTCTATGTTACAAGATCCGCGCTGTAAGGTTTTAGAGCAAGTTACACACGGCGTTGCTATAAGAATGGCAGTTTTAGAAACGCTCATCACTCATAGCAAAAATAAGATTCCAAAAAATTTCCCTTATTTTTAAAAATTTCAACAAACAATGGAAAATACGCTAATTCTTGAACTTTTTACGCTTTTTTGTGTTGGATTTATCGGTGCTTTAACACCCGGACCTGATATTTTATTCACCCTTAAAAACACACTAAATTATGGAGCAAAAGCAGGATTTTTAGGCTTATTTGGAATCTTTTTAGGCTGGATTACTTTTTTAAGCCTTGTGTATTTTGGGCTTACACATTTACTAAATGGAGTGCTTATACAAGGGATTTTAAACGCAATAGGTGGAATCTATTTGTGCTATATTGCTTATTTGCTTCTTAAATCAAAACCTGTAAAATCAAATCTTATGCAAGATTTCAAAATCCCCCTAGCACAACCTGTGCAAACGATTCAATCCCTTTATAGTCTAATTTTTAAAGGATATTTGTTAAATCTCTCAAATCCTAAGGCAATTTTGTTTTTTGGGCTAATCATCACACCTTTTACGCAATATCATCTAACTTTAAGCTTGGCTATTTTACTCTTAAGTCTCTTAAGTGCCTTTATACTAGCGATTTTACTAGCAGTGTTTTTTAGAAAATTTGTTAAAGATTCTTTGTTTGATAGAATTGATAAAATTTGTGGAATCATCTTTTTAGGCTTTGCGTTTTTTCTATTTTTAACAAGCTATCGCAATTTTATAAACTTCTAAGAAAATTGCATAAAATCTTGACAATACAAAGCTTTTAGATTAAAATTCCGCTACTTCATTACAAAATGATTGACTTGCTAAACCCTACAAAGTTTCTTGCATATTTAAGCTTTTGCAAGAAATCTTTAAATCTCTCTTAAGGTGAAAAATGAGCGAACAAAATCAAAACAAAAAAGAATATAAAGTGCGCACACATACGCCTGTTGAAGGGCATACCATTGAAGAATTGCGTACAAAACCTATCAATAAACTTGCTGAAATTGCTATCTCACTAGGGATTGAAAACCCCCAAGAATTTTTGCGCCAAGATTTGATTTTTGAAATCTTAAAAACACAAGTTAGCAAAGGTGGTTTTATCCTATTTACAGGAATTTTAGAAATCACAAGCGAAGGTTATGGATTTTTAAGAGCAATTGATGAAAACTTCTCTGGCTCACAAAATGACGCCTATGTTAGCAGCACGCAAATCCGTCGCTTCGCATTAAGAAATGGGGATATTGTAACAGGACAAGTTAGAAGCCCAAAAGACCAAGAAAGATATTACGCGCTTTTAAAAGTAGAAGCAATCAATTATCAATCTCCAGAAGAGATGAAAAGCCGTCCGCTTTTTGACAATCTCACCCCCTTATTCCCAACAGAACAAATTAAACTAGAATACAATAGCTTTAAAATTACTGGAAGAATGTTAGATTTATTTGCACCTATTGGCAAGGGGCAACGCGCTTTGATTGTTGCACCACCAAGAACGGGTAAAACAGAGCTAATGAAAGAGCTAGCCTATGGGATTACTAAAAATCACCCCGAAGTTGAACTCATTGTTTTACTTGTTGATGAAAGACCAGAAGAAGTTACAGATATGGAGCGAAGCGTAAAAGGTGAAGTGTATAGCTCCACTTTTGATATGCCAGCAAGCAACCACACGCGCGTAGCTGAACTTGTGGTAGAAAAGGCAAAGAGAATGGTAGAGATGGGAAAAGATGTTGTGATTTTATTAGATTCCATTACACGCCTTGCAAGAGCCTACAATACTGCTACTCCAAGCAGTGGAAAAGTGTTAAGTGGAGGGGTTGATGCAAATGCTTTGCATAAGCCAAAACGCTTTTTTGGAGCAGCAAGAAATATTGAACAAGGCGGAAGCTTAACAATTATCGCTACAGCCCTTATTGAAACAGGTTCAAGAATGGACGAAGTGATTTTTGAAGAATTTAAAGGCACAGGAAATAGCGAAATCGTTCTTGCTAGAAATATTGCAGAGCGCAGAATTTATCCAGCAATGGATATTTTAAAGAGTGGCACACGCAAAGAAGAATTACTTTTAGGACAAGATAAGCTCCAAAAAGTTTGGGTATTGCGTAATGCAATCCATCAAATGAATAATGAAATTGACGCTCTTACATTCCTTTACTCGCAAATGCAAAAAAGTAAAGATAATGAAGAGTTTTTAAATATGATGAATGATAGCGCAAAAGACTAAAATTACTCCACAAAGAATTGGCGTATTTGATAGTGGAGCAGGTGGAATTAGTGTTTTAAAAAATCTTATAGAATCTCATAATTTCAAAGAAATTCTTTATTATGGCGATACGGCACGCGTGCCTTATGGAGTAAAAAGCAAGGATACTATTAGGCAATATTCTTTAGAAGCCCTTGATTTTTTCTCCCCTTTTAAACTTGATTTACTCATTGTTGCGTGCAATACCGCTAGCGCATATGGATTAAGCGCAATGCAAGAAGTTGCTCCCTATCCTGTTATAGGCGTGATTGAGCCTGGAATCCTAGCCTTACAAAATGCAATCCAAGATAAAAATGCAAAGATTCTAATTCTAGGCACAAAAGCCACTATTTGTAGCAATCTTTATAGCAAACTTCTTAGAGAAAAAGGCTATTTAAACACTTTTGGGCTTGCTACAAGCCTTTTTGTGCCAATTGTTGAAGAAGGAATCTTTGAAGGTGCAATTTTAGATTCCACCATTGCGCATTATTTAAAACAATACCCAAGCACACCTAATGCAATTATTTTAGGTTGCACACATTTTCCACTTATTGCAAATTCCATTGCAAACTTCTACTCCAATAAGCCATTGCTTATCCACTCTGGTGAAGCAATTATGGAATATTTGCAAAACTTTTACACCTTGCAATCTTTCAAAGAGACTCCAAAAGTTAAGTTTTATGCAAGCGATTATGTAGAGAACTTGGAAAAAATAGCTAATCTTTGGCTTAAAAAGTGATTTTATACTTCACGCCTGCCTTTGTGCTATCATCGCCCTTTTTGTTATTTTCCCGTTCAACATAAGTAGTAAAGTTTTTAAAAGGTGAGTATCCCACACCATATTTCCAAGTGCGTTCATCTATCAAATCATCATTTTGCACCAAACTTTGTTCAAAATACAATTTTTTCAAGGATTTGTGCTGGATTCTGTGTTTTGCACCATAGCTACCACTCCACATTTGAGAAGTTGGATTGCGATTAATGCCACCAAGTAATTCTAAAGTATTAATTTTATCCTTATGCACGCGATATACAAGATTAAAATCACCCCCTATTCCACTTTCATTTTGCGTTGCTACACCATCAAGATGAATCTCAAGATTGATTACATCACTTTTATTGCTTTGTCTTATTGTTTCTTTAATATAATCACTAAGTAATGTTGAAACCTTATCAAATCCAGCACCCACAACATATTCATTAAACATATCTTCTGTTTCTAAATCAAAATCTTCTTTTGATTTAGATTGTTTTTTGACTTGAAAATTATTTATTACTACTTTATCACTACTTAAAGCCGGTAATGGAATCCCAAAACGATCTCCTAGTGGCTTAAATACTTCAAGAGGATTCTTTCTTTTAATATCAAGTTTTAAATATTGTGCAATATCACTTTTTAGCTTTATGGGAGCATTTTGCGCAAAACACAAAGAAAAAGAAAAAATAAAAATCCACAACACTTTCATCTTATAAGTTTATCAAAAATTTATAAATCATTAGAAAATATTAATATTGCAACTCTTTAATTTTTTGTAAAAATTTCTCCAAATTCTCCGCCTTTGCTTCCACCTTTAAGCTCACTCCATTGCTCAAAAACTCTTTTTTAACAATTTGGATTCCAACTTTTTTTGCCAAATATTCCACCTGTGCAAAAAGTGCAAAATCTATCGTAATTTGCGCATTTTCTTTTGGAATATACAACGCAAGCCTGCCAGAAACTTTTGCCGCTAATACAGCATCTTTTGCACCTTGTGTATAAGCACGCACAAGCCCACCTGTGCCTAAAAGCGTTCCACCAAAATAACGGATAGTTAGCAACCCACACTCTATCAACCCATACCCACGCAAAACCTTAAGTGTAGGCATTCCTGAAGTCCCTTTAGGCTCTCCATCATCACTAAAGCTCTCTTCAATTTGCCCTTTATCATTTAAAAAACGCGAAGCAGTTACAAAATGCACAGCCTTGGGATGCTTTTGGAGCATTTTTAGATTCCAACTTTCCACTTCTATTTTTGGAATCACATAGGAAATGAAGCTTGAACCTTTTACTTCAAAACTAGACTCCACAATTTCTAAGGGATAATATAAATCTTCCATTAATTGCGCTTAAGCTCTCCATTGGCATAGGCTATAATTTTTTTATATATAAAATCCAATCCCACAATCTCACAAACCGCACCTTTTACAATTGCTTGTTTTGGCATTCCAAATACGACACAACTCGCTTCATCTTGCGCAATTGTATAAGCCCCATTGTCATACAATTCTTTAATCCCTATACTTCCATCATCTCCCATTCCTGTAAGAATAATCGCTAATGCCGCCTTTCCTGCTACATTATTTAAGCTTCTAAACATCACATCAACACTAGGACAATGGCGTGAAATACGGATTCCATCTTGCGCCCTTGCATAATAATCATTTCCATGCCTATCAAGTAACATATGAAACCCACCGGGTGCTAAGTACGCACAAGAATCTCGCAAAAGCACTCTTTCATTCACTTCAAAAACATCTAATTTGGAATTTATGTTTAAGCGATTTGCAAAGGAAGTGGAAAAACCGCCTGGAATATGCTGTGTAATAATAATAGGAGGTAGATTGCGCGGAAGTTGGTTTAAAATCTTAGCAATCGCATCAACACCGCCTGTGCTTGCCCCAATAGCAATAATGCGTTTCCCATCGCCTTTATAAGGCGTAGATTTTAATAATTTATCCGGATGATATTTCTCGCTTATATTTGCCTTAAGCACCCTATTCTGCCACCTTTACAAAGATATTCTGTCCCAGTCTATCCACCTTTGGAGCAAGCCCTAAAATACTTTCACTATGCCCTAAATACAAGGTTCCACCAAGTTTTAGATGAGAAAAGAGCTTGTGCAAAATCTGTTCTTGATCTTCAACCTTAAAATAAATCAATACATTACGACAAAAAATAATATCAAACTCTTTTGCGCCAAAAGGATAATTTGGAGCATAAAGATTATGCTGTTTAAAGGTTAGAATCTTTTTTAGATTCTGTTTTGCATTCATACTAATTTCACGATCATTGAGTCTTGTAATATCAAAATATTCTTTCAACTCTAACCAAGTTGGCAAAGGATTTAAGCGAGTATCCACAATATAATTTCCATTTCTAGCCACTTCCAGCACAGAAGTATCAATATCAATAGCTTGCACGCTCACTTGTGTATTTGATTTGTAAATTTCTTTTGCAAAAAGCAAGGTTGCTGCAATAGAGTAAGGCTCCTCACCCGTAGAGCTTGCCGAACAAAGCACCTTAAAAGGCTCATCATCTTGCAAGCGTTGAGGCAAGATTCTATCTACCATATCTTTAAAATGGAATCCCTCTCTGAAGAAATCTGTCTTATTTGTTGTAAAAGCATTAATAAAATCTTGTTTAAATTGTCCGCGCCTTAGTGCAATAAAAAAAGCTGTATAATCTTGTATATCAAGATCTCGTGAAAGTTTATCAAGACGATTTTTAATCGTAGAATCTTTATTTGCTGGCATATGAATTCCAGCAAATTTATAAATTAACTCGCGCGCTTGATTAATATCCTCTTGATTAATAAGTGGTGGCATATCTTCCCTCTCCCTAGCCCTTTTCTTTTTTGTAAGCTTCTTGCCAAGCCTTTGGCGTTAATGTATCTTGCACCTGCCCGATTGCTTGATATTCTTTGTAATAATCTTCCACAAAGGATAGAATCTTAGAGTCCTTTGGCTTGTAATTACCTTTAGAGTCTTTTTTTACATAATACTCTAAAAACAAACTTGCATCTTGTTTATTTAAATACACGGCAATTAATTGATTATAAACTTCTAAGTATCTTTGCTCCAAAGCTTTAAGATTTGCTTTATTTAAATCAATTCCTAAAGCAATACCATTCTCAAAACTTCCTTTATAAGACAAAACCTTAGAATCAAAAAGCACTTGCAAATGGATAAGTCCCTCGCAATAATACGGTAATACTTCATATTCTTGCATCCAAGCAATCAAGCCAACAGCACGCGCAATCATATTGCAAACCAATTCTTTTAAAAGTGGCTTTTGCTCTCTTGTGAAATAATATGCCAGACCGCCCATTGTTGCCTTAAATTCTTCAATATTTTTAAATTGCCCCTTTGCATTCATTTGCAATTCACTATCTAAATCCACCCACAAAATATGCCCAAACTCGTGTCCTATGGTAGAAATCTCATACACCTTATACCAATCTTGTTCCCTAAAATACAGCAACTCTCTGTTAAAATCTAAAAATTCTTTTGGGAAAGTTTTACTTGAAAGTAACATAAAAGGCTTTGCCAAAGATAACTCACGCACACGATCAGGAAAATAAAAAATCTTTTTTCCATATTTTGCACTCACTTTTTCATCATTGGGCACAACTTGCGCACTAAAAAGCCCATTTAACTCTGCCCCATAAAACAACAAAGGCATTCCCCCATAACTCTGCGTTTTTGATAAAGATTGCTTCACGCAATTTTCAATAGAATCTTTAAAAAGCGTATGCTTAAATTGCTTGCTATATTCTATATAAAAGTCCCATATTAGCTCTTTTGAGAGTTTAAAGTCTGCATTTGCACTAGGCTCTAGTAAATCCACACCATTATAAATTCTAGCAATCCTTAAATCCCACTCTGGCGCAACAGCCTTTCTAAAATGGTCTTCATAATATTCTAAAGGATGTCCAATTTGCAAAGGTGTGGAGATCTGCATCCAAGCTTTATCCACAAGTCTCCAAGATTCCAATAATAAGCTAGTATCCCTTTGCATTAGGGCGTTTTGGAGTGCTTTTAAATATGCAATATGCGCTTCTTTTTGCTCTAAGGTTGGACAAACTTCTTCTAAGCCTTCAAGGGCTTCTAAGCCCTTGTTAAATGTTTGATTTAAATCTCTAAATTCTTTTTGAAAAAACTCCGCATAAGCTACGGCTTGATAAATAGAGTCCTTAAGCACAGGCACAGAATAGCTTCTATCGCTAAATTCCCCCTTAGCACTAAATCCCCCTTCATTTGCAAAGTCTTTTTGACAACACTCAATACTAGACTCTAACGCCTTTAAAATCGCATTATAATCCCCATTAAAACACGCGTTTAAATCCTTGTTAATTCCTAGAATCAATTCCTTCTGCCACGCAAAGAAAAAAGTATTAAATATAATTCCAATCTCATGCACAAACTCTAAAAGAGCGCGCAAAAAAGGAGTCAAAAGCACATTATCCTTAACATACTTTAGCAATTCTGTGTGCTTTTGTAAATAAAAATCACGCGTGATTTCTAAAAGCATTGCACGAAGTTTTAAGCCTTCTTGCTCACCTACATTTAGTTTTTGTAGCATATTTAAAAGCGCGCTCTCTTTTAAACCCACAATGCGTTCCACGCAGGCAAAACGCGTTTGGATTTCATCAGGCAAACTTTTAAAGACGGGTTCTAAAAGCGCACTTATAGTTTTAGATTCCAACTTTTCATAAAGAGCATTAATGCTTTTATTTTGAGATTCTAAATAACGATAAAGCGTAATAATATCGCCTAAAATTTTTTCATTAATATTTTTATCCATTGCGTTATTTTTGTATGTTTTTATGCGCTTTTATAGCTTCATAGGCAACATTAATCTCTTGTAATTTTTCTGTGTATTTTTCAATAATAGACTCATCTAAGCCTTTATGGTGCAAAATATCAGGGTGATACTCCCTAACAAGCTTTTTGTAAGCACTTTTAATTTGTTCCATAGAATCCTCTTCGCTTACACCTAAAATCCTATAAGATTCTTGTAAGCTCTTTGTTTGTGTATTGTTTGCATAAAATTTTTCAAATGCATCATAAAGCGCATTAAAATCAGCATTTTCAATCTCTAAATACGCGGCTACATCCAAAATTATTTCACGCTCATTTTCTCCAAGCTTGCCATCAGCATACGCAAGTGATAACATATATTCTACAAGCTTTAAGCGGTTTTTATATTGCCCTTTTGTGCGCTCAGCATAACGCGTTGTTAGTTCCTCTACACTCTGCGTTGTTGTTTCAAAAATCTTGTGTAAAATTCCTAAAATCTCGTCTTTTTGATACATTGCACTTTGTAGCATTAACGCATCACCAATATCTATAATAGTGTTTTCCATAAGCTCTAACTCTAACTCACACACTTTTCCATCGCTTTGCGCAAGCTTTGCAAGCAAGCCAACAATTAAGCCATACTCACTCTCTCTAATCTTATCTTCACGGCTTAATTCTTGTGGCTGTGGCTGATTTTTATAAGGATTTTGGTATTGATTAAAATCTTGCGAATCGCCTTGAGAGTCAATTTGTGGTCGCTTATGAGGATGATTTAAATAATCTTTAAAATTAATAAATGCAATTGCTAAAATTACAATGGTAACAAGTAGTAAAATTTCCATATTTTTACCCTATTTACTAAAAAAGCCCTTGAATTTACTAAAAACTCCACTTGGAGCTAAAAACCCTAACTCTTGTAGCTTCGCTTTAATTGCACTTAACCCGTCCGCATTTGCTTCTACTTCCACACTCTGCGTTGCAATATCTACGCGCAAACTCGGGTATTGTGCCAATAGTGCATTATTAATTTTTTTTACACAACCTTCACATTTAATATTTTGACATTGAATTTTTTGCATTTTGGATTCCTATATATTTATATCTTGTAAGTGGTGGGCCCTATAGGACTTGAACCTATGACCAATCGGTTATGAGCCGAGTGCTCTAACCAGCTGAGCTAAGGGCCCCTTTTTGAAAAAGAATTGTGATTATACACAAATTTATATCTAAAGGCAAGCAAGTTTTCAAGGATAGCAAAAAGAATAATAAAAGTAATAAAGCTACTTCCTCCATAACTAAATAAGGGTAATGGAATCCCAACTACAGGAGCTAAACCAATAGTCATAGCAATATTTACACCAGAATAAATAAACACAAGCAATCCAACACAATATGATACAACTTTTAAAAAATAATCTTTTTCATCTACCTTGCTCATCGAAAAAATATGAAAAATCAAAGCACCATAAAGGATAAATAACCCAATTATCCCCACAAATCCAAACCTTTCCGCAAAATAAGGAAAAATAAAATCACTTGTCGCAATGGGCAAAAACTTATATGCCACTTGCGTAGCTTCTTCTTTCTCCTTGCCATACGCTCCACCAGAACCAATAGCAATAATAGATTGCTTGACTTGATAATCTGGATCTTTTAGCACAAAATCCATAATGCGCTTTTTTTGATAATCGTGAAGATTTGCATACAAAATTGGTGATAAAAACATCACACCAGCAAATAAAGTTAACCAAATTTTATAATTTACTCCAATTAAAAACAACATTCCAAAACTCATAAGCAGCAACACCAAAGCCGTCCCTAAATCCGGTTGTTTTAACACAAGCACAAAAGGCAACAACACAAAAAAAGAAAGTTTTAAAAAATCAAGCAATTTATAGCCATTTCTCTTAGGGGGATTTTTGTTAATTAAATATGCCATCATTAAAATCAGTGCAGGCTTCATCGTCTCTGATGGCTGAAAGGTAAAATGCACAAAAGGTATCTCAAGCCACCTTTGCGCTCCCAAACGCGTATCGCCAAAAAATTCCACCGCCACAAGCAATAAAATATTAATCCAATAAAACCCAATAATTAACCACGATATTTTCTGCACTGGAATCAAAAATACCACTACAAAAACCAACAATCCCACAAAAATATAAATCAATACCTTATTGCCTAAAAATACATTATTTTCATTAATTAAATACCAAGAGAGCAAAATAATAGGCACAATCAATAAAGGCAGTGTAAAATCAAAATATGCTAAAATCTTGCGATTAAAACCAAACAAAACAAAACCTTGAAAAATAAAAAATTTTTAGAATTTTAACATAAAGAACCCCCCATGCAACAAGATTTTAACCAAAATCCGCAAAATTTAAACACTTTTGCAATAACAGATAAAAATCAAGGAATCCGCGCAGATATTTTTCTCTCTAAAACCTTAAATCTCTCCCGCTCCAAAGTGCAAAATTTAATCAGCAAACAAGCAATCCTTCTAAACTCCAAACCCCTAAAAAAATATGGAACCATATTAAACGCCAACGACACTTTGAAGCTAATCTCTCAAGCAAAAGCTAAACAAGATTCCAACTCGCAGCATTTGCAAGACTTAAATATCCCTATTATATACGAAGATTCTGATCTTTTAATTCTCAATAAACCCGCCAATCTCATTGTGCATAGAATTGATGAAAACGATACGCAATTTACCCTTGTAGATTATCTCAAGCAAAAAGGCTTTGCGCTTTCAAATTTAGGCGATTCTTATCGCTTAGGAATTGTGCATAGGCTAGATAAAAATACAAGTGGAGCAATAGTAATTGCCAAAAACAACGCTACACACGCACATTTAAGTATGCAAATTAAATCCAAGCAAATGGGGCGCTATTATCTTTGCATTATTAATCAACCTTTGAAAAACCCACAAACCGTAGAAATACCAATAATGCGTCACCCAAAACAACGCTTAAAATACATTACCACTACAAATAATGTTAATGCCAAAACTGCCAAAACAGCCTTTTTTATGATTCCAACACTTCTAGATTCCAATTTTTTAAAAACAGAAAATCCAAAAAAAGAGATTCCAACTTTAATAGGAGCGAAACTTTTCACAGGCAGAACTCACCAAATCCGCGTGCATTTAAACTCTATTAATCGCCACATTTTAGGTGATGGATTCTATGGTTATAAGGGCAATTACACAGGCAGAATTCTTCTCCACGCACATTTTTTACATCTCATACATCCTAAAACACAGAAACTTTTAGAATTTCATGCGCCCATTCCTGATGATATGCAAAATTTTATTAAGACGCATTTCAATCTCCCAATCCACCAAAATGCAGAATTTTTTAAGATTCCTCTACCCTATATTTACAAACAGCAATTTCACACAATTTAATGCAATTTTTGTGTATTTTATGCTAAAATCTCAAATTTCAAGCCCAAAATATCTAGGAATATATTATGCAAAAAATTTTTCCTTTAAACATTCTAGGTGGAATCCTAAGCTTATTTTTTTTTCTATTTAGTGGTTGTAGTAGTGCTGTTTTTAACACAAAAACAACCATTAATAGCAATATTAATCCCCCAAGTGATATTCGTGTTTTAAGTGATGTCAATACCATTGCTTTTGAATGGAAACTTGTGCAAGATCCAAGCGTAATGGGATATTACATTTATCGCAAAGAAACCAATGAACAAGACTTTAAAAAAATTGCCACATTAGAGTCTCGCTTCAATACACATTATGCAGACAATGATCTAAAAGCTGGCACACAATATATCTATTACTTTACCACTTTTGATAAAGATCGCAATGTTTCTTCATATTCTCCAGCAGTTAGCGCCACAACACTTTCAATTTCTGCCATAACTTATGTAGAAGCCATCAGTAATTATCCTCGTAAAGTCAAGGTGCTTTGGAATCCTCATCAAGATCCACGCGTTGTTGGCTATATTATTCAACGCAAAGATAAAAATGGAGCTTGGAAAGAAGTGGGAAATGTAAAAAGTCGCTTATTGGTAGAATTTTTAGATACAAAACTAGAAGATGGAACAACCTACACTTACCAAGTTTTAGCCTATAATGCAAAAAATTCTCTCTCTATTCCATCTTCAATTGTAAGTGCCACAACCAAACCAAAGCCAACACCTATTACAAACTTGCGTGCCACACTTAATGAGCCAAAGAAAATCACTCTAAACTGGGATTTACACCCAAACCAAGAGGTTACTTCCTACAAGATTCTACGCTCTGGATTTATTTCTAGTATATTTAGCACCATTGCAACAATCCCTAGCAATACAAACACCTATCAAGATATAATTAAAAAAGATGGGGAACGCTATCAATACAAAATCGTTGCCACTGATAAAGATGGAATTGACAGCCTTGAGAGCGAACCAATTACCGGAGCAACGCTGGCTATTCCAAATGCGCCAAGCATTACTTATGCACGCATTGAAAATGGCTCTGTTGTTCTTAAATGGGTTCCAACTGATGATCGTGCTAAAGAATACATTGTCTATAAAAAAGATTCTGTTTTCTTTGGCGAAACTTTGCGCTATAATCAAGTTCTAACGCCAGAATTCATAGACAAAGAAGTTAAAGCAGGCGAAAAATACTATTATCGTATAAGTGCCGTCGATGAAAATGGCTTGGAATCCAAACCTTCAGAAGAAGTTACACTCTCTTTACCAAAATAGTATGCCTCATTTTAAAACATCAAAGCTAATACTTCCAAATCTCCCCCATAAAGTTGCACATAGTGCGGGGGAATTTGAATTCCTAGAGCTTTTTATTTCTAAAAATCATCCAAATTTTTCTCTTTTACAACTCCGTTTCACTCCTAAAAACAGCACGCAAACCAAAGAGTTTTTTCTAGAAATTAAAAGAAATCAAAAAGAAATTCTTGTGCGATTTGACAAATACTCACGCATTGCGCCCATTGAAATTATTAAAAATGCTCTTGAAATCCTTATGCAAATGCAAGATTCCATTCTTACACACAATCTAAATCGCCGAGCAATTAGCCCAGAATTTAAACTCCCATTTATTAAAGAAATCAACGATTTTTTAGACTTTCATACGCTTTTTTCTAAAACCTGTCAAAAATCTAAATGTAACTTTAAAGAAATTTGGTTAGAAATCGGCTTTGGTAGTGGCAGACATTTACTCCATAATGCAAAAAATTACCCTGATATTTTGCATATCGGACTTGAAATTCATCATCCTTCACTAGAACAAGTTGCACGCCAAATAGGCATCCAAAATTTAGAAAATATCCTTATTTTAGCCTTTGACGCACGAATTTTCCTAGAGTTACTTCCTTCTAACGCACTCCATAAAATTTTCGTGCATTTTCCTGTGCCTTGGGACAAAAAACCCCATCGCAGAATCTTTAGTCAAGCTTTTGTTGCGCAATGTGCTAGAGTTTTAAAGCAAAATGGACACTTACAACTACGCACCGATAGCCTAGAATATTTCATTTTTGCCAAAGATTTAATGGAGCATTTCAAAAATTTCTTTAGAATAGAAACACACAAAAATGCACAAGAAGCCATTGTTAGCAAATATGAAGCGAGATGGCTAAGAGAACAAAAAGATATTTATAACCTTGAATGCTATGCGCTTCAAATCTCCAAAAATCAAAGATTAGATTTTGATTTTGCATTTAATGCTACACTTTTGCCTAACAATCTAAGTCTTCAAAAAATACGCCAAAGCGACTATTTTCTAAACCTTGAAGATCTATTTTTAGGCAATAAAAACAAGCTTTTAAAAATTGCTTTTGGAGATTTTAACTACCCAGAAACACGCTATGTTTTACAAGATTCCAATTTACATTATTTCAAAAATAATCCACTGCCCACAGCAATTAATCACAGAGCGCACAACCTTTTAAATGCGTGCATTACGCACAATAAGGAATCCTTATGAATCCTGTCATACAAGCACAAAACATTAATCTAGGCTATAAAAACGAAATCATTATTAAAAGTGCAAGTTTTAGTATCTATCCTAAAGAATTTGTGTTTGTTAGCGGACCTAGCGGAAGTGGTAAAAGCACTCTTTTGCGTTCAATGTATGGGGATCTACCCTTAAAAAGCGGCTCTCTTGAAGTCTGTGGCGTGGAAATGCTTAAGGCAAACAAAAAAAACATAGAGATTTTACGTCGCCACCTAGGAATCATTTTTCAAGACTACAAACTCATTAAGGATTTTAATGTAGAAAAAAATGTAATGCTACCTATGGTTATAGGAGGTTTCACTAAAGAATCTTGTCAAGCCCAGACTGACAGACTGCTTGCACATATTAAACTTTCCCATAAAGGCAGTAAATATCCTATGGAGTTAAGTGGTGGAGAACAGCAACGCGTAGCAATGGCGCGTGCTTTAGCACATAATCCACTTTTAATCCTAGCTGATGAACCCACAGGAAACTTAGATGATTATTCCTCTGAAGTAATATGGAATCTCCTAAGGGGAGTTAATGTGCAGCTAGGCATAACCGTAGTTGTTGTAACACATAGAATCCCAGAAACATTAGGAATTAATTATAGGCATTTTCACATTGAAGAAGGGGTGATTTATGAACTCTCTTAAAAATCATTTAAGTCTAATTATCCCACTTGTTGCCTTACTTTTTGCGCTAGAGAGTATTTTGCTAGTTAATCGCACATTAAGTGATTATGAAAACAAACTTGGTAAAAACTACGCAATCATTCTAGCAAGCAAACAGGAATTATCTCTAGAATCCTTGCGCAATAAAATCACAGAAGCACAATCTTTAAGCAAAATTGATACGCAAATTGTCCTAGACAGACTTAAAAACAACATAAGTCAAGCAAATTTAATTTTACTTAAAAAATCCTTACCACACTTCTATTCCCTAACACTTAATACCTACCCTAGCGATTCACGCTTAATTGCTATCCAAAAATCTTTAGAAAGCTTTGATGATATTGTTCGAATTGAAACCTTTACTAAAAGCCATAATCAAATCTACCAACTTCTACTTATCATCAATGGTAGCATTATGATTTTTTCAAGTCTTATTGCGTTAATTAGCCTGCTTTTAATGTTTAAACAAATTGAAATTTGGAAATTCCAACATTTAGAGCGAATGGAGATTATGACTCTCTTTGGCGCACCTTTATGGATGCGCTCCCAAGTGCTATTCCGCCTAGCTTGTATAGATACAGTTCTTGCAACACTAATCGTTGCTAGTGGTTTATTTTATATTGCTCAAAATCCTTCCTTACTAATATTTTTTCAAGAGCTAGGATTAAATCCGGAGATTTTCTCCCCCATTTTAGATTCCATTGTTTTACTTCTTACAGGGCTTACACTCTCTTTAATCTCTGTATGGATTGTAAGTTTGCAACAAAAAGATTAACTAGGATATTAAATGCGTACCTTTCTTATCGTATTTTTCTCTCTTGCATTGCTAAACGCCCAAACAGATATTCACAAAAAAATCTCACAAAACAAAACCGCACTAGAAAGCAAAAAGAAAAAAGAAGCGCAAATTAACGCCAAACTCCAAGAACTAGGCGACGCAATCAACAAACAAGAAAAAGAAAGTAAAAATTTAGAACAAATCATTCTCTTAAGCGAAGAAAATATCTCCAAAAACCAAAAAGAATACGAAGCCAAAGAAGCCCTTATCAAAAATCTATCAAACAACCAAAACTCCCTTTTCCAAACACGCAAAAAAATAGAAGCAGAGATTACTAACTTAATCTTAAAAGACATTTCTTTTGTGATTTTACTAAACGACTTTCAACCAGAATCCATTCAAGACCTCATCACAGAAGAAAGCTTTAAAACCTTAAGTAACGCCACAAAATCTCACCTAAAAGAACTAAGCATTAAACAAAGCGAAACAATCGCCACACTCCAAAATCTCCAAAATGAAATTACTGTGCTAAAACGATTCATTGACACAGAAAACAAAAAGCGTCAAGAGTTAAAAGAACTTCAAAATAAGCAAACAACGCTCATTGCAAACTATCAAAAAGAAATCACAAAATACAACAACGAACTTCAAAAAATCATCAAAGAACGCGATGCGGTGCAAGAAATCTTAGTTAATCTTAATATCCTAAAAAGTCAAGAAGAAGAAAAGCGCAAAAAACGCGAAGCCTTAGCACAAGCAGAAGCTAAACAAAAGTTGGAATCCAGAACCGCAAGCACAAGCGATAAAACCCAAAATACGATTCCAACTTCACAACCCAAATCCGCCACCAAACCCTCCACAAAAGAACCCATTAAATCCTCTGATGGCTTTGATGTCCGTCAAGTAGCAAACTCTTACCACGATATTAGCACCATAAAATACAAAGGCGCAAAAACCATCGCCCCCCTTGATAATTTCGCCATTGAAAAACGCTTTGGACCTTATTTTGATCCTGTGTATAAAATGAAAGTCTTTAATGAATCTATTACCCTAACCCCAAAAGGCGATGACAAGGTAAAAAGTGTGCTAGATGGCAAAGTTGTGTTTGCCAAAGATACTCCTATTTTAAAACGCGTTGTAATCATTGAACACAAAAACAATATGCACACTATTTATGCGCAACTTGATAAAATTGCCCCCACAATCAAGCCCGGACGATCAGTAAAAAAGGGCTACACCATAGGACGCGTAGAAAATGCACTCAAATTTGAAGTTACACTAAAAGACAAACACATTGATCCCCTTGAACTCATAAACACAAAAAATATTTAAATTTTATAAATTTTTTCCCTATCCCTTATCTTTTAAATAAAATATCCGATATACTACACAGATTAATATTTTTGCAAGGAGGCAATATGAATGTAAATGAACTTGGAATGAATCTTGCTAACACTCAAAATAGTGCAATGTATTCTAAGCAAAATCAAATGCAGGCTCCCACAAAAACACAAGCTATGCAAAAAGAAATGGAAAGCCTAAATGAAGAGCAAAAAATACAAGAGCAAAAAGAAAAGTTAAATGAACTTGCACAGCAGTTAAACAGAGAGTTAAACCCACTAAACACGAATGTTACATTTGGTTTTAGTGAAGATATTGAAGGGCTTTATGTAACTGTAAGCGAGAGAGATACCAACCGCATTATACGCAAGATTCCAAGCGATGAAGCAATGGAATTAATGGCAAAAATGAAAGAAGTTGTTGGTATTATCTTTAACAAACAAGCATAATTTTATAAGGAGATTATTATGGCTTTAGGATCTATGGCTGTATTAGGTATCGGCAGTAACTTGAGCTGGGATGTTATCAACCAGATGAAAGACCAAGAAGTAAAATGGAGAATTGATCCAATCACTCAAAAAATAGAAGCAAATATGAAGCAACAAACAGAGCTTACTTCTCTTATGACAATGATGACTTCATTAAACTCTAGTTTTAAAACTCTCTCTGATTATAGTACCTATCAACAACGCAACACTTCCGTAGAAGGAAATGGCGTTAAAGCAACTGCAGGAGAAGGTTTAGCAATCCAAGATATTAAAATCAATGTTAATCAACTCGCACAAAATGATGTCAATCAATTAGGAATGCAGTTTGCCTCAAGGGATGCGGTTTTTACAAACAAAAACACAACAATTGATTTTTATCACGATGGCACAAATTATAGCATTGATGTAAAAGCCGGCGCAACACTCTCAGAAGTTTCCCAAAGTATTACTGACGCAACAGGCGGTAAAGTTGCAGGTATTATTATGAAAACAGGTGGGGATAATCCCTATCGTCTCATGATTCAAAGTAAGGATTCTGGAAAAAATAATAAAATCTATTTTGGTAGCACGCTAGAAAGTGCTGCAGCTCCGGGTGGTAAAATCACAAAAGGAACACTTGAGGTTGAAATTGGCGGGAAAAAGCTTTCAGTAGATTTAAGCAAAATTGGCAGTGATTTTGGCAATGAAGCAAAAGATAATGCGAAACTAATGCTGGATGCAATCAATAAAGAGTTAGAGAAACCAGAAAATAAAGATCTGAAAGACAAGATTGATAAAGGTGAGATTACTATTGACTTAAATAATAGCGGAAAGGGCTTGCTATTTAATGACTCAACCGGAAATCCCATCAAAGTGAAAGTAACTGATGCTATGGTGCAAGCAGCAGATGGAACAAGCGAAACAAAAACGGATTTAGGTTTTACTAAAACAGAAAGTAGCACAAAAGATTTAATCACGGGAAGCAAAAGTGTAACAGGTGGTAGTCTCAAAGGAACAATCACTATTAATGGTGAAAAAATTAATTTAAGCACTCTTGGTCAAGCAGGTGCTACAAGCGAGCAAAATGCTCAAAAAATTGCAGAAGAAATCAACAAAAATGCACAACTCAAAGATAAAGTTGAAGCCAAAGTAGAAAATGGCAAACTCATCTTAAATAGCAAAGATGGCAAAGAAATTAGAATCGGGGCAGAAGGTAAAGACGATAAAGAAAAGTCAGAAATTTTGGAATCTATCGGCTTAAAATCTGGAACATTCACTTCTTCTCAAAGCTTCTTAAGCGAGATGAAGATTGAAAATATCCAAAAAGCACAAAATGCAGAATTTACTTACAATGGAATCAAAATTGAGCGCGATAAAAACAATATTGATGATGTTGTTTCTGGATTATCCTTAGAACTTACAGCAGTAACTGAAAAAGACAAAGAAGTTACCGTGCGTGTCTCAAGAAATGATGAAGGAATCTCAGAGGCAATGGAAGCACTTGTAGAAAGCTACAATGAAATGTATAACAAAATTCAAGAGCTTGTAAAATACGATGAAGAAACAGAAATTGCTGGCGTGTTTAATGGAAATAGTGAAATCCGTAGCATTGTGCGTCAAATTAATACCTTAATTACTTCCAATGATGTCAATGGAAAAAATCTTGTGGGCTATGGAATCTATATGAATGAAGATGGCACATTAAAATTTGACAAAAGTAAGTTTGATACCGCTTACAAGGAAGATCCAGATGCGGCAATCTCTTTCTTTAGAAGCTCTACAAGCACCATTAAAGGTGAAAGCGTAGAGGTTGATGGCGTTTTTACAAAGTTGCGCAATACAATGGATGGATTAATCACAGGCGATAAATCCACGCTAAAAATCTTAGAAACAAAACTCATTGATGAGCAAAAAACTTTGGACAAAGACAAAACCTCTACACAAGAAAGTATTGATTTGCGCTATGAAACTATGGCTTCTAAGTGGTCAGCATACGATCAACTCATTGCAAAAACACAACAACAATCACAAGTTGTTACGCAAATGATCCAACAATCTATGAATTCATAAAGGCTTAAGTAATGAAGGGGAATTTGGCTTATAACTCATACCAACAAAACTCGGTTGCGGTAGAATCTCCCGCAAGACTTGTGGAGATGCTATATGAAGGAATCTTGCGCTTTGCTTCTATGGCAAAGCGTTGTATTGACTCACAAGATATTGAAAAAAAGATTTATTATATTAACCGCACCACAGACATTTTTGTGGAGCTATTAAACTCACTAGATTATGAAAAAGGTGGGCAAGTTGCGCATTATCTAACAGGACTTTATACGCACCAAATCAAACTTTTAACGCAAGCAAATATGGAAAATAGTAAAGAAAAAATTGATATTGTAATCAAAGTAACAAAAGGCTTATTAGAAGCTTGGAAAGAGGTAAATCATGAATTGGCTTAATGAGTTAAAAGTAGCATATTTAAATAAGAATGATAATAAAATGAGTGAATTATTAGATAATCTACCAACATTAAAAACGCGTGATGAAATGTTTGAAGCTCTAGCAATTATGGAGCAAATCACAGAATATGCAAAAGCGCAAAAAGAGAGATTAGGCGATGAAATGCGCAAACTCAAACAAACTAAAAATTTTCTCCCTAAAGAAGAAAAAATCTCTAGACTTAATTTATCTTTTTAAAGTTTTGGGTTAAAATTTCTCTTTTTTTGGAGAGATTTTATGCAATGGAAACCTATTGATATTGAAGATAAAGAATTATTAACAAGCTACTTCACTTCAAACCATATTTTAGTCTCAGATCTTACTTTTACAAACCTTTACCTTTGGCATTATGCAAGGCATATTAGCTATATGATTTTAAATGATTGCCTAGTGATTAAAACACAATACCCAGACCAAAATCCTTTCATTTTCTACCCTATCCACAAAAACAACAATTTAGATTCCAAAAAACAAACAATCTTGCAGATTATGGAATCCTGCAAGGGAAAGGGCTTAAAGTTTTCTATCCATTCTCTAAGCCAAGCAGATAAAACAGAACTAGAACAGCTTATGCCAAATATCTTTGATTTTATTTACAGGGAAGATAGGAGCGATTATATCTACTCTATTCCGGAACTTATTGAGCTAAAGGGTAAGAAATACCACAAGAAAAAAACACATTTAAATCGCTTTATAGAACGCTATGCCTTTAGTTATGAAGCCCTAAGCGCGCAAAATGTTAATGAACTTATCAACACTTATCAAGCTTGGTTTGGAAAAATTAGTGATAACGCAAGCGATGGATTGCGCAATGAATATGTAGGAATCATAGAATCTTTAAAAGAATTTGAAAATCTTGACTTTCAAGGTGGAATCTTACGCGTAGATGAAAAAATCATCGCCTTTAGTTTTGGTGAACCGCTAAACAAAGATACAATCGTTATCCACATTGAAAAGGCAGATATTGAGTTTCAAGGCGCCTATCAAGCAATCAATAGAGAATTTCTAGCAAATGCGTGGAGTAACTATAAGCTTGTTAATCGTGAAGAAGACCTAGGCATTGAAGGCTTAAGAAAGGCAAAACAATCCTATCAGCCACTATATCTACAGGAAAAATTTGATGCCATCTTAAAAGAAAATTAAGAGTCTCTACTCTGTTAGAATCTAAAAAAATTTAGATTCTTTAAAACTTTTAATCCACTCTATCCTCTTTAACTGCTACAAAAATCACAGAGTGCAAAGTTCTTCTTGTGTATTCTGTAAATATGCTCTGTTGTGCATTGGAAAAGTCACTACAAACAAGATAATGTTTTTGTCCAATTTTCACAATTTGATTGATTTTTTTAAGATTTTTAAAATCAATCACATCATTATGCAAAAACTCATCAAAATTTAAATCACTTTTTGTAGTTGCCAAAACATTCTTATTATCATCAAACACGACACTAAAAATTTCACTTTCTTCTGAAATAATTTCAGATTCCTTAGGTAAGACTCCATTTAAAAACTCTTGAATTTTGGCAAAATCAAGCACAAATAAGATTCCACCCACAAAACGATGCGTAGAATCTTTTAAATAGCGATACATTAATATTGTAGGCTTATTCTCATATAAAGATGTTGATTCAAAATTTGATACAACTACTCCATCTGAACCTGTCGCGCCACAAAAATTAACCTTCTTTTTATTTAAAGTATTATCATCAAGCCCATTTAGCAAGATTGTGCCATCTTTATCAAACAAAATAATATTGTGAAAATAAGTAAAATCTTGTTCTAAAGATACTAAATGTGCCTTAATCTCAATATCTGTTGCATTTTCTTGTGCGCTAAGATATGTTACTAAATCCGCATTTTCACTAACTTGCTCCACATCTCTAATGGCTTTTGCAAAAAGTCTATCTAAACTAAATACGAGATACTTAGAGTAATACTCTACGATATTAAAAAGCGCATTATAGATTCCTTTTTGTAGTTCCCCTGTTGATTGAATACATAGAGTATTCATCTCTTCGCTTAAGATTCTAATGTTGTTTAAAATTGGATTTAGTGCGTAAGAATGGCTTTTTGAAGCAATAATTTCACCATTAATTACCACATCCCCAAGCTCTTCATTGATATTTTCACCTTCAGCAATTACGCGATCAAGTTCTTCTGTTACAAGCAAAGAATTCTCCAATAAAGAATCATTGATTTCTCTGCTAACTTGACGCTTTGCGTCAAATGCTGCGTATAAAGGCACAATCCTGCAAACACTGCACATTTTAATTGCACTCTCTAAATGTTCCAATCCATTGATTGCATTAATAGCTACCATACAAGTTTTAGAGCGATTCTCTAAAAAACTATATTCCCCGTGCTTGCTTAAAGATAAAATCTGACCGATAGGAAATATACGCACATTATCTGAAAAAACAACGCGCTCTCTCTCATTTATCACAACCAAATTCCCCTGTGGCAAACGATAAGGAAACTGCTCTAAAATCCCTTTGGCTTTCTCTTGGATATTTACAACTAATACTAATGTTATATTGGTAGCAGACTCTCTATTTGCACGCAATGGAACCACAAAAAACAATTCTGGCTTATCAGATTCTTCTGCTGTGTAATAAAAATCAACCTTCTGACAATATTCCGCATAAGATTCTATACTACCGGTTTCTAGCACATTTTGAAGCTTTGTTTTTGGATTATTCTCTTGATCTTCTGCATATTTTATACGCTCAAGCAAAGTTCCATCACTGCTATACAGAAAAATATCTTTATAAGATTGTTCAGAATTCTTACAAAATTTTTGTAAAATATTTAAAATCTTTTCTAAAGATTCTTTGGATTTTTCCTTTTCTGTTGCATTGGCAAAATCCACAGAAAGATTATGTAATATTCTGTTTTTAGAAAGCTCTAAAACACTTTCATGGCAACCCTTAACAAAACTTCCAATCATTCCCCCTACCAATTTTGCTGAAGTTAATGCCTCCTCATAAGCATTATGAAAATTTTGCTTCATAATTGTATGGATTAATTCATCTTGAAGATTTTCAAATTTTTCTTGAGTTTTCTCCATATAATCAAATAAATTTTCAGCAATATCAAGGGAGCTGATTTTTCCTGTTAAGGTTGTTTTACTTAACAAAGTGTTTAATGATGAAAATTGCGATTGATAGCGTTGCACCATTGGAACATAATTATTTAGAATACTAATGACAGATTGCTCCATTTATTAATCCTTATAATAAAATTCTGTAATTATAGCAACATATTTATAAATGATGCCTTTTTTAAAACTTCAATCTAATGCTAAAACTACAAGCAAAATCAATAAACTAAAAGAATACAAACAATATGAAACTAAAAAACAAAAAGGATTCCAACAAAGGGAATCCTTAAGTTAGAATTTTAAAGCTCTGGTTTTGGTGTTTTTTCCGTAGAAGCTGGAAGTTGTGGATAGATTATTTTTGGCTTTTCACCCGTTAATGCATTCAAGAAAGTTGCAATTTGCTTTGCTTCTTTATTAGAAATTTTAATCCCTAGTTGCGTACTTCCCATCTCTTTAATAGCATCTGTCAAGCTCCAAATTGCTCCATTATGAAAATATGGTGCAGTTTCAGCAACATTACGCAATGTTGGAGTTTTTACCATTCCATTTTCATCACCTTTAAAATTTCCAATATTTGCAAACTTGTATTTATTAACAACCTCAAATGCCTGCATTGTTCCACCGAGATTTGGACCTGAATGACAAGCTGTGCAACCCTTATCCATAAAGACTTCCAAACCCTTTTTCTCTTCCTTGCTTAGTGCATTTTCATTACCCTTTAAGAACGCATCATAACGCGAAGGAGTAATTAAAGTACGCTCAAAAGTTGCAATCGCATCAGCAATATTATCAAATGTTAATCCTTTTTTGCCATAGATTTTTTCAAACTCTGCTTTATATTCTGGCATAGAGAAGATTTTTTCCACCGCAAGTTTTGCAGGAGTTGCCATTTCAGGTTCTGCCTCTATAGGTCCTTTGGCTTGATCTGCTAATGTCCCAGCACGCCCGTCCCAAAATTGAACATTGTTTAACACAGAATTATAAACCGTTGGAGAATTTAAATGACTAGGATTTGCTGTCCATTTATGTCCAACAGCCGCTGAAATTCCATCCGCTCCACCCATACCTAGATTATGACAGGTATTACATGAAATTAAACCACTTTTAGATAAACGCGGCTCAAAATATAGCTTTTTACCAAGCTCTGCCTTTTCTTCAGAAAAAGGAGTAAATTTCAAATTCATCTCTTTAAAAATTGCTTCCACTTCATCTTGATTACTAGGCAATGGTGCAAGCCCATTATCCCTTGCACTTTGAAGCAAGCTAGAACCCGCTGCATTTAGCGTCAAGGCAGAGGCAACAACAAGCGTAGATAACGACATAGCAAATCGCTTCATCAAAAACTCCTTAATACAAATTAATTATCAAACAATCAGATAATCGGGTCAGTATTGTATAAGCTTTTCGCTTGAGAAACATTAATAAAAATGCCATTTAAAAGCCAAATTTTATAAAGAAAAAATAAATTTAACCAAAATGAGAAGTTTTGTAGCATTTTACCCACAGAGAGAATCCTCTTGGGTTAAATATTTTAAAGCGTGTAATCCTGTAAGAGATTAAAATTTAAATAGCGATAGATTTGCTTCCCTTTGCCTGCAATCTTTTTAGGAATTAAGTTTAAATACTCTTGCTTACTTGGAATCCTTCCCAGCAAAGCGCAAGCTGCTGCAAGTTCTGCACTCCCTAGATACACTTGCGCCCCTTTTCCCATACGATTATCAAAATTTCTTGTAGAAGTTGAAAACACCACAGCATTATCTCTAACGCGCGCTTGATTTCCCATACATAAGCTACAACCCGGAATCTCAATTCTAGCCCCAGCTGCCCCAAAAAGAGCATAATATCCTTCATCTGTGAGTTGTTTTGCATCCATTTTAGTAGGCGGTGCTACCCAAAGTGTTGTAGGCACCATTCCTTCTCCGCGCAAAACTTCACCAAGTGCGCGATAATGCCCAATATTTGTCATACAGCTTCCTACAAACACTTCATCAACTTTGTGAGAGCGTTTAGAGTCGCTTAAAATCTCACTAAGTGTTGCGACATCATCAGGATCATTTGGGCACGCTAAAATCGGCTCCGTTACTTCATTTAAATTAATCTCAATCACAGCTGCATATTCTGCATTAGAATCTGCTTGTAACAATACAGGATTATCAATCCACTCTTGCATTTTTTGCGCCCTTCTTTGAAGTGTTTTTGCATCTTGATAACCTGCTTCAATCATCGCATTAATGAGCGTAATATTAGACTTTAAATACTCAATAATAGGCTCTTTATTTAGCGCAACACTGCACGCTGCTGCACTTCTCTCTGCACTTGCATCACTAAGCTCAAAAGCTTGCTCGACTTTTAAATCTGGCAAACCTTCAATTTCTAAAATTCTACCGCTAAAAATATTCTTTTTACCCTTTTTTTCAACGGTTAATAATCCTTGCTTAATCGCATAATATGGAATCGCATTGACCAAATCCCTAAGTGTAATACCCGGTTGTAACTCTCCACTAAAGCGCACAAGCACAGATTCTGGCATATCAAGTGGCATAGAGCCTGTAACTGCTGCAAAGGCAACCAAGCCACTCCCTGCTGGAAAACTAATTCCAATAGGGAATCTTGTGTGAGAATCTCCACCCGTTCCAACCGTATCAGGTAACACCATACGATTTAACCAAGAATGGATTACCCCATCTCCTGGACGCAACGCAACTCCCCCACGACTACTCATAAATTGTGGCAAGGTTGCGTGCAATTTCACATCAGCAGGCTTTGGATAAGCGGCGGTATGGCAGAAACTTTGCAATACAAAATCTGCACTAAAACCTAAAGACGCAAGCTCCTTTACTTCGTCTCTTGTCATTGCTCCCGTTGTATCTTGACTTCCCACCGTGCTAACGCGTGGCTCACAATAAGTTCCAGGCAAAATTCCCTCTACCCCACAAGCACGCCCTACCATTTTTTGCGCCAAACTAAAACCTTTCGCACTAGAATTTGGCTGTGCAGGCTTTGCAAAAATCTCTTCTTTTGGCATACCTAACGCTTCTCTAGCCTTAGCTGTTAATCCGCGCCCAATAATAAGGTTAATTCTCCCGCCAGCACGGATTTCATCAGCCATTGTGTTTGGCTTTAAATCAAATTTAGAAACAACTACGCCATTTTTATGAATCTCCCCTTTAAAAGGATAAATCTCAATCACATCACCTTCATTTAGTTCCGTTACAGGAGCAACAATTGGCAAACAACCACTATCTTCACAGGTATTAAAGAAAATCGGTGCAATCACCCCACCAATCACTAATCCACCAGCCTTTTTGTTTGGAATATATGGAATCTCACGCCCCATATGCCACACAAGAGAGTTGCAAGCCGACTTCCTAGAGCTTCCAGTGCCTACAACATCACCCACATACACTAGTGGATAACCCTTTTCTTTAAGCTTTTCAATTCTGCTAAAAGCATTTTGCGTTCTAGTCTTTAGCATTGCTTGCGCGTGCAATGGAATATCGCTTCTTGTAAATGCATCTCCAGCCGGGCTTAAATCATCGGTGTTTGTTTCTCCGTCAATCTTAAACACAACTGCTGTAATTTTCTCATCTAATGCAGGTTTGCTTAAAAACCACTCCGCATTTGCCCAAGATTCCAAAACTTCCTTAGCATAGGCATTACTTTTAGAGATTTCCACCACTTCATTAAATGCATCATACACAAGCAAAGTATGCTTCAAGGCATCGGCTGCCGCTTTTGCAAGCGTGGAATTGCTAGACTTTAACGCTTTAATCAAAGGATTAATATTATACCCTCCAAGCATCGTGCCAAGCAACTTAATGGCTTCAACACTTGAGATTCCATCAATCTTTTCCTTGCCCTCAACTATGGAATCCAAAAATTCTGCTTTCACTTGTGCTGCTTCATCAACGCCAGGACTTACGCGATTTGATAGCAAATCTACAAGATCTTGCACCCTCTCACCCTTTTTTAACAATGCAATTACTTCTAGCGTTTGCTCCCTAGTTAATGGTAAAGGGGGAATGTTTTGTTTAGCTCTCTCTTGAACTTGTTTATTATATTCTTCAAAGAAACTCATACCTACTCCTTGCAAATATTTAAGTTTGTTAAATAATACAAAAATTCTATCTCATTTGCGTTAATTTAGATAAATATTTTTTAATCTTTTTTATGTAAATGTGTAAAATTGTATTTTATTCTACTTTTTTTAAATACTTTAGATTTTTTAAATTTACTGTAAGTTTTTGTATTTTACAAAAAGCATTTCATCTTTATTAACTTCAAGAAAGGAATTTTTATGAAAATTATCCATTCTATTACCGAAACAATTGGTAATACTCCACTTCTAAAACTAGAAAAACTCTCCAAAGAATGCGGGGCAAATATTTTTGCAAAATGTGAATTTTTAAATCCTACTAGCTCTATAAAAGACAGAATTGCATTAGGAATGATTGAAGATGCATTGCAAAGTAAAAGAATCACAAAAGATACAATCTTAATTGAACCAACAAGTGGTAACACAGGTATCGGACTTGCTTCAGTCTGTGCGGCAAAGGGTATCAAACTCATCTTAACAATGCCAGAATCTATGAGTATAGAACGCCGCCGCCTTATGTCAGCACTTGGTGCAGAACTTGTGCTAACTTCCAAAGAAAAGGGAATGAAAGGCGCAGTAGAGAAAGCTGCAGAAATTCAAGCAAGCACACCAAATTCTATGATTTTACAACAATTTCAAAATCCTTCAAACCCCAAAGCACACAAAGAAACAACTGCGATAGAAATTTTAGATGCATTGGAGAATCAAGTAGATATTTTTATTTCTGCAGTTGGAACAGGTGGCACCTTAAGTGGAGTTGGCTCCGTCTTAAAACAACGCAATCTCAATACAAAAATCATCGCTATCGAACCTATAAATTCCGCTGTATTAAGCGGAGAAGCACCAGGACCACACAAAATTCAAGGAATTGGAGCAGGATTTATTCCAGATACATTAGATAGAAGCCTAATTGATGATATTTTAAAAGTTGATGTAGAATGGGCATACAAAGAAGCACGCGAAATTGCCAAAAATGAAGGGATTTTAATTGGAATTTCAAGCGGTGCAAATCTATGGGCAGCACGCGAAATTGCCAAAAGCAATCCAGGAAAAAATATCGTAACCATTCTTTGTGATACAGGGGAACGCTATTTAAGCACTGAGCTTTATGAAGAATAATTTACAGAATAAAAATTTGAAAAATGGAATCTAAACTTTGTAACATTATCACAAAGCTTTATAAAAATCTTTTGTATAATTTCAATGCCCATTTGAAAAATATCACCAGTATTAAAGAATCTTTGAAAGCTGGCAAACTTCCTAAATGCCAGCTTAACTCTATAACTTAATATTATCATACCTAAATTCCAATCTCCATAATTTTTTTTAAGATTCTTAAAATAGCAATTTCTAACAGTAAACTTTTTATAATTATTATCTATAAAAATTTTATAAGGTATATACTCTTTTGCCTATTCAAAACTCAAAAAAATTAAGAAATTTAAAAAATCAAAAACTGCAAAAATTAAAGCCTAAAATATAGGTTAGTATTTTAAATACTAACTTTTAAAAAATCATACAAAGAAAAGCTAAAATTTATTTTTATTTTGTTACCTTACTGCCTTAATATAATCTAAAAATAATAAACCAACCTTTTTGTAAGCAAGGAGTATTTATGCGAAGTAAATGGGTGGAATCCCGACAAAACGATGCAATACGCACACAACTACATTATGCAAAAAAAGGCATTATTACACAAGAAATGGAATATGTCGCAAACATAGAACATTTAAATCCAGAAGTTGTGCGAAAAGAGATTGCCAAAGGACGATTGATTTTGCCTGCAAATATTAATCACACAAACCTAGAACCTATGGGCATTGGAATCGCAACGCGCACAAAAATTAATTCAAACATAGGAAGCTCTGCACTTGCAAGTTCTATTGATGAAGAAGTGCAAAAAACACTTATTTCTATCAAGTATGGAGCAGATACAATTATGGATTTAAGCACAGGGGGGGATTTAGATTCCATTAGAGAAGCTGTTATCAAGCACTCTAGCGTGCCAATAGGAACTGTGCCAATTTATCAAATTTTACATGATGTCAAAAACGATATTAACGCACTCACCATTGATAAAATGCTAGAAGTTATGGAGCGACAGGCAAAACAAGGAGTGAGTTATTTCACAATTCATTGCGGATTTTTACTAGAGCATATGCCGCGCCTTGCAAAGCGTAAAATGGGAGTTGTTAGTCGCGGTGGTAGTTTAATGGCGGCTTGGATGATGCACTATCATAAGCAAAATCCTTTCTATGAAGCCTTTGATGATATTTTAGCAATTTGTCAAAAATATGATGTATCCTTAAGCCTTGGGGATTCCTTACGACCGGGCTGTTTAGCCGATTCTAGTGATGAAGCGCAACTAGGCGAACTTAAAGTGTTGGGCGAACTCACACTTAGAGCTTGGGAAAAAGATGTACAAGTAATGATTGAAGGACCAGGACATGTGCCACTAAACGAGATTGAACGCAATGTGGAATTACAAAAAGAACTTTGCCACGAAGCACCTTTTTATGTGCTAGGACCACTTGTTACAGACATAGCCGCTGGATACGATCATATTGCTTCAGCAATAGGAGCAGCAATTGCCGCTTGGAAGGGCGTTGCAATGCTATGTTATGTAACTCCAAAAGAACATTTAGGCTTACCAAATGCAAAAGATGTGCGCGAAGGGATTATCGCTTATAAAATCGCAGCGCACGCAGCAGATATTGCAAGAGGTAGAACCAATGCAAGACTTAGAGATGATGCAATGAGTAACGCGCGCTATAATTTTGATTGGAATAAGCAATTTGAGCTTGCTCTAGATCCTGAAAGAGCGCGTGAATACCACGATGAGAGTTTGCCTCAAGAAGTGTTTAAAGATGCGAAATTTTGCTCAATGTGCGGACCTAAGTTTTGTAGTTACAAAATTTCACAAGATATTATAGAAAATACTAAAGAGAAGGAAGTAGTATGAACCAAGAACAACTAATTAATTGCTTAAAAGAAGTGATTTATCCAAATTTTGAAAAAGATATTGTAACCTTTGGATTTGTTAAAGAAACGCTTACAGAAGGTGATTCCGTGGCAATTCGCGTAGAAATTCCATCAGCTTCAAGTGAAGTTGCAGATAAGTTGCGTGAAGCCATCACGCAAAAGCTAAATGCACAAGGTGTTACGAAAATCAACTTAGATATTAAGCAACCAAAGCCGCAGGCACAAACACAAAAGCCACAAGGCACGAAAAATTTGGCTCCACAGATTAAAAATTTTATAATGGTAAGTAGTGGAAAAGGAGGTGTTGGTAAATCCACGACAAGCGTAAATCTAGCAATTGCTCTAGCTCAACAAGGAAAAAAAGTTGCATTGCTTGATGCAGATATTTATGGTCCAAATGTCCCTAGAATGTTAGGCTTAGAAAAAGATAAACCAGAAGTAGATCAAAAGCTTAAAAAACTCATTCCGCTACAAGCCTATGGAATTGAAATGATTTCTATGGGCGTTCTTTATGATGAAGGGCAAAGCTTAATTTGGCGCGGTCCTATGATTATTCGCGCGATTGAACAAATGTTAAGTGATGTTCTATGGGGAGAGCTTGATGTTATGGTGATTGATATGCCACCAGGAACTGGCGATGCACAACTTACTTTAGCACAAAGTGTGCCCGTAACAGCTGGCGTTGCTGTATCCACTCCACAAAAAGTCGCCCTTGATGATGGCGCAAGAGCCTTAGATATGTTTGCAAAACTTAAGATTCCACTTGCTGGGATTGTAGAAAATATGAGTGGTTTTATTTGTCCAGGCTGCGGTGAAGAATACGATATTTTTGGAAAAGGCACAACAAGTGAAGTCGCAAATGCGTTTAATACACAGGTGTTAGCACAGATTCCTATTGAACCTATTGTGCGTGAAGGTGGTGATAGTGGAAAGCCTATTGTGTATTTCCACCCAGAGTCCAAATCGGCAAAAGAATATTTAAAAGCTGCAAAATTATTATGGGATTTCATTGAAGAAGTCAATACAAAAAAACTTGCTGATAATGCAGAGATTCAGCCAATTAACACAGGCAAATCCGCCTGCTCATCTTAAGCTATCTTAAAAAAAAAGGGGGGGGGGGGAGAACTTAATCCCCCCCCCTTTTTTTTCTTAATCCTTATTATAGCTTTTTCACCACTTCACATTAAAAGCTAAAGAGCCCAAATGCGATGCTCCGTTATCTGCAAATAACGCACTATAATTTAAAGAAAAGTATATGTTTTCATTCACATCATATATAAGCCCTGTCTGTAAAAATCTATAATTATCTGGAACTTTAAAAGAGTCCTCATCTTCTCCATATCGAGCTTTAATCTCACTATTAAAAAGTCTATACATTCCAACTTCTAGCACACCTGAGATATTACCAATTTTATGAAGCGCACGCAAAGTCACATCAGCCCCATAAAAATTTTCACTCCTTTTTTGACTTTTTGTTTGAAGCTCAAATGCATCAACCCTTAAACCATCATACTTTACTCCAGCTCCTAGAGATAATATACTCTCTCCATAATCAGATTGCAAACTATAATCATAGTTTATAATGGACTCTACTGCATAATTCCATACTTTTGCACTATCTTGAAAATATTTATCATTAACGATTTTATGCATATCTGCTTTGTAACTACCAAACTTAACTTGATTATTCCAAGAAATCTTGTGTGAGCCATTCTCATAAAAATATCTCTTATAACGCAATCCAGCAAATACACCCTTGACATCTCCAGCAACATCACGGTACGCATTAGAGTCTGTAATATTAATATCCCCATTAGAATCTTCATATCCTAAAAATCCACCAATAATTCCATAATCACTAAAATAATGCCATCCTGTTACAATCCCATTGGTGGAAATTTCTGCATTTCCATTTCTAGAAGACAAATCAAAATCATCATATGCATAATAAGGAACAACAAAAATATGTGCAACATCTGTTGGCTTAGAGTGCATTTTTTCTTCTTCATATCTTATGAGTTGATTCATAGAGATATTGCGTCTTTGTAGATAGTTCACAAGGTAATCTGCAAAAAATCCTCCAGCCATCGCCGTAGCAAGTGGATCAATAATAAAAGTACCAGCCTGTGGATTATAGATAACATTAAAAGTTCTAGTGCCACTTTTATCAACAATATCTTTTGGAGTAGCATTTGCGCTTGTTAAATTACCTTGTTCCTTTAACAACACAACATTATCAACCTTAAAATAAACATTCTTTTGATATTGATTTGCATCAATTAAAAGTGTGGCATCAGAAAAATCTACAACACTTGCTCCATCTCCCCCAAGAATAATCCTAGAATCTCCGTCATTCCCAACATTTCCTAAATTTTCGTGTTCTTTTAAAGTGATTTTTTGAGCACTTTTAACATACCATTTTTCAATTTTAATTATATCTTTTGTGTTATTATTAAATAAGTGAATTCCATTATTGTTGGTCTTGATTACTCCTGTATTCTCTACTCTCTCAATTTTACCACCATCATTTTGAATTCCATTCTCTAGCGTTCCAATATTCACAAAACTCTTTAAGTCTTTCGTATTTTTAAAATCTCCAACAATATCTTTATTGACAAAATTATCAATATTACCTATGTTTTCAAATTTATCAAGTCCAGCTGAATTTGTAATGGTTGTGATGATGCCATTATTAGTAAACTGATTAATTTTATTTGCTATAGCCAAATTTTCAATCACTGCATTAGCTTCATTTGTAAGAATACCTATTGTTCCTTGAGCTTGCGTTTCTAACGCTTTAATAGTGCCTGAATTTGTTAAGGAAGCAATGTTGGCAGAATCTTTTACAGAAATTATTCCAACTTCTCCAGTATTCTTAAAATCAGGAATCTTTGCGTTATCACCCAGTAAGACTTCGCCCACTTTTCCATCATTCATAACACTTGAAATCTCTGCATTGCCATCTAATTCAAGCTTACCCAACTCACCCCACGCCTTTCCATTTCCAGCAGCTTCTATTAAAATTCCATTATCTTTTCCACTAATTTTACCACTAGATTTTAAAATATTAATTTTTGTATCACCCTGGATTTGAATACCAGCCTTTCCTTCTCCTTCAATTGTCCCTGTATTATCCAACAGATTGATTGTGGATTTTCCAGCGACAACAATACCACGATCGTAACCCTTAATTTCTCCTTCATTTATAAATTCTTTCAAATTAGCATTATCCGCCATCCAAATCGCAAACTTGCCGCTAATTTTTCCAGCTTTTGCATTGTAAATCATCTCCGCTTCAACATTCTTTCCCAAATGAATCCCATCGTTACTATTGGTTGCCGTTGCGCTAATTGTTCCTGAATTTTGAATTTCACTAATTAAAATTTTACTATTGTTTCCTACAAAATTCATTCCATACTCTTGACTCTGTATCAAGCCAAAATTTTTAATTCCAACATTAATTGTTTTTCCTCCAGCATCCCCACCTACAATACTGACCCCAAACGCATCTACACTTTGGTTATCTGGTATAGCTGCAGTAGTACCCCTAATAGTTCCATAATTAACAAGAGAAACACTCCCTCCTATATTTGAATTTTTACTGCCAATTTCAACTCCGCCACCACCAATAATTTCTGCGTTTTTTTGATTGATAAATTCTAGCTCAATATTACGATTGCCATTTGATAAAACAGCTCCGCCAGCATTTTTACTAATTATACCGCTATTATTTATACTTAAGTTTCCTTGATTTTCGACCTCTCCTGTTAATGTAACACCTTGTTTGATAGTCAGCTTTGCTTGGTTTTTATCATCATTTATAATATTTCCACTCTTATCAGTATCAATAACGCATTCTATACCACCACTACACACACTTCCTGTAAAATCTGCACTTGCACTAGTTATCAAAACAGAAGCACAAGCAACAGAAATAAAAAAAAACATATTCATAAAACAAATCCCTTAAGGTTTTAAAATTTAATATTGAATTATAGAATCGTATTTAACTTTGACTGAGAGATAAGAATATATAGAAAATTTACTTTAAAAAATTAGTAAGACTTAAGCTTTATGGCTTATCACTACTTCCAATATTATCTAAAAGTTCTATAATAGCTGCTTCTAGCATTGTATAAACTTCTTCAAAGCCATCTAAATCTTTGTAATAATAGGGATCAGGTATATCTCTACCTTGCAAGCCAAAATCGCCCATTAAGGCGAGATTTTGGAATCCTAATCGCTTCAAATCGGTATAATTTTGCCCATCCATTGCCACCACCAAATCAAACTCCAAATCACTATACGCATTTACCCTTCTACCGCGCAAAGTAGAAATATCAATGCCGTGCCTTTTTCCAACAATAATAGATCTCTCACAAGGTGGCTCATCAATATGCCAACCACTAGTCCCCGCAGAATCAATTTTGAGATTTAAGTCTCTTTTTCTAGCTAACTCCCTTGCGATTCCTTCTGCTAATGGTGAGCGACAAATATTACCCAAACATACAAACAAAATGGATTCTATCACACTTGCATTCCTATCCACTTTTCTGCAATTCTTACTGCATTGGTTGCCGCCCCCACGCGGATTTGATCTGCGACACACCAAAGATGTAAAATGCTTTTATCATAATTATCTACACGAATTCTACCTACATAAGTTTCATCGGTATCTGTGGCAATCATAGGCATTGGATATTCCTTTGCTTGTGGATCATCTAATAACACGACAGATTCTGCATTTCTAAGCACTTCTTGTGCATCTTCTTTGCTCACTTCCTGCTTAAATTTAATCGTAATTGCTTCACTATGACTACGCAAAACAGGCACACGCACACAAGTTGCACTCACTGCAAAATCGCTGTGCATAATTTTATTTGTCTCATTAACCATTTTCATTTCTTCTTTAGTATAATCATTATCCATAAACACATCAATTTGTGGAATCAGATTTAACGCGATTCTGTGTGGAAATGCCTTTGGCTCACAAGAATCAAGACTAAAGTCGAAAAACTTCTGCATTTGCATAACAAGCTCTTCCATACCCTTTTTTCCAGCTCCAGATACCGCTTGATAAGTGCTAACATCTACGCGTTCAATTCCAAACTTCTCGTGCAATGGTGCTAAAACTTGCACCATTTGGATTGTGGAGCAATTTGGATTTGCAATAATTCCTGTTTTTTCCCATAACAAAATATCATTAGGATTGACCTCTGGCACAACTAAAGGCACATCTTTTTGCATTCTAAAATGACTTGTGTTATCAATCACTACTGCCCCAGCCTTTGCTGCACTAGATGCAAACTCTGCACTCACACTTCCACCTGCTGAAAAAAATGCAATCTCAATATTTTCTTCATCAAAAACAGAGTGTGTGAGTTCTTTAACCTTATATTTTTCACCTTTAAACTCAATCTCTCTCCCCACACTTCTAGCACTAGCCAATGGCACCAATTTATTTAGTGGCAAATTACGCTCTTCTAAGATTCTAAAAATCTCTTCACCTACGGCACCTGTCGCACCCACAACTGCAATATTATACTTTTTCATTATCTCTCCTTTAAAATTTAATATTATAGCGTTCCATCTTGCTTAATAAAATATCTTTTTTAAGCCCTAGCAACTCTGCTGCACCATCCACATCAGAATCACAACTCTTCAAAGCTTCACAAATAAGCTCTTCTTCTAAATTAGCGATTTTTTTCTTACCCCCACTCTCTCTTGAGCTTAAAAATAAATCTTCTGGCATAATTGTATCTTCTTCGCATAAAATTGCCGCTCTCTCTATCACAGATAGTAATTCCCTAATATTCCCGGGCCACCGATAAGAGAGCAATTGCTCTTTTGCCCCATTGCCCCATTTTTTAATTCCAATTCCATATTGTGTATCCACTTGTGCTAGTTTCCATTCACAAAGTGGAATAATCTCTTCCACGCGCTCACGCAAAGGTGGAATATTAATAGGAATGGTTTGCAATCTAAAATACAAATCCTCCCTAAACTCCCCTTTTTTAATCTTTTTTTTAATATCTGCATTTGTTGCTGCAATGAAGCGAATGTCTATTTTAATAGGCTTGCTACTTCCAAGTCGCACCACTTCCTTTTCTTGCAACACGCGCAAAAGCTTTGCTTGAAGCCCCATAGGCATTTCACCAATTTCATCTAAAAAAATGCTTCCACCATTTGCCGCTTCAAACTTCCCTGCTCTCCCCTCTGTTGCGTCTGTAAAAGCCCCTTTTTCATAGCCAAAAAGTTCAGATTCCAATAAATTTTCAGGAATTGCTGCCATATTTAATGCAATAAATGGTGCGCTAACCCTTAGAGAATTTGCGTGGATAAAGTTTGCAAACAACTCCTTTCCTACTCCACTCTCCCCCAATAAAAGCACAGAAGCATCAGTTTTAGCAGCTTTACTTGCAAGTTTTAATGCACCTTCAAGCGCTGGAGAAGTTGCGATAAACTGCTTATTCTCTGCTGTTTTTATGGATTTTGGCTTTGCTTTAGTTAGCACCTCTTTAGCCTTTTTTGCTCTATAGATTGCTTCAACTAAAGTTTCAATTTCAAAAGGTTTGGTTAAAAAATCCTTAACACCAAGTCGTATGGAATCAATGGCTTTATTTAAAGTCGCATTTCCTGTGATTATCAAAGCTTCATAACGCCCATTTAGCGTGCGCAAAAATTCGATTCCATCCATTTGAGGCATATTAATATCAGTAATCACCAAATCAAAGGAATCATCAAGCTTTTTTAGTGCATCTTTAGCGCTTTTAAAGCTTACCACTTCAAATTCTTTATATTCCCCTAGCGCGATTTCTAGGGATTTACGCATATTAATATCGTCTTCAACAACAGCTAATTTCATCTCTACTCCTTTGCTCCCTTAAAATCTTCTACTCTTTTTTAATAAGCGCGTAAATTGTTGCAATTCCATTTTCATACTCAATTTTAATGCGCGAAGGTGGAATTGCAAGCAAGGTTAAGGATTTACCTTGTAAATTCTGCACTTCACTTCGATCCTCTAAACGCACTCCCCAGTTAAAAAAGCATTCTAAAATCTCTTCTTTATAGTAAGTTAAAAACTCTCTTTCGCTTTTTGTTCCGTGTGGAATCTCACATTTTTTATAAGGATTTCGAACTTTGTCTAGCATTTTAGCGCTTACCATTGCTGGAGAAAAATTATATTTTTCATTTAAAACAATTCCATTTTTAATTACAACTCTATAAGAGAAAAGATATTCTGAAGCCCACGCAGATAGCCCACAAAACACAATTCCCCATAGAATCCTAAGCATTATTCTAGCAACCCAAACTCATTCTCATCATCTTGCTCTTCTTCTTTAGGACATCTTGCAATGGAAACCACCTTATCATCATCTACATTAACAATAATCACGCCACTTGTTGCGCGTCCTGCTTTACGGATGCTTTGCATATCCACACGAATCATCTTGCCACTGCTTGTTAGCACCATTAAATCCATATTTTCATCTACATTAACAATCCCTACAAGCTTGCCTGTTTTTGGTGTAAGCTTCATTGCTATCACGCCTTTGCCTCCACGATTTGTAATGCGGTACTCATTGACTTCTGTGCGTTTTCCAATTCCTTTTTCGCTCACACTTAAAATCTCTTCATTTTCACTGGCAACAACCGTAGCGCCGATCACATAATCCTTTGGCATTTTAAATTTAATTGCCGTTACACCACGCGCTACGCGTCCAATCTCACGCACATTATCCACTCCAAAGCGCACGCACATTCCTTCATAAGTTACAACTAAAATTTCTTTAATATCAGAGCTAATAATTTTTGCAGTAACTAACGCGTCATTCTCATCTAAGTTAATCGCTCTAACTCCAACACTTCTAATGTTTTTAAACTCACTTAAATTTGTGCGTTTAATGATTCCATTTTTTGTAAAAAATGCAAGCGATTTGTTAGAATTAAAATCTTTTGTAGTAATGGTTGCCATAATTTTTTCATCAGGGGCTAAGTTGATAAGATTTACAACAGCCTTACCAATTGCTGTTCTACTTGCCTCTGGTATCTTATACACTTTTAACCAATACAACTGCCCCTTATCTGTGATAAACAAAATCGTATCGTGTGTATCTGAGACAAAGAAGCTTTCAATAAAGTCATCATCATGTGTATTTGCCGAAATCTTACCCTTTCCGCCACGATTTTGCTTTTCATAAGTGCGCACTGGCACGCGTTTAACATAACCCCTATGACTCATTGTAACCACCACAGGTTCATTTGGGATTAAATCTTCTACATCAATGCTTTCATAATCTTCTTCAATGGTTGTTAAACGCTTGGTAGAAAACTTCTCTTTAATCTCTAACAATTCTTCTTTTATGATTCCATTTAACAAACTCTCACTTCTTAAAATCGCGCTTAAATGCTCAATTTCTTTTAGCAACGCTTGGTATTCATTCTCAATTTTATCACGCTCCAAGCCTGTTAAGCGTTGCAAGCGCATATCTAAAATCGCTTGAGCTTGAATCTCACTTAGGCTAAATTGCGTTATTAAACCTTCTTTTGCAACTTTTGGATCACTACTTGCACGGATTAATGCAACAATTGCGTCAATATTTTCTAATGCGATTCTTAATCCTTCTAAGATATGCGCTCTAGCTTTCGCTTTTTCTAACTCAAAAATTGTGCGGCGAATTACCACACTTTTACGATGCGACAGGAATAAATCTAGCAATTCTAAAAGCATGAAAACCTTTGGCTCTTTATTGTAAATTGCAAGCAAAATGATTCCAAATGTGCTTTCCATCGGTGTAGATTTAAAGAGATGATTAAGCACAATTTCACTCATTGCCTCACGCTTAAGCTCAATTACAACTCTAATCCCCTCTCTATCAGACTCATCACGCACTTCAGCAATCCCATCAATTACCTTTTCTTTCGCAAGTTCAGCAATTTGCTCCACTAAACGCGCTTTATTAACTTGGTAAGGAATCTCATCAATAACAATAATATCTTTTGTTTTTGTTTTTTCAATATGCGTTTTTGCACGAATCTTAATGCGTCCCCTACCGCTCTCATAGGCTTCTCGGATTCCACTTTTCCCATAAATAATCCCACCTGTTGGAAAATCTGGTCCTTCAACAAATTGCAAAATCTCATCTAAACTTGCTTTTGGATTGTCAATTAAATACACAAGCGCGTCGATGATTTCATCAGTTCTATGTGGTGGAATATTTGTTGCCATACCAACAGCAATTCCATTAGAACCATTAATCAGCAAGTTTGGTAAGCGACTAGGTAAAATATCTGGCTCTTGCAAGGTATCATCATAATTTGGAAGAAAATCCACCGTGTCTTTATCAATATCACGCAAGACTTCTTCAGCAGCTTGTGTCATTCTAGCTTCTGTATAACGCATAGCAGCAGCACTATCCCCATCAATGCTACCAAAGTTTCCTTGCCCATCAACAAGCTCTAAGCGCATAGAAAAATCTTGCGCCATTCTAACAAGAGCATCGTAAACTGCTGTATCGCCGTGTGGATGATATTTACCAATCACATCACCCACAATCCTAGCACTTTTTTTATACGCCACGCGTGAAGTTACGCCAAGCTCATACATCGCATACAAAATCCGCCTATGCACAGGCTTTAACCCATCTCTTGCATCAGGCAATGCACGCCCAATAATTACACTCATAGAGTAATCAAGATAACTCTCTTTAATGGAATCTTCAATATTAACATTTTGAATATCTTGATTTAAATTTAGCAAGTCAGACATCACTTCCCCTTGATAAAAAATACTAAAATTCTATACAACTTTGACTTTAATCTTGCTAAGGCGTGCTTTGTAAATCTAAGGGAGTATTACAAAACGCTTCAAGAGCTTGCTTACCCTTTAAAACAGAAGTTTCCCGTTCTATTTGACACAAAAATCCTAAAATCTCTCTATGCGTTAAGATACCAAGAGGACGCGTTTTGGATTCCATTGTTTTAAGCCCTAAAAACTCATTCTCCAAAAATAAGGGCATTCCACGCAACTTTTCCTTATCTTTTTGTGGTAATTCTAAAAACTCCTTAAAAGCAATCTTTTCTCTTAAAAATTGCGACCAATCGTGTTCGCTAAAATACGAAATTTCCAAGCGTTCATCAAGGGGCAAATCAAGAGGTAATAATAAAAAATTAAAATAACTCTCCTTAAAACTAAGTTCCCTAAAATTTGGCTCCGGCAAAACATTGCAATAAATATCTGTAAATCTCTCTGTTTCAAGCACGGCTAAATCTAAATTATCATCAATGGCTAAAATCCTAGCGTGCGATAAACACGCAATTGGCTGTCCGAGTACTTCTGTATGGTATAGTGTAATATCTTTTGCCTTTTTGCCTTCAAACACAATGCTAGCACTTGTTAGCACCAGCCCATCATTAATAATTAACCCATAGCCTTCATTGTATTGCTGGACACTTTTATTTGGCACATCAAATTCCGCAATAATCTTCACGCCATATTGCAACCAATCTGGATATTTTGCATTTGCATTAAGCAACATAAGCATTATTCCTAAAATTATCTTTGCCATTGCTATCCTTTTTGGGATTTTTTAAACCATAAAATACTACAATAAAAGCCTTAATTTTACACAAAGGTTTTAAAATATGGAATTAAAAGCATTCGATCTTACAAAAGAGGAATTAGAAAAATTACAATACGCACTTATTCGCACAGAAAAAGGTGAGATAAAAATTAAACTTTTTCCAAATGACGCTCCAAACACAGTGGCAAACTTCGCGCACTTAGCACAAAGTGGCTTTTATAATGGCTTAATTTTTCATCGTGTAATCCCCGGATTTGTCGCACAAGGGGGTTGCCCTGAAGGAAGTGGTAGAGGCGGACCCGGATATAAAATTGCTTGTGAGTTAGACAATATTCCACACAAGCACCTAAAAGGCACGCTTTCAATGGCGCACGCAGGAAGAAATACAGGTGGAAGTCAATTTTTTATTTGTTTTGCACCACAACCACATTTAGATGGCGAACATACGGTATTTGGACAAATTGAAGATGATGAAAGTTTAAAGGTTTTGGATTCCATTAAACAAAATGACAAAATCCTAGAAATTATTATTTAGGATTTTTATGCAAGAAACCATCGATTTAATCGCAAAGTATGGCTATGTAATCTTATTTCTTTATTCGCTTGGGGGCGGATTTATTGCACTTGTTGGCGCAAGCGTGTTAAGTTTTGCTGGAAAGATGGACTTAAGTCTTAGTATTTTTGTTGCAATTGTGGCAAACTTTTTAGGTGATTGGCTACTTTTTTATATGGCTCGCTATCAAAAATCCATGATGCAACCCTATCTCACACAGCACAGAAGAAAGCTTGCTCTAGTACATATTTTAATGCGTAAATATGGCTCAATTATCATTGTGGTTAAAAAATACATTTATGGTTTAAAAACTCTTGTTCCTCTTGCTATTGCCCTAACACCATACTCTTTAGCTAAGTTTAATCTCTACAATGCGATTGGAGCGATTGTTTGGGGAATTAGTATTGGACTTTTAGGCTATTTTTCAGGTGGAATCCTAATAAAAGGCTTTGAAATGCTAGGGGAATATCCTTTCTTGGCACCTATATTTATTGCAATTCTACTTGGTGGAATTTGGCTATGGCTAAGCAAAGTGAGCAAAAAATGATTCTTATTGGGATTCTAAAACGATGGCTGGCAAATCTTTGTGTGCAAGTTACCAAGAACAAGGCATTACGCAGAAAAATTCGCAATTTTATAGAGCAAAGATATCATTTTGTTAATATTGATGAAGGCAATAAGCGAATCCCAAAAAAAATTTTAGAAAATCTAGAATCTTATGAGAGTGATGATTTTTTAGCTTTAAATTTTTATTTAGGTGGATCCAAAATTCAAGGTAATTTAATTTTTGGACTTTCAAAAATTGCTAAAAACTATGGAGTAAATGCTAAAAAAATCACTACTTTACAAGAATCCATAAAACACACAGAAAATAGAAAAGGTTGCACACATAGAGGATTCTTTGACTTTGATAGACGCTCCAAAAATCCTAAAAGCCCACTTAATCCATGGGCTTTTGTAAGAGTTAAAAATGAGGCAAGGACACTTAGGGCGTGTTTGGATTCTATCCTGCCTGCTATTCAACGGGGAGTAATAGGTTATAACGATTGTACAGATGGCAGTGAAGAGATTATTTTAGAATTTTGCCAACAATACCCAAGTTTTACTCCGTTAAAATATCCTCATAAAGTACAAATAAAAAACCCGAAAAAGCTAGAAAATAAGCTTTTTAATTATTGTAATTTTATATTAAAACACATTCCCAAAAATGAATGGTGGATTAAAATTGACACCGACCATATTTATGATTCTAAAAAACTTTATAAAAGCTTTTATCTGCCAAAAAATAACTGGGATATGGTTAATTACTCTCGTATTAATTTTGCTATTAGCGGGGAGGGGGAGGCAAAATCAGTGTATTTGCGACTTATTAATAATAAAGAATGTTTACTTGAAATTGGTGATCAAAAGCTATGTTGCAATAAAGCATGTTGGTTTTTTGAAAGAGTGGGTCAAAAAATTTTTTATAACAGTTGTGCAAACGATGCTTTTGGAAATCAAGACTTCAATAGTTGTGAAGCATTAAGCTTAGGGGCATTTATGAAAAATGGACGAGTTAGGGAATTTTTTCTTTTTGTAGAATATTGTCGCAATCGCTATATGGGAGAGCTAGCACACTACCATTTTCCTTATGTAAAAGAGAGAAGAAATGATTGGGATAAAAACCACTTCATTAAACTAGAATATTACAAAAGTCAAAAAGTAGGAAAGAGTATTGATAAAGCAATATTAGATAAAAATAGAATTTTAGAGCTTTATAAACGATTTGAAATTAAGGAATAAAATGCAATGCTTAGAATATTTAATTAAAGAGCGTGTGCTAATCCTAGATGGCGCAATGGGAACAGAGATTCAAAAGCATACTATACAATCTTGGGGAACCAATGCAAAGGGCGAAAAACTAGATGGCTGCTCAGAAGCTCTTAATCTCTTTGCGCCAAATGTGATTCAAAACATTCATACAAGCTACTTACAAGCTGGAGCAAATATTCTAAAGACAAACACTTTTGGTGTAATGCCCTGGGTGCTTGCAGAATATGATTTGCAAGAGAAATGCAAGGAAATTGCAAAAATTGGAATCGCATTAGCAAAAGAGTGCATAAAAGCACACAATCCTTTAGAAAACCAAAAAGACGCACTTTTTATCGCTGCTTCTTTAGGACCTGGGACAAAGCTTCCAAGCCTAGGACATATTGATTATGATACAATGTTTAGCGGTTATTGTGTCTGCATAGAAGGATTTAAAGAGGCTAAAGCAGATATTATTTTGCTAGAAACTGCACAAGATCCTTTACAGATTAAAGCCGCCTTGCACGCTTGCCAAGCCATTGCACCCGAGATTCCTGTAATGGTTTCAGTTACTATTGAAACTACTGGAACAATGCTAATAGGCACAGATATTACAACACTTTTTTATATTTTAGAGCCTTTTAACATTCTCTCTTTAGGAATTAATTGCGGCTTAGGACCGGATTTAGCACGCAAACATTTACAAGATTTAAGCGCGGTTTGTAAATTCCCTATTTCTATTCACACAAATGCGGGATTACCGGAAAATAGGGGTGGAATCACATATTATCCTATGCAGGCTGAAGAGTTTAGCACCATAGAGCAAGGCTTTTTAGAAATTGATGGAGTCGCGCTTTTAGGAGGTTGTTGCGGAACAACGCCAGAACATATTAAAATGCTTGCACAAAAAACAGCTAATCACAAGCCACTTCCGCCCAAAAACTCTGTAACACCTTGTATTGCTTCACTTTTTGATTACAAAGAGTTAAAGCAAAGCCCTGCTCCATTACTAATAGGCGAACGCTCTAATGCCACAGGCTCTAAAGCCTTTAGAGAATTATTACTCAAAGAATACTATGAAGGGGCTTTAAGCGTGGGTAATGCACAAGTGCGAAGTGGCGCACATTGCCTAGATCTTAGCGTAGCCTTTGCAGGACGCAATGAAGAAAAGGATATTCAAGCATTAATTCCACTTTATGCGACAAAAATCGCCCTCCCCTTAATGCCTGATTCTACACAAGTTAATGTACTAGAAATTGCATTAAAACACATCGGTGGACGCCCAATTATTAACTCAGCAAACCTAGAAGATGGAATCACAAAATTTGACAAAGTCGCAAGTTTAGCTAAAAAGTTTGGCACAGCTCTTGTATGCTTAACCATTGATGAACAAGGAATGTGTAAAACTTATGCAAGAAAAATTGAATGCGCTAAAAGAATGATGGAGCGTGCTAAAAGAGTGCATAACCTAAGAGAAGAAGATATTATCTTTGACCCATTAACCTTTACCATAGGAAGTGGTGATGCAGAGTATTTTACCGCCGGGATTGAAACACTAGAAACCATTAAAACCTTAAGCGAGATTTTCCCAAAGGCTGGGACAACGCTAGGACTCTCTAATATCTCTTTTGGACTTAGCCAAGAAGGTAGAATCTGTCTTAATTCTGTCTTTTTACACCACGCTATTAAAAGCGGCTTAACTTCAGCGATTGTAAATGTCGCACATATTATCCCCTATGCGCGATTAGATGAAGCGGATATTAAAGCTTGTGAAGATTTGATTTTTAACCACACACAAACTAGCGATCCTTTGTATGCTTTCATCAAACATTTTGAAAACAAAGGCGCAATGGAGCTTCAAAGCATAGAAAATGACAGTGCATTACCCCTAGAAGACAGAATCCAAAAATACCTAATTAACGGCGATTTAAACGCAATGCAAAATCTCTTGCCCCTAGCAAAGGATTCCATTGACCCAGAAATTATCATTAATGAAATTTTAATTGACGCAATGAAAATCGTAGGGGAACGCTTTGGCAATGGAGAAATGCAACTCCCCTTTGTCTTACAAAGTGCAGAAGTGATGAAAAAAAGCGTGGATTATCTCAATGCCTTTTTGCCCAAAAAGCAAAGCACACACAAAACAACCATTGTCTTAGGCACGGTAAAAGGCGATGTGCACGATGTGGGTAAAAATCTTGTGGATATTATCCTAACAAACAATGGTTTTAGTGTGATTAACATAGGAATCAAAGCGGAGTTAGAGAAGTTTTTAGAAGTGCTAGAGAGCCAAAAAGTGGATTGTATCGGTATGAGCGGGCTTTTAGTAAAATCCACGCTTGTAATGAAAGAAAATTTACAAGAGTTAAAAAGGCGTGGCATAAAGATTCCTATAATGCTAGGTGGAGCGGCACTTAATCGCAATTTTGTTGAGGAATATTGTCGCCCAAATTATGATGGAATTATTTTTTATTGCAAAGACGCCTTTGATAGCGTTGCGGCAATGCAAATTATCCAAAGTGGCGATTTTAGTGATTTAACACTCCCTAGCGATAAGGCAAGCAAAACACAAGAAAAACAAGCAAGAAAAGAAGAAAGGCTTGCAAAAAAACTAGAGCAAAACTTACAAAAAGATTCCACCCCAAAGCCTACAAAATGCGAACTAGAGTTTGATTATATCCCACACACTCCACCTTTTTTTGGTGCAACTTCACTAGAGCTTACTTCAGGCGAACTAGATTCTGTCTTTAACTACATTGACAAAGACTTGCTTTTCAAGCACCGTTGGGGATATAGCAAACTTAAAAAAGAAGAATATTTAGAGTTAAAAACAAAAACACTAGAGCCAACCTTTCAGACATTAAAGCAAGAATTTATAGAAAAGGGAATTTTTAAGCCCATAGTGCTTTATGGATATTTTCACACACACACCAAAGAACCTAAAAACATAGAAAATGGCTTGATTTTAGAGTTAAGCGCAAATGCAGATTTTAACAATATGGAATCCTTTTTGTTTCCACGCAGTAGCAAAAAGCCCTATTTATGCTTGAGCGATTATTTTAATCCAAAGGGTGATATTTGCGCCTTGCATTTGGTTTCTAGCGGGCATAACTTCGCCCCTTATGAAGAAGCACTTTACAAAAATGGAGAGTATCACAAGTATTATTTAGCACACGCTTTGGGAATGGACTTAGCAGAAGCTTTGGCGGATTTTATCCACGCAAGAGTGCGCAAAGAGTTAAATTTGGATTCCAAATACGGACAACGCTATTCCTTTGGCTATCCCGCTTGCCCTGACTTATCTTTAAGTCTTGGACTTTTCAAGCTTTTAAATCCGGAAGCTTTTGGGATTACACTTAGTGAAACTTACCAAATGACCCCAGAAGCGACAACTTCAGCAATAATTGTGCCTTATAAAGACGCAAAATACTTTGCGATTTAGCCAAAGATTCCTTTAAGTGAGCTAGGATCAAAGTTTTCAAAATCAAAACTTTGTCCATTTGGTGCGCTAAATGGTAAGCTTGCTTTTTCTATTAATCCGCTAATTTGCCCCATTTTATCCATAATTTCTTGGTGCTTGTTTGCAAGATTTTCTCCCAAATCTCCTTCCATTTGGCTAGGAAGTGGCAAGGATAACGACACGCTCTCCCCGGCTAAAGAGATTGTAAGCTCCTTTCCAAAAAGAGCTTCTCCCTTAAATTGCGCCGCCTTTGCACTTACATCTAGGGCATTTAAATCACTTCCACTGCTTTTAATTTGATTGCTTAGAGCATTTAGTGTAATATCAGCAATTTGCATTGCGCCTACCATTTCATTTGCACCTTTAATTCCATCGGTAAATTTGCGAATTTCTAATACATTTTGAGAAAGATTAGGAAGCTCTTGTGCTTCTTGTGTAGCTTGAGAAGCAACTTGTTCTTGCGTAATTTTGGATTCCACATTTAAAGTCGCTTCTGGCGTTTTATAGGCATTCCCTAATCCATAGGGATTGATTGTTGATAACATCATAACTCCTTTTAAGTTTTCTAGGAGTTAAGCATTTACTATTCCACTTTTTGTGCTTCCCCACTTTCTAATTCATTAATATTTAAGCGCACAAATTTATAACACAGAAAAATTACCAAAGGCCACAAAAGAATTAACAAAATTGTATAAAACATCTCAAAACCTCCTTAATAAGAATGCTCATCTAAATCACTAGTAGAAAGCTTTTTAGAATCCATAACTCTCCACACATACACAATATACCCAAGCACAAAAGGCACAAGCAAACTTACATAGCCCATCACACTAAGCGTGTAATAACTAGAGCTTGCATTTGCAATGGTTAGCGAGCTTTGTAAATCTGTAATTGAAGGATAAAATGCACTATTTCCCAAGCCTACATTTAAGAAAACTGCCATTACGCTAAACACCACGCCAATGCCTAGAAAAAAAATCCCTTTTGTGCATTTTAAACTTCCATAAATTCCACCAAGCACCAAAACAACACCTACAAGCAATAAGATTAAGAGTATAGGATTATCCAAAAAATTTTGCAAATACACATAAGGTTGCAAACTCACAACCCCGGCACTATCCACAAAAAACCCATCTTTTAAACAAATCCAAACGAGAAACCCTAAAAAGAAAGGCAAAAATAAAAGTGTATTAATCACAATATCTTTTCTTGCTTTTTCTACAATTTGCGCGTTATCAATAGCATTAATAAAATAACTCTCCGCTAAGATTCTACTTAAAAACACAAGCGCGATTCCTAAAAGATAGTTAAAAGGATTAGCAAGCTGCTCTAACCCCCTAAAAGCATCTCTCCATTCTACAAAGCGGTTTTCATCTAGCACAAATTCTGAGCCTGCAAAAAATGTGCTAACAGCTACACCTATCAAAAAAACACCTAAAATTCCATTGATTTTTAAAAATACTTCATAGGTTTTACTTCCTAAAAAATTGCCTTCTTTTTTTCTATATTCGTAACTAACAGCTTGTAAAATGAAGCAAAATAAAATTACCAGCCACACCCAATAAGCCCCACCAAAACTTGTGCTATAAAAGAGCGGAAATGCCGCAAAAGCTGCTCCACCAAATAACACAAGCGTCGTAAAACCAAGTTCCCATTTTCTCCCCAAGCAATTAATTAGAAGCGTTTTTTCTTGATCATTGCTTGAGAGCCTATCTATTAACCCCTGTCCTCCCTGCACAAAAAACATAAACACAAGCAATCCCCCAAGCAAACTTAAAATAATCCACCAATACACTTGCAAGCTAGCGTGTTCTAATCCAAAAAACATTGATTCTCCTTTTAGTGCGCAAAGCCTTTTTTGATTTGTTTTGCCATAATTCCAAGCTCCGCAATAAGCAAAGTGGTAAAAAGCACAAGAAAAATAAAAAATGAAATTTGCACATTAATATGTGAAAGCTTCGTTGCAGCAATATGCACAGGCATTAAATCTTGAATCGCCCAAGGTTGTCTGCCAACTTCAGCCACAATCCACCCTGCTTCTGCGGCAATATAACCTAATGGAATTGCTATCACGCATAACCAAAGGATTTTTCTAAATTTTTCTATTTTGCTTGCCATTGCCAAATACAACACTATAATAAATAAAACAAAAAAGAAGCTCCCAAGCGCAACCATTAAGTGAAAACTATAAAAGGTTAAAGCAACTGGTGGCACTGCTTGTTCTTTATTCTCCAAATATCCATAGCCAAAGTTATGTATATTTGCTTGTAAAATCTCTTTTGATTCTTGCATTAACACTGTGTTATTCTCTGCTTTTGCCGCCTTATAATCTTTGAGTGCTTGCACAGCTAATTGTCCGCTTTGAATCCTAGCATCCATTGGCGGAATCCCTTTTTCTTCATTTCCATAAAGCAAATCATCAATCCCCGCAATAAAGCCTTCTGTATCCCTTTGTCCTAGAATTGAGAGCGCATAAGGAATCGTAAAGTCAAACAAAAACACACTTTCGTCATCACCGGGCTTTTTGTTAGGATTTAAGATTCCAAATGCTACAAGCCCAGCTCTATGTTCTCCTTCATAAATCCCTTCCATTGCTGCTAATTTCATCGGCTGTTTCTGTGTAACTTGATAAGCACTCTCATCACCACTAAAGAATAAGAAAATTGAAGTTAAAAGCCCAAAAGAAGCCCCCACAACTAAGCTTTTTTTTGCTTCTATAAAATGCCTACCTTTTAGTAAATACCAAGCGCTAATCCCCATTACAAAAAGTGCAGAAATTACATATCCACTAGCAACCGTATGTAAAAACTTAGACACTGCCACAGGCGAAAGTGCTACATCTAAAAAGCTTGTCATTTCATTTCTAGCAGTATCTGGGTTAAACATCGTGCCAACAGGGTATTGCATCCAACCATTTGCCACTAAAATCCAAAATGCGCTTAAATTACTTCCAATTGCTACAAGCCAAGTAGAGATTAAATGGAATCTTTTTGAAACACGATTCCAACCAAAGAACATTACCGCAAAAAATGTCGCTTCCAAGAAAAAGGCTAAAATCCCTTCAACTGCCAAAGGTGCGCCAAAAATATCCCCCACAAACCAACTATAATTCGCCCAATTTGTGCCAAACTCAAACTCCATAATAATACCTGTTGCCACACCAATGGCAAAGTTAATTCCAAAAAGAGTTAGCCAAAATTTTGTAATCTTTTTCCACTCTTCATTGCCTGTTTTTACATAAATGCTCTCCATTATTGCGATGATAAAGGATAGCCCAAGCGTTAAAGGCACAAATAAAAAATGATAAATCGCAGTTAGTGCAAACTGCGCCCTGCTCCAATCCACACTTAATTCCATTTTATTCCTTTGTAAGATTTTCTAAAACAAATTTACTCTTTGCTTCTTGTGTCCCAAGACTCCTTAATGAAGTATCGTAAATAAAAACTTTAAGCACGGCAAACATCACAAAGAGTTTAATAAAAATTACAAGCCACAAGGTTTTACCAAGCTTCATATTGCGGAATCCTTCCACATACATTCCTAAAATGTTTTTAAACATAGTAATCCTTAAGAGTTATCAAAAAAACTTCGGATTTTAGAGAAAAGTAACTTTTTAACCGCTTAATACAAACAAAAATCAAAAAAATCTTGACTTTGTAAAATTTTTAGTTAAATTTTATTTGACTTTTTTGAAAAAATGCGTGAAATTTACCAAAACTAAAATTCCGATTCCAACTCCATAAATCACAAAAATAAACAACGCACACTCCGCCATTGTGCCAAACTTTAGCGATGGGATTAAATACCAACCATTAGCGTAAAGAGAAATCCACCATTCTTGCAAGGGGGATAAATTTTGGATTCCATTTAACACAGGAAAATCCACTCCGCAAAAACCACTAGGAGCAAAAAGACTTGGAAGCCAAGTATCAAGCGGCAAATTAAAATCAAATTTTGGATTTAACGAACACCCCTTTAGCCCAAAGATAAAAGTTTCACTCTCCAAGGCATTTTGGATTCCAATTAATCTAAATGCCGCTAAAATCCCATTAATTAGCCCATACACACAAAATGCGATTCCAACATATCTAAGCACGCAAAACATTGCAAGCAAACATCCAAAGCCCAAAACCACAAAAGCATAGCGGATATACACACATTGCTCACAAGGTTGTAGCATTAAATACTTTTGTAAAACAAAATGCGAAAATGCCACAAACAAGAACGCCAAAATCCCTAGAAAAAACCAAAATTTATTCTGTATCATTGTGTTTTTTTAACTCTTGGCTTATAAAGGTTGATTAAATAAGTGGCAAAAATTGCAATCGCCCCACCAATAAGCGTTAAAACACTAGGAATCTCTCCTAAAATAAAATAACTTGTTAATAGCGCAAACACAGGCACTAAAAGCGGATAAGAGCTTGCCTTCTCTGCACCAACTTGCGCAATCCCCATATAATAAATGCTTGTTCCAATGACAGTTGAAAGCACAGCGATAATCAAAAGCATACACCAAAAGCGCAAATCAAAGTTAAAAATTTCTAGCATTTGTGGCTGAATCAAAAAAATAGGAGAAAACAACACTACACTAAAGAGTGTGATATAAAAATTAATCGCAATTGGATGGATTCTAATGCGCTGGCACACTAGCGTTAAAGCAGCCCAATCTAGCGCACAAAGCACAAAAAAGACATTAAATTTACTAAAAAGTGTTTGTAGATTCCCTAAATCTAGCAAACAAATCCCGGCAACAATACCTAAAAACACCCCCAAAATCTCATTACCCTTAACACTCTTATTTACACCTTTTTGAATTTTGTATAATCCAAAGGTTAAAAGATACACAAACACAGGGGTAATTGTTGTTACAAGCACTCCGCCCTTACCCGCACTTCCATAATTTAAACCCACGAAAAACATTAAAGAATACAAGCAATTAAATACCGCTGCGGCAAGTAAATATTTAAAAGCCTTGCCATCAATTCTTAGTGGAATTTTAAGCATAACTACAAGTGGAATGGAAGCAAGAAGCGCTAGAAAAAATCGCCAGAAAGTTACTACATCAGCACTTGTATAAGTTACAAGCACCTTGCTACTAGGCCAAGAAGACCCCCAAAAAAACATCGCTATCACAAGCAAAATAGAAAATATAACTCCCCTAGACATTCGCTCTCTTAAAAATCAAATAGCGCATTATAACAAATCTAGCGGAGCAAAGTTTGTGTAATGCGTTCAATTTGTGCCAAAAATTCCATAATTGCATAAGTATTAATTGCTACATTGCTTCTTGCTTGTGTGAGTGATAATTCCGCATCTAAAAAATCACTTGTGCTATCAATCCTTTGCGTGTAGCGATTTTTTGAAATCCTATAATTCTCATCTGCCTGTTTTAGCGCAAGTTTAGCAATCTCTAGGGCATTAAGCGCTAGATTATAACTTTCTAAAGCGCTAAAGAGTTGCAATTCTAAATCCTCTATTAACGCTATGCGTTGTGATTCAAAGGCAAGTTTATTTGTCTTGGCGCTTTCTATATTGTATTTATCACTAAATCCATCAAAAAGATTAAGATTAAAGGCTAGTTGCACACTTGCTTCATCTTTATAGATTCCATCTCGCCCACGCAATGCATAATCATCTCCATAACGCGTATAATCCCCTATGAAATTCACTTCTGGCAAAAACTCTCCTTTAGCGCTTTGCACCAAATACCCCTTACTTTCAATAATTTTATCTATAAAAAGCAATTCTGCGCGCCTTTGAAGCATCTCTTTTTTAAGATTTTCAAAATTTAGATTCCATCTTTTTGGCTCTAATTCTTCTAAATCCTTTAAAGTAATCTTTGTGCGCGTGTAACGCTCTAAATCCCTTAACGCATAGTTTAACGCACTTTGATAACTTAGTAAATTTTGCAAGGTGTTATTAAGCTCTACTTCAATTTTTAATAAATCGTTTTTTTGGATTAATCCTACACGATAAAACTCTGCATTCTCACGCCTTTGCTCTTCTAAAAGCACTTTTGATTGCTCGGCAATCTCTACATTTTTTGCTTGACGCAACACATTAATATAAGCGCTCTTAACAAGTAAAATCACATCTTCTTTTGTGGCTTCTAATTGATAATCTTGCGATTGCAACAATGCCTTAGCACTCTTTAAGTTATATACATCGCTAAAACCATTAAAGAGATTATATTGCACACTTCCCCCTAAATTACCACTTGTTTTTTTATCCGCCCTTTGGAAGCGATTGCTTCTTTGTGTGCCATAAGTTAGATTAAGGCTGGGGTAAAAAGGACTTTGATAAGTTTTATAATTTGCCTTGCTCTCTTGTAATAAATACTCTTGCTCTTTAATGCTAGGATTATGGCGCAATGTTAAATCAATAGCTTCTTGCAAACTTAGCGCATTTAAGATTCCATAAAATAGCGATAAAACAATCAAAATTCTAAGCATTTTTTAGCTCCCTTTTAATAAAAAAAGAAAGTAAACAAGGAATCAAAAAGATGCTCAACACCGTAGAAAATCCTAGCCCTCCTAAAATCACAGCTCCAAGCCCCCTATAAATCTCACTCCCAGCTCCGGGTGCTACCACAAGAGGAAGCATTCCAAAAAGTGAAGTAAGAGTGCTCATATAAATAGGACGGATTCTAACACGCACTGCTTCTAAGATTCCACTTTGCGCATCCATTTCATACAAACGCACATTATGCAAACTCTGATACACAATTAAAATCGCATTATTTACAACAATTCCTACCAAAATGATAAAACCAAGCATTGTTAGCACATCTAAGGGCTGATACACCAAAAAAACATTTACCAACCAAAGCCCCAAAAATCCACCACCAACAGCAAGAGGAACGCTAAAAAGAATAATCAAAGGATAAACAAAGTCTTCATATAATGCCGCCATTAATAAGTAAATAATAAACACTGCCAACACAAAGCCCAAAATTAAAGAATCTTTAATTTTGGTTAAAGCATCTGCTGTCCCACTAAAGGAAATACTATTATTTCCTAATGCGCCACTTTCTTTTAAACGCGTTAAAATCTCCCCATTAACAAGCTCCATTGACTCTTGGATTGTAATATTTGCCGGAGGACTAAGCGTTAAAGTAATAGTGCGATTACGCTCATAATGGCGGATTTGATTTGTTCCATACTCTAGCTTTAAATCTGCAAGCGTGCTAATAGGAATAATACCTGCTGTGGAAGTATAAATACTTGCATTATAAAGCTCTTCTGGGGAGTAAATCGCACCATTTTGAGATTTTAAAACCAAATCAATCTTTTCTCTCCCTTCTTCTTTAAACTCACCAATCTTTCTTCCATCTAAAAGCACATCTAAAGCAACTCCAAAGCTATTTACATCAAGCCCAACAGCACTTATTCTCTCTAAGTTTGGATATAAATTTAACTCTGGATAAAGCAACTCCAAACTTGGGCGCGCTCGCATTTGTAAAGTTACAACCCTATTGGCTCCATATTTTTCCACAAAAACTTCTTTAATAATTTTTTCTAATGCGATTGCGCTAGCAATAAGTGATTCTATATTCTCTCCACTAAGATCAATATCCACACTACGACTTGACCCTCTACGCTCAAAAATCCCTGTTTGCAATGCTGTTCCGCTCACTCCTGGGATATTTTGGATACAAGTTTTTGAAAGAGGAATCAAATCAGCTGCCCTCGTAATATCTAAAGCACGCAATCCAAAACTAAGATCAGAAGTTCCACCAATATAAAAAAGGTTATTAATTGCTGGATATTGCTCATTTCCTTCAAATCCGCTACTTGCAAAATAAGGACTTAAGCACTCAAACACTTCCTGTCCTATGCTTTCTTTTTCTTGATAAGACAATCCCGGTGGCGGTGTCATTCTTCCAAACACAAAGTTTTGATTTCCTTGTGGCAAATACTCCATTTTTGGCAACAAAACATAGCTAAATGCAAAGCTTAAAAGTGTCAAACTAAAAATCGTTAAGATTTTATTGCGTGTGTTTTGCATAGATTTTTGAACAAAATACATTATCCAATCCACGCACCATTGTCCAAACTCTCTAATTTTTAAAGAAAAACTAGAGCCACTCTTATAAACTTCCTGCAAAATCCTATTTTCTTTTAAAATGCTTTTCTTTGTGCCTAGCAATTTTGAACTTTGATAACTCAAAGTTGGAATCACAATTATTGATACAAACAGCGAAAAACTCACCGCACTACTTGCAGCAATTGCAATATCCCTAAAGAGCTGCCCTGCTTCTTCTTGGATATTTAAAATTGGAATAAAAATCGCAACCGTTGTTAAAACAGAAGCAATCAACCCTCCAATCACTTCTCTTGTGCCATCAATCACTGCTTGCATTGCATTTTTTTGCATTTTTCTATGACGATCAATATTTTCTAAAACAACAATAGCTGAATCTACAAGCATTCCCACTGCAAAAGAAATTCCAGCTAGCGAAACAACATTTAGCGTGCGATTTAAAAATGCCATCACAATAAATGTCCCAAGCACACTTAAGGGCATAGCTATGGCAATAATTAGCGTAGAGGTTAAAGAGCGCAAAAACACAAACAAAACTCCACAAGCCAAAAATGCTCCAACAATAATATTTCCCTTAACCAACGCAATAGCTTGTTCTATATAATCCCTTTGATCATTTGTCCATTCTAGTTTTAAACCTTTCTCTTTTAAGATTCCATTATTTAGCGTATCAAAAACAACTTCTACCGCATTTGTAAGCTCTAATACATTTGCATCAGCTGCTGGCTTAATTGCTACCATCAATGCTTCCTTGGGCATCTTTTCATCACCGCGATAATAAGAAACGGTTGTTTTATTTTCAAACCCTTCTTTAACCATTGCTACATCGCTAATCTTAACGCGCTTAACTCCATCGCTCCAAATTACCACATCTAAAATATCTTGCGGATTTTTAAACTCTCCAACTGTGCGCACACGATAAGATTTTCTTCCATAATCCAAACTTCCTGCTGATAAATTTACATTTTGCTTATCAAGCACATTTGCAACACTTGCAATATCTAGCTGATAAATTGCAAGCTTTCTTTCATCAATGATTATGTGCATCTCCCTATCATCACCACCGGGGAAATTTACCTCAGCAACTCCATCAATGCGTTCAAAATACTGAATCACATTTTCATTAAAAAATGTTCTTTGCTCCCGCACACGCACGCTATCATCAAGGCTAACTAGCATCATTCTAACAACCGGGCTTGTATCCTCCCCTGTTGCACGGATTACAGGGCGATCTATTGCATCTGGGTAACCTTTAACTTCATTAAGCTTATTACTAACATCAAGCATTGCTTTTGTTAAATCTGTGCCGATTTTAAACTCCAGTGTTACATTAGCACGCCCACTATTTGCAAAACCTTCCATTGTTTCAAGGTTATCAATCCCCTTTAACACTTGCTCTTGTCGCTCTAAAATCTCCCTTTCAATTTCATAAGGTGTCGCACCACTCCAAGTAGTATTAACAGAAATTACAGGGCGTGTAACTTGCGGTGTAAGCTGATAGGGCATTGTGCTTAAAGATAGGATTCCAAATAAACTTAGAAGAATCATTCCTACAATCACCACAACAGGGCGATGGATTAGCGTTTTAATCATTCTTTAACCTCAACAACACTCTCTCCATCTCTTAAACGCTCCGCCCCTACAACAATCACTCTTGCTGTAGATTTTAAACTCTCGCCCAAAGGCTCTATATACGCATTTAAACCTTGATAACCTTTAATTGCAATCTTTATCTTTTTTGCCCTTTCGTTATCTAGCACAAAAATCACATTGCTATCAAGCTCTGGCAAAATCGCATCGCGTGGCACCAATAGCATCTCTCCCCCTTTCACACCAAAAGAAGCGCGCACTTCTAAACCTTCAATTAATTCTCCCTTTGGATCATCCACAGAGAGTTTTAATGGAAAAGTTCTAGCCTTAGCATCTCCTAATGGAATTAAAGCACTAACCTTCGCTTGATAATTTTGATTTGCAATTTGCACTTGTATATCATCACCAACTTTTAAAGAGCGCAAAATCTCAAAAGAAACTTCAAATGTTGCTTCAAGTGGAGTTAACTTTGCAATATTAAACACACTTGCCCCAGCACTCACCCACTCACCTTGCTTTAAAAGTTTTTGTAAAATTACGCCATCATAAGGGGCGACAATAGTCTTTTTTTGCTTTTGCGTTTTTAATAATTCTAGTCCGTTGCCAATAGATTCCATATTTCCTTTTTGCGCTTGCATATCAAACAAAATGTCTTCATATTCTTTAAAAGAAATAGACTCACTCTCATATAAAGCCTTATAGCGTGCATAATCTTTTTTTATCTTTTCATATTGCGCTTTTGCTTGTTTTAAAGCTCCCTCTTTGGAAGCTATCTCATCACACAATAAATCACTATTTAAAATTGCCAATTCCTGCCCCTTTTTTACACGCTCTCCATCACTTACAAGCACAGAATCAATAACCCCAGAAATTTCAGAAGCAAGCATTCCCCTCTCACTAAAATACAGCGAACCTACATATTGATAAGTCGGATTAAACACTCCACTTTGTAGATTGACAGCCTTTACAAGCTTTGAAGAATTTTTAGATTCTATTTTTTTAGACTCTTTAGCAGATTCTATATTGTTAGATTCTAACTTTTGGGCAGATACAGCATTAAGCGCGGAATCCTTTTTAAGCCCATAAAACACACTAAAACCCACTCCAAGCACAGCCACACACAACCAAATCAAACTTTTTTTGCTAAAACGCACAAATTTCCTTTAAAGACTTTGTTTTATTGTAAAATAAATTTGTTAATTTTTTGTGAAATTTTTAAAAAATTCTCTCTATTTAGGAATAATTTTTGAGCCTTAAAGCCTATTTTTTAGCCAGCCTTTGCGTTTATATTTTCTGTGTTGCTTTACGCTTTTATTATCCTTTTGTTTTAGAATCTTTTCCACAATATTTTTACAACAACGCGTGGCTATTAAACACGCACGACGCTTACTTTTACGCACAAGGCGCAAAAGATGTTTTAAACTTTTTGGATTCCAACTTTTTACACAAATCCACGCTAAACTCCCCCACACACGAATTACTTTCACTAATCACCGCTTGTATTGCCTTTTTCACACCCTTATCCCTAGAGCAAGTTTTCTTTTATCTACCCGGCTTTTTTGGCGCACTTATTGTTTTTCCTATGTTTTATATCACGCGGGATTTTGGAATGCTTCCAGCCATTTTAGCAAGCCTTCTAAGCGCACTTAGCGTAAGTTATTTTAACCGCACAATCTTTGGTTACTATGATACTGATATGCTAATTTTACCCCTAACACTTAGCGTTATTACACTTATTCTTTCAAACTCTCAGCGCGTTTTTGGGCTTTTGTTTATGTTAAGCGTGCTTGCCTTGCTATATTATCCAAACTTACGCTATGTGTTTTTAGGCTTTATTGTGATTTTGTGTTGCTTTAAGGATAAAAGAGAAGTAGCGATTCTTTTAATGTTTAGCCTTGTTTTTGCACTCTATGTGCCACTCTCTTTATTCCCACTTTGGATTCTTTTTGGTATAGCATTAAGCATTTTTAAGATTCCATATTTTAAAGCCACATCCTTTATCATCACCGCCTGTATTTTTTGGATATTAATCCTATATCCTTTAATCCCAAGCCTTTTGCGCTCTCCATTTTTAAGCCCATTCTTACCCTTTGTAGAATCCACACTCCAACAACCCTTGCCCACTTTAAATATCCTAGATTCCATTGCAGAGACTTCCAAGCTCTCTATTTTCTCCCTTGCCAAGCGCACAAGTGGCAACCTTGCGCTATTTCTCTTAAGCCTTTTTGGTTATGGATATTTGGTGTATAAAAGGCGGATTTTTTTGCTCTTTTTGCCCCTTTTACTTCTAGGATTTTTCTCTCTTTTACAAGGGCTTAGATTTAGTTTTTACGCCACTTGCGTGTGTGCTTTGGGGCTTGCTTATTTGCTAAGTTTTATAAAATGGATTCCATATTCACGCCTTTTTCAAACGCTCTTTATATGTATTGCTATCACGCCACATTTACAACATATTAAAAACTACACCCCAAAGCCCATTTTAGATTCCACAGAAGCGCAAATTTTAAAAGAGATTCCAACTAGCAATGGTGATTTCGCGCTTGCGTGGTGGGATTATGGCTATATGATAAATTATTTTAGTAATCTAAATGCATTTATTGATGGGGGCAAGCATTTAGAGAGTAAAGCCATTAGTCAATTTTTCATAAGTAGTGATACTCTTTTAAGCTATAAAATCGCCAAAGATTTAAAAGAAAAAACGCAGGCAAAAAACCTTTATATCATCTTGCCTTTAAGTATGCTTGAGATTTTTCCAAGCATTACCGCCTTTAATAAAACTCCCAAATTCTTTACAATCAGTCAAAAGTTGGAATCCAAAATTGCACATTTTAACCACACAATCACGCTAAATTTAGAAAATGGCACTCTAAACCAAAACCAACAAATCTCAAAATTCATCAGCCTAAAAACACAGCAAACACTACACTTTAACCACACAAGCCCGCTAAGTGCGTTAGAATTAAGAAATGGTAGAATCCTATTGTGCGATAATTCCTATCTTAATAGCCTGTTTTTTCAAGGATTATTTTTTGAAACATTAGATAAAAACTTATTCCAAAAAGTGCTAAAAAATGACAAAATTACGATTTACAAACTTCTTTAAAGGATAAAAATGGAACTCACACATTTAGACAAACGCCAAAATCCAAAAATGGTAGATGTTTCTTTAAAAGATTCCACACAGCGAGAAGCAATTGCTAGCGGTAAAATCACAATGAACAAAGAAGCCTTTGGCGCAATAAAAGAACAAAGAGTAAAAAAGGGAGCAGTGCTACAAACCGCAATCATTGCCGCAATTATGGGAGCAAAACGAACTTCAGAGTTAATCCCTATGTGCCATCCGCTTTTTTTAAGTAGCGTTAAATGTAACATTACCGAACTTGAAAGCGAAAACGCCTTTATTTTAGAAGTGCGTGCTAAAACCTTTGGACAAACAGGCGTAGAAATGGAAGCATTAATGGGAGTTAATATTGGACTTCTAACCATTTATGATATGGTTAAAGCCATTGACAAAACAATGGTTTTAAGCGAAATTTGCTTGCTAGAAAAAAGTGGTGGCAAAAGTGGGCATTTTGTGCGATAAAAACCAATAGAATCTTATGTGAATTTTTGTAATACAAATCTTAAAGTTTTTTTATAGATTCCATTTTTTGTGTATTTGTAAGCCAAACTCTATTATCATAAAGGGCTTAATTTTTTAAAGGAGTGCAAAATGAAAAAGAATATTGTTTTCTTTGAAGCAGTTGGTGGAAGTGATAAAGGTGCAGATGGACACAGAAAAGACACAATGCCTATGGTAAATGCGCTAAAAGCTAAGGGTTGGAATGCAGAAGTTGTGTTTTTTAGCGATGATATTTTACGCAATGAAAATGAGCGCAATAAAATTTATGAACGCGTTAGGGAGAGTGCAGATGGTTATGTTTCACGCGTAAATCCGGGCAACTTAAAAGAAGAAAAACTTTACTTTGAAGTATTGCGCAAACTTTGTGCAGATGGACTTGTAGGTATGCCTCATCCTGATGCAATGATTGGCTATGGCGCAAAAGACGCTTTAACAAAGCTTGCAGATACTCCACTTGTCCCAGATGATACTTATGCGTATTATGATATTGAGACTTTTAAAAAGACTTTCCCAAAAAGCCTAGCAAAAGGCGAGAGAGTGCTAAAGCAAAATCGCGGCTCCACAGGGGAAGGGATTTGGCGTGTGAGATTAGCAGAAGGTTCTTATAATACTTGCGATTCTTTACCACTTGATACAAAAATCATTTGCACAGAAGCCAAGGATAATCATAGCGAAGAGCGCAAACTTGGAGAGTTTATGGACTTTTGCGAGCAATACATCATTGGCGATAATGGAATGCTTGTAGATATGACTTTCTTGCCACGCATTAAAGAGGGCGAAATTAGAATTCTAATGCTTTATAAAACACCCGTTTATGTTGTGCATAAAAAGCCAGCTGAAGGGGGCGATGCCTTTTCTGCAACTCTCTTTAGTGGCGCAAAATATCGCTATGATGAGCCAAAAGAGTGGCAAGGGCTTGTGGATTGGTTCTTAGGACAACTTCCTTCTATTAAATCCAAGCTTGGAAACTATGATTTACCACTAATTTGGACAGCAGACTTTATCCTAGACACTGATGAAAAAGGCGCAGACCGCTATATTCTAGGAGAAATCAACTGCTCTTGCGTTGGCTTTACAAGCCCAGAAGAATATATGGCAAAAATTGCTGTAATGGTAGGTGATAATATTATTGATATTGTTAGTGAAAAAAAGGCATAACTCTGCTGAATATGGAATCTTTTTTTTGGGGGGGGGGTTCCAACTTTTAGAAAATTTTAGTTAAGTCTTTTTAAATTTTATTTTTCATTACCTAAGAGATTAAAATTCTAAAAGACTTGCTTTAAGCAAACACAAGACCCAAAAAAATCCAAATACTCTTTTTCCTGCTAATCCATATACACTTTTATAGCATTTAAGCAATTATTAATGGGGGGGGGGGGGAAAAATAGAATGTTTAATTTTCATTAATAAGGAGAGAAAAAAATGTGTCTTTTAATT
>Oklahoma_p2__coassemble_174_pt1 | contig 114433 bp, 125 predicted proteins | sample Oklahoma_p2__metabat2_low_PE_004 | metagenome-assembled genome bin Oklahoma_p2 | reverse complement strand
AAATAAATTGAAAATGGAGCTAGTGGAATCTAAAATGTAAATACATTTTAGATTCACAGCTAATAACCAGCAACAAAGCCTGCAATCCTTTGGATTCCTTCTTCAATACTTTTTAAATCTGTAGCAAAAGAAAACCTAAAATACCCATCCATTCCAAAGCCAGTTCCAGGCACAACAGCCACCCCTGCCCGTTCTAACAAATCTTTACAAAACTGCATAGAATCTTTAGCAATACTACTGCAATCCACAAAAAGATAAAACGCACCATCAGGCTTAACTACGCTCAATCCATTAATTGCGTTTATTTTTTCGCACGCAAAATCACGCCTTTGTTTAAATGCCATACGCATATTTTTAATATCCTCATCTGCACTTCCATTAAGCCCAGTAATTGCTGCTTTTTGTGTAATAGAATTGATATTAGATAATGATTGACTTTGAAAACCATTGATAAGCTTGCAGAGTTTTTGATCTTTGGTAGCAAGATACCCCATTCGCCAACCCGTCATTGCAACAGCTTTACTTAAACCATTAATAGTAATTGTGCGCTCAAGCATATCACTGCTGATGCTTCCAGCAGATGTAAAAGCACCATCATACACAAGCTTTTCATAAATCTCATCACTTAACACCCAAATATTTGTCCCTTTTAACACTTCCCCTATTGCTTCTAGTTCTTGGCGAGAATAAACCATTCCGGTTGGATTAGAAGGTGTTGTTAAAATAAGCATTTTTGTTTTTGGAGTAATAACGGATTTGAGTTGTTCTATGGTGATCTTAAAATTGTTTTCTTGAGAAGTTTCAATAAAAATATTTTTACCATTGCTAAAAGTTACAAGTTCAGGATAAGTTACCCAATAAGGACTTGGAATTATCACTTCATCACCTTTGTCAATCAATGCTTGAAATATATTAAAAAGCGCGTGTTTTGCACCACTTGTAACAATAATTTCTTTTGGAGAATAGCTAAGATTATTATCCCTTGCAAGTTTATCACTAATTGCACTAAGCAAATCTGGAATTCCGATAGTCGCAGTGTATTTTGTAAAACCTTCATTAATTGCTAAAATTGCAGCATCCTTAACGACTTGCGGCGTATCAAAATCTGGCTCTCCAGTAGAAAAAGATAAAATGTCTTTGCCTTGCGCTTTTAGCTCTCTTGCTAGCGTGCTAATAGCAATTGTAATAGATTCTGAAAGATTAGTAACGCGATTTGCATAATAGGCTTGCATAATATCTCCTAAATGAAGTTAAATTTCAAAAAGAATATAGTTTTTTTCCTTTATTACTACTAAATTTTAAGAACAAAAAGAAAGCGGTGCTGTGATTTTAGATTCCGACTTTATAATCTCATAATCGCAAGTATTAGTAGTATAAACTAATTAATATTTAGTCAATAAGACTAAAGTATTATGAATTTTTTAACTAAAAGTATTGACAAGAGAGAAAAAACCTATTATAATTCTATGTTTTTAAAATAAATTAATTCGGAGGTAATCCTATGAATTTTAAACCACTTGGAGAAAGAGTTTTAGTAGAAAGACTCGAAGAAAACACAACAACAGCTTCTGGAATCATTATCCCTGATAATGCGAAAGAAAAGCCACTTGAAGGGATTGTAAAAGCAATCGGTTCAGAAGTTAAAGAAGTAAGCGTTAATGACAAAGTTGTATTTGGCAAGTATTCTGGCGCAGAAGTCAAGCTTGATGGCAAAGAATATTTGATTTTAAAACTTGAAGATATTTTGGGCGTAATTGCTTAATTTTAGAAAAATAAAGAAAGGATAAAAAAATGGCAAGTAAAGAGATTAATTTTTCAGATAGCGCGAGAAATCGTTTATATGAAGGAGTAAAACAACTTAGCGATGCAGTTAAAGTAACAATGGGACCACGCGGACGCAATGTTTTAATTCAAAAAAGTTTTGGCGCACCAAGCATTACAAAAGATGGTGTTTCTGTAGCAAAAGAAATTGAGCTAGCAGATCCTATTGCAAATATGGGTGCACAACTTGTAAAAGAAGTTGCCAGCAAAACAGCAGATGCAGCAGGTGATGGAACCACAACTGCAACTGTTCTTGCATATAGTATCTTTAAAGAAGGCTTAAGAAATATTACAGCAGGTGCAAATCCTATACAAGTTAAACGCGGTATGGATAAGGCAGCAGAAGCAATTACAGAAGAGCTTAAAAAGATTTCTAAACCAGTTAGCGGTAAAAAAGAAATCGCACAAGTTGCTACAATCTCTGCAAATTCCGATTCCAAAGTTGGTGAGTTAATCGCTGAGGCTATGGAAAAAGTTGGAAAAGATGGTGTGATCACCGTTGAAGAAGCAAAAGGAATTAACGATGAATTAAGCGTTGTTGAGGGAATGCAATTTGATAGAGGATATTTAAGTCCTTACTTTGTAACAAATAGTGATAAAATGGAAACAGAATTAGAAAATCCATACATTTTATTAACAGATAAAAAAATCACTACAATGAAAGATATTTTACCACTTTTGGAATCCACAATGAAAAGTGGCAAGCCTCTATTGATTATCGCTGAAGACATTGAAGGAGAAGCACTAACAACTTTAGTTGTAAATAAATTGCGTGGTGTGTTAAATATCGCAGCAGTTAAAGCTCCGGGATTTGGCGATAGAAGAAAAGAAATGCTAAAAGACATTGCAACTTTAACAGGTGGCGAAGTGATTAGCGAAGAGCTTGGAAAAACTCTTGAAGCGGCAAGCATTGAAGATTTAGGGCAAGCAGCTAGGGTTGTAATTGATAAAGATAATACAACAATTGTAGATGGTGCGGGTAGCAAAGATGCGGTTAATGCGAGAGTTGGGCAAATTAAAACACAAATTGAAGCAACAACAAGTGATTACGACAGAGAGAAACTTCAAGAAAGACTAGCTAAACTTAGTGGCGGTGTAGCTGTTATCAAAGTTGGTGCAGCAAGTGAAGTTGAAATGAAAGAGAAAAAAGATAGAGTAGATGACGCATTAAGCGCAACAAAAGCAGCTGTTGAAGAAGGAATTATTATCGGTGGTGGTGCAGCATTAGTGCGTGCAGCAGCAAAGGTAAATCTAAGTTTAGAAGGCGATGAAAAAATCGGCTATGAAATTATTAAACGCGCAATCTCTGCTCCGCTTAAGCAAATCGCAAGCAATGCAGGATTTGATGATGGTGTAGTTGTAAATAATGTAGAAAAAGATTCTAATGCAAACAATGGATTTGATGCAGCAAGTGGGAATTATGTGGATATGTTTGAAGCAGGAATTATTGATCCACTAAAAGTTGCAAGAATTGCATTGCAAAATGCTGTGTCTGTTTCAAGCCTGCTTTTAACCACAGAAGCAACAGTGCACGAAATCAAAGAAGACAAGCCAGCTATGCCTGATATGGGCGGTATGGGTGGAATGGGCGGTATGGGTGGAATGATGTAATTCTCTCTCCCCTATTTTTAGAGTTGGAATCTAAATTAGATTCCAACCAAACTTATTTGCTGAACTGCCAACAATCTCTAATTTCCTGTAAATACTTTTTGTCAATTTCTGCAACTAACATTTCTTCTCTATCACCCAAACAGTCCATAATTTCACCATTTGGGGATACAAATAAAGAATCTCCGTAAAAACTCCATAAAGTCTGTGTTGGAGCATCTTGATACTGCCCGATACGATTTGCGCGCAAAATATAGCAATTATTTAAAAATGCACGCATCTTAATGATACTTCTCCAGCGCAAAGAAGAATCAAAAGTAGAAGCTGTAGGCAAAAGCACACAATCTACGCGTTGCCCTTTTAACTTCAACCAAAAATCATCAAAATGCAACTCATACCCAAATACCACTGAAAATCTAAATCCCCCCACATTAAAAATTGGTGGGGTTTTAGGATGTTTTGATAGAGTATTTGCGAAAAATTCCGCTTCATTCCAATGTGCATAGGGCATTAGCCTTTGCGCCCGATAGCTTAGTGCCTTACCTTTGTTTAAAATGAAAATCGTTTTATAAATCTTGTCTTTTATCACTTCAAAAACTGGCGCAACAATGATGATATTATATTTCGCTGATAATTCTAAAATCTTGTTAGTCTCTATTTTAATTCTCTCTAAAACACGCGTTTTCTGCCCCCTTTTAATCTCTAAATCCTTAAAAAATGGATTTAATAAATACTCACCAAGCAAAACTACCTTTGCTTTTGCGTCAATAGAAGCTTTAATGTAGGATTCTATCTCACTTTGCGTGCGTGTATTTGAAAGCTGTAATGCGACAATTTTCATTAAGATTCCTTTGTATATTGCATTTTGATCGTTTCACATTGCACTTGTGCAGTTTCTAGTAACTTTTGTGCTTTTTGAAGGTTTTCCATTCCTTTTTTATAAAGCTCTAAACTTTCATTTAAGCTAATATTTTCATCGCCTAACTTCTCTAACGCTTGTGTGGCACACTCTAAATACTCTTCAAAATTTAATGCTTGTTCCATTATCACTCCCTGTTGTCTAGCAGTTTTTTTGCATCAATACACAGATTTTTCCAAGCGGATTGCGTGTTGATAGCTTCGCATTTTTCATAAGACTCTAATGCTGTTTTTTTATCCCCTAGCTTATCATATAAATAGCCTTGCAAATAATAGATTTGTATCCTTTCTGTATCCTTGTTAGCGTGTGATTCTGCCATTTTTAACATTTCAAGCGATTCTTTAAATTTACTTTCACGATTTAGTGCTTCTACTACTGCAAGTTCCACCCAAGGGGAATATTCATAGCGTTGATACATTGCTTGTAGATCCATTAAACGCTTTGCATACACTTTAATTGCCGTATCATCTCTGCGCTCTAATGCATCTTGCAACATTATGCGATAAATTTCAATCATCTTATTGCTATTTTTAAGTACTTGTTCCAAAGTCGGTAGCAACTTAAAAGCTTCTTCATTATTGTCTTGTTTGGAAAGTGCCATAAAAAGCACCCAAGCACTATCATTATGCTTGCTATTATTTAATAATTTTAGCGTATCGCGCGCCGCAAGGGCTGCTTTAGGATAATTCTGTAAGGAATACTCAACCCAAGCCAAACGATAAAGCCATTCCTCCTTTTGATTTAGCGTTACTGCTTGTGTAGATTTCTCTTTGGCAATTTGCAACGCTGGAATAAACTGCTTATTAAAATACAAGCAATCAAAAAGTTTTAAAAACTCACTTTCTTCTAACATAAGCTTCACATCATACAAACTTCCATAAAACGCTGCTTCCTTACAATTATCGACTTTTAATGTCTCTTTAGTTAGCGCGCTTACTGCATGGATTAACACAGGGACATTTTCTCCCAACACTTTATTTAAATCTTCTCTTAAATTAAACACACTTAAATAATCGCCCAAATCATAATAGGTTTGCGCCTTCTTTTCTAGTGCAATTTTCTCTTCTTCCTTACCTCTGTAGCTTTCAATCACATAATCATAATGCTCTAAACGCTTTGTTGCATTACTTTCATTATCATCTAAAAGCAAAGCGTCATCAAGTTTTTTAATCTCTTTAAGATCACTTTGGTTTTCACTCTCATTTAAAAGCATTTGATAATACTTATGCGCCTTCTTCAAGTCTCTAGCCTTATCAAACCACATTGCCATATCTTTTAATATTGGTAAGTATAAAGGAACAGTCTTATCTTCAAAAGAATTAAACATCCCTTCTAACACTTTCGCTGGCGTTTCATAGATTCCAAACTCTGCCCAAGCTTGCATCATCGCATAATACTTAGGAATATCTTGCAAGAAAAAATTAGGATTTGCCTGCAAAATATCATTGAGATATTTTTCTGCTCTCTTTTTCTCTTCTGCCTTACGATAATAATCCCCCAAAAGCACAGAAGCAAGAGAGGCAACTTCTAAATCTTTTGATTCATTTAACACAGATTCATACAATTCAAGCACAATTTTGCGATCCCCCCTCTCATACAAATGCTCTCCATAATCAAGTCTTGCTAGAAGCTCGTATTTATCACCCTTGTATTCATTAAATAAGCGGTTATAATAATACTTTGCCTCTTCAAAAAATTTCATTCTTGCATAGGTTTTTGCTACAATAAACAACACTTGAGGCACATGGATATCTGTAGGATATGCCCCAAGCCAAGCCTTACTAAGAGCAATAATTTCTTCATAATTTTCTAAATTTTGCATTCCATCAAGAGCTACTAAGCGCAAATACAACACATCACGCTTAAATATTGTATTAGGATAGAGTGCCAACATTTCATCAATAGCATTTAAAGCCTCTACATAAGAACCGCGCCCCACAAAAGATTGTATATTTAAAAAGTAATCTTTATCCCTACCAACTTGATTATCCATAGGGCGCATTTGCGCATCAAGCACACCAATACTTGGAACTTCATCAAAGAGAATGGGAAAATTAATTCCATAACTTGGCTTATCATTTAAAAAAGGAATTTCGCCCTCATAACCTAAAATTTGCCAACGCTTAGATTCTGGATTATTCTCTACAGGAATACGCCGACTGCTAGATAAATCAAATTCTGTATTATAAAGTTTCATTTTTTTATTTGCTTTTGGGGTGATTCTTAGACTAAAGCCTTTTTCTTCATCTAGTACTTCAGGTGAGATTGAAAAAAACAGAGTTTCACTTCGCTGAAAACGCGAAAACAAAGGCTCTTCAAAACTACAAACAATACCACTCACTTGAGAGTCTCTATTTAACTCCTCATAACATGCAAAAGGCTTTGTATCTCGCAAATTTAACACAGCAAAATTATGTCCTGCTTCCCTTCCGCTATCCACATAAAACTCAAGCCCAAAAGCTCTTGCAAACAATATCACCAAAAATAGTAAAGAATATCTAAAACGCCATTCCAACTTTTTTCCTAAATTTTAATCTTTGCATTATACTTTGTTTTATTTAAAACTTCATTTCACACACCAACAAACTCAAAACTTGTAATTTCCGCTCTTGATAGAATCCGCATAGGAGGTCCCCAAAAACCTGTGCCACGATTGACATAAATTTGTGTTGTTTGACTATGCTGATATAAACCCTTCAAATAAGGCTGATCAAACTTTACAAGCAAGCTAAAAGGGAATATCTGCCCTCCGTGCGTATGTCCGCTCAAAATTAAATCCACATCGTGCGACTCTTTGACTTCAAAGGCAAATTTAGGTTGATGAGCCAATAAAACTAGCGGATAAGTTGGAAACCTTTTTTGTAAGGCTTGCTCCAAGTCTGGTTCTAGAGCATTAATGCGTCTACCAAATAAATCATACACACCAGCTAAATTCAACTTCGCTTCGCCCTTTTCCAACAATACACAAGTGTTTTCAAGCACGGTAATCCCTTTATCCTTAAGCACTTCTAACAAGGAAGCAATGCCGTGAAAATACTCGTGATTTCCTAGTATAAAATACACACCAAGCGGAGCCTGCAATTTCGCTAACGCATCAATTGCCTTAGGGACCCTACTAACTTCTGCATCTATAATATCGCCTGTTAGCACGATAAAATCAGGTTTTAGCGCATTGACTTGCTTAACCACTGCTGCCACTACATTCTCCTCAATCAATCCGCCAATGTGTAAATCGCTAATTTGCACCGCTGTTATCTTGCCTTTAAGTCCATTTAATGAAATCTTAACCTTCTCTACAATAGGCACCAATCGCCCCTCTACCAAGCCTACTCCAAGATAACCAAGCGCAAAAACACCGCTTGTAAGATTTAACGCATTTTGAAAAAACCCACGCCTCTCTTGTGAAAACTTCGGAAAAAGGATTCCAATAAGATACAAAAATAACAACAATACTTGATAAAGTAGCATTACAACAAATAGCACAAATCCCACGCCAATAGAAAGTGAAGCTAAAAAATATACACTTTGAGACAAATCCATCACATAACGCCCAAAAAAATACAACAACACACCAAAAAAATTAAAAACTAAAAAATATTTTAAGATTCTTAGCGGAATTTTTGGCTTTACAATGCGTTTAATAAATAAAAAATAGATTCCAATATGGAATCCAAAAAATACCAAAAGAGCCAAAACCGGAAACAAACTCTTCACAATAAACCTTATCTCCGTGCAACATTCCAAAGCAATAAAATTGCTTGTAAAACACAGATAAAAACACCAAAATACAAAAACCATTCCGTATTGCGTTCTTGCTCACGCAAAAATGTCTGTCCATAAATTTGCTGACTCAAAGTTGCAAGCTCCAAACTCATTAACAATCCATTGTCACCTTCAAGTTGTTGCAATAATGATTGATTAATTTGTAAAATATCATTAAAATTTGTTAAATAAAATATTTGATTTACATTATCTAAAAACTTTTCCATTTTTAGCATTAATCCTCCACTTCCAAAATACACATCATTTAATGTAAAATATTCTTCACTTCCTACAATTGTAGAAACAACAAAATTTTGCAATATTTGATGAAAAGAACTAAGCTCATTAATACAATGCCTAAGCTCTAAAAGAGTTTCTTGGTTATTACGCTTTAGAATAAAATTTGTCGAAATAATTTGTGATAAAAATACAATTCTTTGAGCCAAGAAGCGTTGCTTGCCACTAATATTTACATAATAAAGTGCTGTGTGTTGCTTTTGTGTAATTTCTTGGTTACTTTGTGTATAACACACAATTCCAACTCCCAAAACCACACATAATAAAATTTCTAAAAAAATAAACTTTCTACCTTGAAAAATACCCAAACGACCACCCCTATAAATAATCTGCATATTGTAGTATCTTTGATAAAAATTATCAATAAAATTGTGTTAAAATTAGCTTCTAAGAAATCTACAAAGAAGGACAACTTGTGAAAAAGAAATTCTTAAAAAATGCTTGCATTATCAGCGTTTTAGCTCTTGGTGGAATCCTTAGCGGTTGCGCACAAAAATACGACTCACTTCCAAACACGCGTGTCAAACAAGCTTGCACCACACCCATTATAGCTTATGAATTTGGCTTTTTAAAAGAAGGGGAGCATAATGACTTACAAATTGCAAACGCACTTGTAAAAGATATTGTAGAAAAATCACTTATGCAAAGTGGTTGCTTCACACAAGCAAACACAAACAATTATAAACACTATCGGCTAGATATTGTCTATGGAAGTATTAATAAAAAAAATGCACAAGGCGGTTTTTTTCACTCCACAACAAGCGATGCTTTGATTTTTGAGATCCAACTCTCTTTTAATAAAATGGATGAAACGAGAATTTTTCAAGGAAAGTCTAGCTTAGAAAATGCAAACGAACAATATCTTAAAGTCTTTGGTAAAACTTCTGAGTTAGATAACAACCAAATTCAAATCACATTACAAAATGCAATAAACTCTGCGATTAACGAGGCGACAAGAAGCTTTTCCTACAATAAGCAATAGTTGGAATCCATTTTGGATTCCAACTATTAAGCTATAACGCACTGCTTCCTACGAGCTCAAAAATTCCAAGCAATAAGCCATCTACAAAAAATACAGAAAGACACACATAAAGCGTTGCAATTCCAACTACAATTTTAAGCGGTAGCGTGGCGTTTTGCAGATAAATGTTGCCATCGCTAATAAGCGGATCTTTTAAGAACATATACACAACAAGCTTCAAATAATAATATGCTGCAATTGCGCTATTTAGCACCATTACAATCACTAAAAACAAATAACCACTATTCATAGCAACACTCATTAAATACACCTTTCCCCAAAACACAGAAAAAGGTGGAATCCCCGCCAAAGAAAACATAAATAATCCCATAATTACCGCTGCCAAAGGACACAATCTAATAAGTCCTGAAAACTTCTCATAGGAATGGTCATAGCGTTTGCCCCACATCTGCTCTTTTGTGCGCGTAATCCAAAGCATAGAAAAAATCCCAAGATTTGTAAAAAGGAACAAAATCCAATACACAAATAACGCACTATAAGCCTGTGTTCCTCCAATCAAAATGGCACTAAAGGCAAATCCAGCGTGTGAAATAGAACTATATGCTAGCATTCTTTTCACATCTTTTTGCACCAACGCCACAAGATTTGGTAAGGTAATTGTTAGCACAATAAGCAAATAAAACACATTATGCACCCACACAATATCCATAAAAAAGCTAAAAATTCTAATTGCTACCACAAGCACTGCAATTTTTGGCACGATAGACATAAAGCCCGCCAAAAAAGAATTTGAACCCTCATACACATCAGGTGTCCAAGTATGAAATGGCACTAAAGAAGCTTTAAAACCAAGCGAAGCAATAAAAAACACAACTCCACCAAGCACCAAATAGGAAGGCTGGTAGCTATTTGCCTCTAAAACCGCTTTCATTCCCATTAAATCTAAATGTCCGCTTGCCGCATACAAAAGCATTGCGCCAAAGGCAAAACAACCTGCTGATAATGCCCCCATTGTGAAATATTTAATTGCTGCTTCAAATGCTGTTGCGCGATTGTGCATTGCAATAAGCGCATAAAGCGCAAGTGATGAAGTTTCAAGCCCTAAGAAAATCACAATCAAATGATCACTGCTTACCATAAACTGAAACCCAGCACACATCAGTAAAAATAATGCGTAATACTCCGGATATTGAAACTCGTGAAATTTATTGTAACTTAGCGTTAAAGGCACAAATAAAATCGCTGCTATCAAAATAATTAGCTGTCCAATTAACGCCACTCCATCAACTAAAATCAAATCAAAAAACGCTCTTTGCATTCCGTCAATGCTAAAAAACATAATATAGCCCAAATCTAAGCCCAAAAACAAAATCGCAAGCATTGTATAAAGCTGTTTATTTACGCTTTTTAGGCACATATCCACCACTAAAATAAGAATCGCTCCACAAATTGCAATGAGCATAGGAAAAATACTAAAAAGATTCAAACTTTCAAATGATACACTAAATGGTTCTAACATTTACTTCCCCTTCCCTTGTGTGCTATCTTGTGGAGATTGCAACCCTTCTTGCATGTGCGGAATCTCTTGTAATGTTTTTTGCATAAGTTCTAGCCCAAAAAAGTCGAGACTTGTTTTTGTAACAATTCTTGATTGCATAATTGCTAGCGTGTTTTCCACACCCTTATTAATTGGCTCTAAAATGGGCTTTGGATATACACCAAGCCAAATCACAATTGCAACCAAAGGCAACAAAGCACTCCATTCGCGCGCATTTAAATCACTAAGTTTTAGATTTTGAACATTAACCACTTTTCCAAAAAATGTTTTGCGATACAAATGCAGCATATACACCGCACCTACAATAATGCTAATCCCAGCAATCCCAGCCATTATAGGCGAAACTTGAAAGAATCCAAGCAGGGATAAAAACTCCCCAACAAATCCCATTGTTAAGGGCAATCCCGCCGAAGCCATCGCCATAATTCCAAAAATTGCCGCATAATTTGGCATAACCTTTGCAATTCCTCCAAACTCAGCAATCATCTTTGTATGTCGCCGCTCATAAAGCATTCCTACAAGCATAAACAAAGCCCCACTAATAATTCCATGACTTAACATAAAAAACACAGAACCTGTAATCCCCTCTACATTAAGCGCGAAAATCCCAACCATAATCACACCCATATGTGAAATAGAGCTATAGGCAATCACTTGCTTAATGTCTTCTTGTGCGAAAGCTACAAATGCCCCATAAATAATCATTATAAGTGATAAAATCGCTACAGGCATTAAAAAGAATATACTAGCATCAGGAAATAGTGGCAAAGAAAAACGCACAAAGCCATAAGTTCCCATTTTTAATAGCACAGCCGCTAGGATAATAGAACCAATTGTTGGTGCTTGTCCATGCGCGTAAGGCAACCAAGTGTGAAATGGAAACATTGGCACTTTAACAGCAAGTCCAGCAAAAAAAGCAAGGAATAGCCATAGTTGCACACCCTTTGGAATCGCACTTAAGCTATACCATTCTAATAATGAAAATGTCCAAACACCGCTCACCTCATAATAATAATAGGCTAAAAATAGGATTCCAACTAGCATTAGCATTGAACCTAAAAAAGTGTATAAGAAAAACTTAACCGCTGCATAGATCCTGCTACCACTCCCCCAAGCACCGATAATATAAAGCATAGGCACCAAAGAAAGCTCCCAAAAAATATAAAATAAAATCATATCTAAAGCACAAAAGACACCAATCATAATGCTTTCAAGACATAAAAGAGAGATGATTAACTTTTTTGCTTCATAGTTTTCATTTAAATAAATAAATCCAATTAGACTAATAAACGCGCTTAATAAAATTAAAAACAAAGAGATTCCATCAACCCCCACAAGATAGCTCACGCCAAAGCTCTCCACCAAAGACAAAGCCGTTATAAACTGAAACCCATCAGCACTTTTATCAAATCCATACCACAACAAAAGCGCAAAAGTAAGCTCTATTGCACTAATTACAATAGCATAAGTTTTAAGATTTTCTTTAATTCCAATCGCTAAAAGCGCACCAAACAACGGAAAAAAGATAAGTAAGGTTAAAAGGTAATCCATACACCCTCCCTATAAATAAATACAAGCAACAATAACACGACCACACCAAAGAACATAACCTTTAGCATTTTTGAAAGGCTACCTCCTTGAATCCAGCGCATACTCTCACCGCTACTATTGAGTAATTTTGCAATTAAATCCACAATAAAATCTATGATATTTTTATCCGCAAACCACGCAATTTTTGCAACTCTAAAATAATTTTGAATAAAAATCTTATCATAGAGCGCTGGGATAAAATACTGATTTCTTAAGAGTTTATAAACAAAGCTTTCTTGCCACTTCGGAGAAAACCCACCATTTTTATATTTAAAGATTGCAAATCCGATTCCACCTAAAGCAACACAAGAAGTCACCACAATCAAAGTCCAAATCGTTTTGGAATCCAAATTTACCTTAAAATCCGGAAGTGTTTGTAAAATAAAATGGTGAAAATAGCTTTCAAACATTCCTGCAAAAACCGCCAAAATCCCTAAAGGCAACATTGCATAAAGCATATAAGGATAAGCTTCGTGCGGATGTTCTTCGTGCTTTTTCTCTCCAAAAAACACAAGCATAATCAACCTAAAGCTGTAAAATGCCGTTAAAAACGCTCCAAGTAATAATACTCCCCACAACACATAAGCCCCACTTCCAAAGGCGGCTTCTAAGATTTTATCCTTAGAAAAAAATCCCGAGAAAGGATAAATTCCAGCAAGGGCAACAGAAGCTAAAATCATTAAAATTGCCGTGTATCTTAAAGATTGATACAACGCGCCCATTTTAGAAATATCCAATTTATCATTCATTGCATGCATTACATTCCCTGCCCCCAAAAATAGCAAGGATTTAAAAAATGCGTGTGTTGCAAGATGAAATAACGCAATCCAATACGCTTCTAACCCAGCTGCAACAAACATATAACCAAGTTGTGAAAGTGTAGAATAAGCAATAATGCGTTTTAAATCCTTATTTACAAGTGCCATTGTAGCAGCAAATACAGCTACAAAAGCCCCTAAACAAGCAATAGCAAGCCCTACTTCTGGAATAATAGAATATAAAGGATTTGCACGAATGACTAAATATACCCCTGCTGTTACCATTGTAGCAGCATGGATAAGTGCAGAAACTGGTGTTGGCCCCTCCATTGCATCAGCAAGCCAAGTGTGTAAAGGAAATTGCGCGCTCTTGCCCATTGCTCCAACAAAGAGTAACACGCCAATAGCAATTAAAACCCCCTTAGGTGCTTCATAAATATTACTTAAAACTTCTTCATAATTTAAACTTCCAAAAGTCCAATAGATTAAAAAGATTCCAAGTAGCATTCCTAAATCTGCAATACGATTCATAATAAATGCTTCATTTGCCGCAAAAGAAGCAGAATCTCTTTCATACCAAAATCCAATAAGCATCCAAGAACACAGCCCAACGCCTTCCCAGCCAATAAATAACCCCACAAAATTATCACTCATCACAAGAATAAGCATAGAAAACACGAAAGCGCTCAAATACACAAAAAAGCGATTAAAGCTAGAATCGTGGCTCATATAACCAATGGCGTAAATATGCACGCACAAGGATACTAATGTTACTACAAGCATCATTGTAGAACTCACACTATCTACCAAGAATCCAAAAGGAATATAAAGCCCGCCAGCTCCAATCCAATCCATTAGAGTAACCTTTAACGCCCCACCACCTTGAAAACTATAGATAAAGAGTAGCAAGGAAGCAAAGAAAGACACCGCAAGCATTAAAGAAGCAAAAATCCCAACACTTACAAACTTCTTTTTAGATGCAAAAGGGATTCCAAAAATTGAACCAATTAAAGGCGCAAACAACGCACTATACAAAATCACTTCCATTCTTAGCCTTCCATAATTTTTAAGCGGTCTAAATCTAGCGTGTGATGCTTTTTATACCAAGCAATTAACAAGCCTACACCAATCGCAACTTCGCTTGCGGCAACCGCTAAGAGAAAAAATGCAAACATTTGTCCATTTAAATCTCCAAGATACCTACCGACAGCCACAAATCCCACACTCACAGAGCTTAAAATAATCTCTGTTGCAAAAAATAGCATTAGCAGGTTTTTGCGCCTAAGCATTCCAAAAACACCAATTATAAACATAAGGCTTGATAGCATCAAATAATGATTAAGCGTTATCATTACTCTTCTCCTTTAAGTGCTTGCTCATTTAAAGTTAGTGAATAGTTCATTCCCTTACCTGCTAGCACAATCCCAGCAATCATTGCCACAAGTAGCATAACCGCTGCAATCTCAAAAGGAATTAAAAACTTAGTAAAAAGCACATAACCCACCATTTGCACATTTCCAATTTCCTCTTTTATCGGCGTTGTTGCTTGCAAACTTGCAAGATTTTCTGCAATCACAGGGGCTACTACAATTAACACAAGCAACAAAGCTCCCATACCACTTAAGAAAAAGAGCATTTTAGGGCTTTGCACCTTCTCATTTTCTAGCTTTTGCGTATCAAAAAACATCATCGCAAAGGCATAAAGCGCGATTACAGCCCCTGTATAAACCACAATTTGCACTACACCCAAAAATTCAGCTCCCAACAAAAAGAAAAAAGCTGAAACAAACATCATTCCAGCAGCAAGCGCACTTAAAGCATAAAGAATATTTTGCGTGGTTACCACAACCAAAAACATTGCTAAAGTTAAAGCGCAAAAGACATAAAACGCGATTGCTTCAAACATTACTCTGCCTCCATTTTTTGAGATTCCACTTCTTTGGATTCTAAATTTTCAATTTTGGATTCCATATTTTTTTCTAAATACTTTAGCGGTGTTGCTTTAATGCGCCTATCCGCATCCACACTCACACTTCCCACACCATCAAATTCACAATCATTACCACTTAAAACCTTCTCAATAGGCGTTAGCATATCCTTTTTAAGCGCGAAAGAAGCGCGTTGCTCACAAGCATTTTCATATCTCCCTCCGTGAACAATCGCAAGCTCTGGACACACCTCAGCACACAATCCACAATAAATACAACGCCCAAAGTTAATGCTATACTCTGTTACAGCCTTGCGCTTATCCTCCCCATAGCTTGTTTCCATCCTAATACAATTTGCCACGCAAATTTTCTCACACAATCCGCAGCCAATGCACCGCTCATTCCCACTATCTAGCAAACGCTTTAACTCATGAACTGCACGATAACGCGGACTTAAGGGCAATTTTTCTAAAGGATATTGCACCGTGTGAATTTGCGCCTTACATAACTCTTTAAACACAAGCCAAAGCCCAACAAAAAGCTCACCTTTTAAAGCACGATTCCAAAATCTTACAAATTTTTGCGCTTGTGCTAAAGGCGGAGTTTTTTCAAAAATTTTTACATATCGACTCAATTTCCACCTCCTAAAACTACAATTCCTGTTACAAAAACATTTAAAAGTGCTAGCGGAAATAATACTCTCCAACACAGCCCCATTAATTGATCCGGTCTAATGTGTGGATAAGCTGCCCTAGCCCACATAAATAAAAAGATAAAAAACATTACTTTTAAGAGAATTGCAATTCCACCGGGAATAAACCCTAATGGATTAAATCCACCAAGAAAAATCAAAGACACCACAAAAGAAAGCGAAATCATACTTGCATACTCACCAATAAAAAACATCCCCCAGCGCATTCCCGCATATTCTGTGGCATATCCAGCAACAATTTCTGCTTCATGTTCTAGTAAGTCAAAAGGCGTTCTATTTAACTCTGCATAACCTGCAAATAAAAAGAGCAAAAACGCCAAAGGCTGTGAGAAAATCAGCCAATTTGTAATTCCACCATTTTGGTAATTATTAATATCAATTAAAGAAAGAGATCCTACAAGCATTAAAGGCGCAAGCAAAGATAAGCCCGAAACCACTTCAAAACTAAGAAGTTGCACTGCCGTTCTTGCCGCCCCCAAAAGCGACCACTTACTATTTGCACTAATTCCAGCAAGTAAAGGACCATAAAGCCCAGCCGCTCCAACACCTAGCACAAATAAGATTCCAACATTAATATCAGAAACAATAGGCTGAATCGTGCGCCCAAAGAGTTCAAACTCTGGAAAAAATGGAATCGGAGCCATTGCAATAAACGCCGTTGCTGCTGTAATTGTAGGAGCGATTCTAAAAATCAAGCGATTTGCTCCACTTGGAACAATATCTTCTTTAGTAAAGAGTTTAATCCCATCGGCTAAAATTTGCAACACACCAAAAGGACCAACAATCGTAGGACCTAAACGCCTTTGAAAAAACGCCAAAACCTTGCGTTCTACATAAGTGGTAAATCCTGCAAGAGCCGAAAAAATCAGCACCAAAAGCAAAATTTTAATTAATGTTTCAATCACATAAGCCATCATTTTAAAGCCTTTATAGAAGCATTAACATAGCGTGAGTTTTGGAAGCCACCTTCCATTCCACACACACCAAGCGCAGCAAAATCACCTTGCATTCCACTATCAATGCTTACTACAGAATGCACTATCACTCCATTTAAAAAATCAATCTCCACCTTATCGCCTTGTTCTAACTCAAGCCTTTGTGCATATTCTTTGCTCACTTGTAAGCCATTTTTGGAATCTAAATGCAAAGATGCCAAAGTACTTTTTGAAAAATGTGTCACACTATTGCGCGCATAGAGATTATAAGTTTCTAAGGATTCTAAAGTTATAGGTGCAATCTCTGTGTTTTCGCTAGGATAATCAGCTTCCAAAAGATAGCCACGAATCTCTGTGCCATCGTTTGCAAAACCAAAACCCAAGTCATCATAAGCAATACTTTTAAAGCCTTTAGTTAGAGGTAATTCTTGCGTGTAATCAATGGTATATTCATTCTCTAGCCCTAACGCCCTTGCAATATCATTAAGTTCATATCCATAATAAGGCGTAGCTGGAGCAATCGGCACAACGCGTTTATCCACATTTACCAAACTTCCTTCTTGCTCACTTAAATATGGCATTTGCAAGGCATTCTCTGCTTGAGTACCAATTTTATACTTCCCTTCTACATTATAACCTATACTATATCCTAAGCTTTCTTTATCTAAATTACAGATTAAAGCCACGCCAAGCGCATTTGTCTGTGGTGGCAATAGCATTAACTTTGTTTCACTCAACACCTCAATATAACCTAAAATCTTGGCAATATTGCTTGCATTTCTTGCACTATATACATCAGAACCCACTATTAAAACAGGGCTTCTTGCATCATTTAACACAACTTTGACACTTTCTATTGCTTCTCTTATAGACTCTCCACAATATGCGTATAACTCACTTGTTACCACTTCTATTTCTTCACTAATCTTTTGAATCTCTTCTTTTTCTATGAAGATTGTCTCGCCTTTTTCATCTAAAATCACATTGCCATTCTCATCTAGAGCTTCTTGCTTAATCTTTTTCTTAATCTCTTTTATGAGCGTTTTGGATTCCAACTTTTCGTATTTTTCAATCTGTTTTTTTAAGGATTGTGGCATTTTCTCTCTTGGAATACAAGCACTTGCTAGCAATAATGCAATTGCTTCTTCGCTATCTGGCTTATAAATCCCTTTAATAGGAGTTTTGACGAAGTTATTTAGCGCAATATCTTCCATTGTGTGAAAAGTTGCGAGATTTGCACCCTTATTTTGCTTCATCGCATTATTAATGCTATGCGTTACTACTGGCATATCATAACTCAACGCACCACCAAAGGTAATTACAAGCGTACTTTGCGTGATTTGCTTTTGCGTAACACTTCCTAGATTGCCAGCAACCTTGCTAAAGGAATCCAAAAACTCCTTAAAAGGATACACACTTTCACATACTAATTTATAACCAAACTTTTCCTTGAGTCTTTGTAAAATCAAAGCTTCTTCATTGCTAATATCGCCCGCAAATTTAATACTTTGTGCTTCCTTAAAAGCCGCAAGAGTCTTATTAAAGGCTTCTAAATCTTTTTTAATATGTTGATTATTTGTATCAAATGCTAAACGACCCGCTGGGCAAAGTGTGGAAAAATTCCAATCACTCACCACACGATACACTTCCTTTTCTCCCCCACCAATTCCCTTCTGCTTTACTTCATAAGTTAAGGCGCAACCATTAGCACAATGCACACAAGTGCTATCAATCTTATCTAACTCCCAAGCATTTGAGCGATATTGAAAATGCCCAATACTAAGCGCACCTACAGGACATACACTCACGCACTCCCCACAATCTCCACACGCATCAGCTTCCACACCATTTAAGCCAATCAGAGATTTCTTAAATTTAGTCCAAACTCCATAAGCGTCCTTTGGCATACTTTCTTTATAAGCTTTATCAGGCATTTCTCCATCATGTTTTAAAGCCTTAATGTGTGATTTTCCAATCTTATCTTTACATAGTGTTACACAACGCTCACACACAATACAAAGATTAGGATCATAAACCGCTTTACCCCATTTCCCAAAGGGCTTACAAGTATCTTTTAAAGCATATTTTTGCTCACTTACACCCACATAATGCGTATAATTTTGCAACTCACACTCTCCGCTTTTATCGCAAACTCCGCATTGTAAAGGATGATTCACATCATAAGCTTGCATAATCGCCACACGCTCTTCTTCAATCTCTGGCGTATGCACCACAATCTGCATTCCATCTTTAACCTTCGCATTGCAAGCATACACGCGCTTTCCATCGGCTTCTACCATACACATTTTACATGCAAGTGTAGGAGATGCACAGGAAAGATAACAAATTGCTGGGATAAAAATAGAATTTGCACGCGCAACATTCAAAATACTCTCACCCTCATTACAAGTTACTTCACAACCATCAATGATTACTTTTATTTTTTCCATTACGCCACCTTGCTTAAACTTACAAGTTGATAACAAAAACTATTCTGCAATACTTCCCTTGAAGCCCAAAGAATTCCAACCATCCCTTTCAACATTACATTACATCGCATTTGCGCTAAAACCTCTTGATTGGATTCCAACTTCACCTTAACTTTCGCACCATCTTGCATTTTGCTAACCTTGCAAAATTGTTGAGAAACTTCCAAGACATTTATTTCTTTAGACTCCTTTGGCACATACACAACCAAACCATCATAACTTTTTAAATCCCCCAAAGGCTTAATCTTTTCACGCGATAAAGGAATCCCATTAACTTCGGAATTTAAAAAAACAATTTTTAAATCCCTTAGCGTTACACTAAGTAAGGCTAGGATTTTTGCAATATTGCTTGCATTTTTATGTGTAGCTAAATCTAAGCCAACAACTAGCACCAAACCACGCTCTACATAGCCTTTAACAATCTCTTCTAACTCTTCTTCGGCGAAATTACACTCTGATGCGAGATAACCAACATCAAGCATTTTTACAAACTCTTGCAATGCTTTATCCTTAATTGATTGATTGCTACAACTCAAACCATAAGCAAGCAACGCAATCACAGCTTCTTCTGACCCTACTTCATAAACAAATTGCGTGAAATTATAAGGATTAAAATGCAAGGGACTTAGCAAAAAAACATTGCTTTTAGATTCCAACTTTTCTAAAACACCTTTGAAACTCTCCACAAATCCTCCAAAAAGTAGAATATCCTGCCCCATATCTAAAACATTCTTTTCACAAGCAATTCCACCATTTTTAAAAAATGTTTGCATTAGCGCATTCATAAGCTAGCCTTTTGTGTTTCTAAATTTTTAGATTCCATATTTTCTTTTCTAACAATAATTGTCCAATCTACTTCATTAAAGCGCAAAGAATTTAAAAGAGTGTCCCCATTTTTTTTCACCACATCAGCACTTTTTTGCACATTATCAAAATCTCCCACTTCAAATAAAAAGATTCCAACTTCGCCTACTTCTAATCCTGTTTGTAAAATTTCCTCCAAACGCCCACAAAAATTACTTTTCAAATGCCGTAAATCAAAGCGTTTCATCTATCAATCTCCCCAAAGACTATGTTTGTATTTCCAATAATTGTTACTACATCTGCCAAATAATGTCCAGGCAATAAATCTTGTAAAACCCCTGTATGAAAAAAGCTAGGCGTTCGCATTTTCACGCGATAAGGATAAGGCTCACCTCTAGAGCAGATAAAAAATCCAAGCTCCCCTTTTGGTGATTCTGTTGGCACATAAATCTCGCCAACAGGCGGTCGCATTCCTTGAGCAACTAAAACAAAATGTTGCATTAAAGAATAATTTTGTGTCATAATCTGTTCTTTTGGCGCAGAAAAATAGCGCGTATCCTCACACATCAAAAGCGTATCTGTATCTTTATATTTATCAATAAGTTGGTGCAAAATCCGAATACTTTGGCGCATTTCTTCCATATACAAAAGATAACGCCCATAACTATCGCAACTCTCACTAACTGGAACATCAAACTCTAACTCATCATAAAGCTCATAAGGCTCTTCTTTTCTAATATCCCAAGCAATCCCACTTCCGCGTAACATTACGCCACTCAAGCCCCAACTTTTTGCCATTTGCGCACTCACCACACCCACATTTTCTAAGCGCATTCTCCAAATTCTATTCTCACTCAAAATCCCTTCATAAAGCTCAATCTGACTAGGCAACGCTTCTAAGAATACTTTTAATTTTGCAATCCAATCTTTTGGCAAATCAAGCGGAACTCCACCAATTCTAACACTAGAATGCGTTAAACGCGCTCCACAATAATCTTCAATTAAATCAATAGCAAACTCTCTCTCTCTAAAGCAATATAAAAAAATACTCATAGCCCCCACATCAAGCGCGTGTGTTGCTAGCCAAAAAAGATGCGAGATAATGCGATTTAACTCCAAAAGCATTGTGCGAATCACCTTAGCGCGTCTTGGGACATCAACCCCCAAAAGTCGCTCCACCGCTAAAGCAAACCCATAATTGTTAGAGCTTGCGGCAATATAATCCATTCTATCTGTTGTCGGCAGAAACTCATTGTAAATCATATTTTCTGCCATTTTTTCCATTCCGCGGTGCAAATACCCAACATCGGGCGTGGCTTTAATAACTTTCTCCCCTTCTAGCTCTAAAATCAAGCGCAATTGTCCGTGAGCACTAGGGTGCTGGGGACCAAAATTTACCACCATCACATTATCGCTAATGCGGTCAAAAGCAACATTTTCATAAAAGGGCATTAGTTTATTAGGCTGTTGCATTCTACTTCCTTTCTTTAAGCTCTTTTGTAAATTCTGGTTTTAGTTTTTTCACAAATAGCACACCATCTTCTTCTTGGTACATAATAGGGCATGGCTTTTCTTTATTTTCTTTAACCTTTTCTCCATATCCCACTTCATAGCCTAAATGCGAAAAACGCGTAGAATCATAGCGATCTATGCGCGCAGGATCTCTTTGTTCTGGACCAATAACATCACGATATTCCTTGCCAAAAATAGTATCCACTTCATACCATTGTGCCACTTCATCACCTTGTAAAGGATAGCTTTTTAAAAGCGGATATCCCACCCAGTCATCAGGCATTAGAATGCGTTTTGGATAAGGGTGATTTAAAGGCAGAATCCCAAACATATCATACATCTCCCTTTCACTCCAATTTGCACTACTAAAAAGAGAGCTAACTGATTCTATTTTTTCTCCCTTTTTTAAAAAAGTTTTAACGCGCAATCGCTTCACTTTTTGCAAAGATAGCAATTGATAAAAAATTTCAAACCCGCCCTTGCTTTCTAAAAAATCCATTGCACTAAGCTCACTTAAAATCTCATAACCCATTGTTTTTAGGGCTTCTAAGGCTCTAAAAATAGAATCTTTTTCCACCCACACCACAAGCATACCGCGTTCAATATAAGATTCCATTATCTTAATTTGCTCTCCTAAAACTTCCACATCAGCGCAATAAATGCTGTCATTTTTCACACTCTCTTTTGGAATACTAGGAGATACATAAAATCTATCTTTATAATTTACCTGCTTTTGCGCATTTTTCTTTGGCTTGTATTCACGCATACACTTCCTTTACACTAAGCGTTTTGGGGCAACTGCACGGCTTGCCTTTTGTTTGCGGATTTTTTGCTGCAATACCATTAGTGCATATTGCAAAGTCTCTGGGCGTGGCGAGCAACCAGGCAAATAAATATCTACAGGAATAATTCTATCCACTCCTTGCACCGTCGCATAAGTATTAAACATACCGCCTGTATTTGCACAACTTCCCATAGAAATCACCCATTTGGGCTCTGGCATCTGATCATAAAGCCTACGCACAAATTGAGCGTGTTTTTTAGTAACAGTTCCAGCAATAATCATTACATCGCTTTGTCTAGGACTTGCCCTAAAAATCGTACCAAAACGATCAAAATCATAACGACTAGCCCCTGTTGCCATCATCTCAATCGCACAGCACGCAAGCCCATAAGTCATCGCCCACAAAGAATTGCTACGCCCCCAATTTAGAAGCTTATCTACACTTGTTAAAGCAATGGGCAATCCCCCACTTTTAAAATAATCTACTTCATGCTCTGCCATTGCAACGCTCCTTTTCTCCACGCATACACAAATCCAATAAGCAATAAAAAGATAAATAAAATCATCTCAACAAATCCAAACATACCCAAAACCTGGAAATCAACCGCCCAAGGAAACATAAAAATAATCTCTACATCAAACAAAATAAACAACAATGCCATAATATAAAATTGCGAAGAAATGCGATTAGGCTGTTTTGTTGGTGCTAAACCGCATTCATAAGGGGCTAATTTTAATTTTTGATTGTTTTTATTTGCGAGCTTTCTTCCTACAAAACGCGACAAAAAAGTTGTTGCCAAAAACGCTACAAAAGTAAAAACAAAAATCACAAACACACCAAAATAAGGGTGTGCTATATCCAAATGAGACACAACGCTATCCTTCAAATTTTTTGGTTATCTTAGCGTAGTTTTCTTAAAAAAATAATGTTTTAGATTCCATATTCTAAGCATTTAAAAGGATATTGCAAACTTGTAACAATAGCAATAAAGTAAAGTTTTTATTAATCTTTTTAATAAAAATACGAAACTTCCAAGTGATAGGTTTGAACTACACGCATTTTTAGGATTTAAACATTATTAATAGAGCAGAAATATCAGTAAAAATAACACTTATGCAAAGAAAAAAATCAAGATAAAAGTTAGAATCCAAAATTAAAAAAGGGGTAGATTTGTAACATCTTACAAAGATTCTATGATATGTTTTAGAGAATTGGAATCCAAAAAGGATTCCATATTTTGCATTATTTTACAAATAGCACAGATTGAAGTTGATCTTCTCCATAGATAGGCGCAAGTGTTTTTGTATAAGCTTCTTTCATAAAGCCATTTTCATTAAGCTTTTTAATCTCCAAATTTACCCATTCCAAAAGTGCCTTATCACCTTTTTTAACTGCTGGAGCAATCACATCTTCATTTCCAAGCTTACTAATTGCAACTGCAAAATTAGGATTTTCTTTTGCCCAAGCAAAAAGCAATAAATTATCATGCGCCAGAGCATCACCTCTGCCGTCCTTAAGAGCTAAAAACGCCTCTGTGTTTTGATCAAATTTCACAAGCTCAATTTCTGGGTGATTTTTTGTGAAATAAAAATCTGCCGTTGTGCCTTTATTAACAATCAGCTTTTTGCCCTTTAAATCGGCAACATCTTTAATTGCCCCTTCTTTTGAAACAATACCTAGTGCAACCTTCATATAAGGCGTTGCAAAATCTACAACTTCTGCTCTTTCAGGAGTCTTTGTAAAGTTTGCCATAATCAAATCTACTTTACCACTTTTTAAAAACTCCACACGGCTTGCAGCTTCAACAAGTTCAAACTTCACTTTACTTGCATCACCTAGCAAACTTTTTGCCAACTCCCTTGCAACATATACATCAAAGCCATCATTTTCCCCCTTATCATTTACAAAACCAAAAGGTGGTTTATCACTAAATACACCAATTGTAATCACGCCTTTTTGTTTAATTTTAGCAAGCCTATCTTCACTAGTGCTTTGTGTATTATTTTCACAACCCGCAAAAATACCTGCTACAAAAATTGCTAAAAATATTTTAAAAATTAGATTTTTCATTAATTTTTCCTTACAAAAATTTTGTATAAAAGCATTGTGATTTTATCACTTGAAGTTTTAAAAAATATTAAAATTAAAATTATTTTTAAAGATTTTACAAGAAAGATTAAGAATGCTAGAAAAAAATCCCCAAAAATGGGGAAATGAGTTATTTTTTGTTTTTAATGTATTCCATCACCATTGCATATGCTTCATCTTTAAGCTCTAGCTTTTTACGCTTAAGCTCAGAAAGCTCCATATCCGTTGCGTGCTCTCTACCTTCTGTAATGTCTTGAATTTTTTGATCTAGATCATTATGCTCATCAAAAATCTTAGCAAAATGCGCATTTTCTTGTTTTAAAACGCTGATTTCATCTCTATACTCGTGTAACATTAGATTCTCCTTTTGGATAAATTAATCTCGGGATTATAGACAAACTTGCCTTAATTCTTGCAATTCTTTTAAAATTTAAGTGCGATAATCTGCATTAATTTTTACATACTCATAGCCTAAATCGCAGCCATAAGCAGTAAATGAACCCTCAGCAACCCCAAGCTCACAAGTAATTTTAAAGGAATCTTGCTTTAAAATCTCTGCAGCTTTTTGCTCATTCTCTTTATCAAAATAAATCACACCTTTTTTATAAACACACACATCACCAAAATAAATTTCTAACTTTTTTGAATCGCAAAAAATCCCACTTGCGCCAATAGTTGAAGCAATTCTCCCCCAATTTGGATCACAACCAAAAAGCGCAGTTTTCACAAGCAATGATTGGCTAAGTGCCTTTGCGCATTTTTGTGCATCTAAATCATCCTTTGCTCCATTAACTTCAAAAGCGACAAGCTTTGTAGCTCCCTCTCCATCGCGTGTAATATCCATAGCAAGTTTATGCATAACTTTTTCTAACGCAAATAAAAATGCTTCCCTTTCATATGCACCACTTTTGCCATTGCTTAAAAGTAGAATTGAATCATTTGTGGAAGTATCCCCATCTACACTAATGGCGTTAAATGTGGAATCTGCAGCCTTTAAAAGTAACTCTTTCATATCGCTTTTTGGAACATCTGCATCAGTTGTAATAAAACACAGCATCGTAGCAAGGCTTGGATTTATCATTCCAGCCCCCTTGCACATTGCGCCAATTTTAAAGCTTGCTTTATCATCAAGCACCACTTCAAAAGCGATCGTTTTCTCAAACCTATCTGTTGTCAAAATTGCATTTGAAGCATTTTTATGATTTTTTTGACTTAAATCAAACTTACTAAAACTTGCTACAATCTTTTCTTTAGGAAGTTGCACGCCAATTACGCCAGTAGAACTCATAATGGGATTTTGGATTCCATTAAAGCGACTTTGTAGCTCCCCTAGCACTTCTTTAACATTCTCTATGCCTTCATTGCCTGTTAGAGCGTTTGCATTTTTGGCATTAATTAGCACAAAATTTGTCTTAAAATCCTTTGGATAGCTTTGAAAATGCACAATCGGAGCTGCGCAAAACTTATTTTGCGTAAAAACCCCTTCAACTTCGCATAAAGAATCTGCATAAATAAATGCCACATCAAGCCCACAATCTTTCTTTAATCCCGCACTCACACCATCACAATAAAACCCTTGTGGCGCAACAATACCCCCATCAATTGGAAACACACTAAACATATTTTAACTCCTCTGGTTTGTCTTTCTTAGACACTAATTGTTTGGTCAAACGCACTCCATGCGAAGTTCCAATAACTAGTAATTTACACTCACTTGTTACTAAAGCATCTCCATTTGGCATCGAAATAAACTTCCCATCTTTTTGTGTAATCCCCACAACAGAAGTTTGCGTAATTTCACGCAAATGCGCTTCTTTAAGTTTCTTTAAAACAAGCCAAGAATAACGCGGCACAACGATTTCTTCTAAATCAAGCGGAGTATCTTTTTGGTAAGCAAATCGCTCTAGCAAATTCTCCATATCTGGACGCGTTGCCATTGCATTAACTCTTTGCGCAAAGAGTTTTGCAGGTGACACCACACAATCTGCACCTAGCTTTTTTAGTTTTTCTTCATCTTCATTTGTATTTGCATTACCGATAATAAAATAAGGCTTTCTCCCAAGCTCTCTTTCATACAAACGCACAGAAGCAATTTGTGCGATATTATCTGCAATGCTATTTGAAAGCGTAATAACTCCTCTAGCGCTTGATAAATGGCATTTCAACATTGCAATCTCCGTATGCGGATCTTCATTGATAAAAAATGGGTAGCGATATTTTTGCGCAATATCCTCTAAAGCTTCGTTATTATCCACCACCACAAAGGGAATATGCGCTTCTCTAAATTGCTGAGAGAGCTGGATTGTGTATTCGTTATGATAACAAATAATAAAATGGTTTTTCAAACGCGCAATTCTATAAATCATATTGCGTTCCTTAATAATTGGAATAAGCTTACCTCTATTTAAAACATCAATCACACTAATTACACAAAAGCTAAGAACCGCTGAACCTGCCATCATTACAAGAGCGGTGTAAAACACATCTAGCCCATCAAATTCATCTTCTTTTAATGCGCCAAAACCTGTTGTTGTAAAAGTATAAGAAGCCTGAAAGAATGCATCAATTAAGCTATAATCTGTAACAACAACATAACCTAATGTGCTAAGAAGTAAGCCTGCAAAAAGCAGTAAAAAAGGTGCTCGGAAAGGCTTTAATTGCTCATAGAGCAACCCAGACATATCAATATCTGGCTTTTGTGTTCCTTCCCAGTGAAGAAAATTTTTGAGCTTATTAAAAGCCACAGCCCAACCCTAACAAGGATTAAGAGCGTTTCTTCATCGTGCGTAGCGTAGAAGCAGCAATTCTAACTTTCATTGTTCTGCCATCTTCTAACTTGATTCTTACCGTTCTTAAATTTGGCAAAGTTCTCTTTTTTGTCTTGTTATTTGCGTGGCTTACATTATTGCCAACCATTGGACCTTTGCCTGTAAAAAAACATTTTCTTGCCATTTTTTATCCTTCAAATATTACTTTAAAATTTGTGATTCTATCTAAAGCTAGATAATAGAAAGTTTAAATCAATCAAGCTTTTCTTTAATCTCTTGCACAATATGGAATCCGTGATTTAACGCTGCTGCAATAGAACCGCCATTTTTATACAAAATATCCCCTGCAATATAGATTCCTTCAACAGAGCTATGATGATTTTCATCAGTTATTGGCACACCATCGCTATCAAGTGCGATTCCACATTTGCGTAAAAAATCTACTGGTGCCATTCCGCCAATTGCATAAATTACTCTATCAAATACTAAGCTTGTAGAATCTGTAAAATTCACTTTTACCTTGCCATTTTCATCCTCTAAACTCTCAATATCCACGCCAAGTTTTGGAGTGATTTTGCCACTCTCAAAGCATTGTGTTAAATTCTCTTGATTGGTTTCATTAATGCGCGAAAACTCACTTCTACGATAATTTAGTGTTACAGGACTATTTTCACTTAACACACAAGCATATTCCACAGCGGAATTTCCGCCCCCAACAACTAGGATATTCTCCCCATCTACACAGCTATTTGCATTAAAATTTACCACCGATTTAATACTGCTAGGAATTGGATAGCTAGGCTTATTTGGTTGTCCCATTTTACCAATGGAGATAATGATAAACTTTGCCTTTATTATAAGATTATTTGTTGTGTGAATCACAAAATAATCACCCTCTTTAATAATGGATTCCACCTCTGTTTTAAACCTTGCATCAACACCATTTTCTTGGATTATCTTATCAAACAAATCTAGCGTGCTTTCCTTTGTTCCATCACAAAAATAAATGTTTCCGTTTAATTCAATTTTTTGCCCTTTATAGTCCTTATCTACACGCTTTTTATCTTTATAAAATTTACGGATTGTCGTAGAATGCCCTTCACCCTTTTCAAATAAAATCACATCTTTAATTCCAAGAATCAGCGATTCCACCGCCGAGGCAATTCCACCCGGACCACCACCAATAATTGCTATTTCATACATTTCTTTCATTTTTATCCTTTATTTCTTGATTTACTCTATGGCGCAAGTCTTCTTCGCTATCAAACAAAACGCCTTGCATCATTTTCTTCTCATCATCAAACTGCCCATTTTTCAAACCCCACAAAAATGCAATAAGCCCAATTAATCCAATCACAATAGAAGTCGCAAGCATCACTGCAACCATTGTAGTATTCATTTTAATCCTTTAAAAATGGTAATAAGACTTCAATTTGCAACCCCATTGCATTGTGCGTTGAACCAATTTGTTGTTTTATGAAGTTTTTATGAAATCCTTCCACCATTACAGCCCCAGCCTTGCCCCGCCAAAGCCCACTTTGCAAATATGATTCCATTACTTCTTTATTAAAATGATCCAACACATAGTGTGTGGCACTTAAATCTATACAATAGAACGCTTCAGAGTGCAAAATCGCACAACTTAACACACTTAAAACTCCTCCACTTTGCGCCTTTAAAAACTCCAATGCTTCTGCTTCACTTTTAGCCTTGCGTTGCAAAACTCCATCGCAACTAACAACGCTATCTACAATAAGTAGAGGAATCTCTAACCCATAACGCTCTAATGCACTTTGGTATTTACCAAGAGCTGCCATATAAGCGAAATCTCTTGGTGATTTAGCCTTTAATTCTAAAATTTCTTCATCAAAACCATTATCACTTACAATAAAAGGGATTCCAAAGTTTCTTAAAATCTCTTGACGCACCTTAGAAGTTGAGCATAAGCGCAACATAAACTCCCTTTAAACTTAAGTAATTTAAGCTAGCATTATAGCTTGTTTAATATTAAAAATAATAATGCTTCTATAAATATAGCCCATCTACTAATCATCTTAATTCTCACTTCTCAATATAAAATCCATAAAATACGCCTGTCCAATGCTAATTCCGCCATCATTGCAAGGGATTTTTTTATTAAGATATACCTTTTTACCTTTAAGCTTTTCTAAAGTAAGTTGCGTTAGAAGCGCGTTTTGAAAGCACCCACCACTTAGCGCAACACAAGGATAATCTTCTGCGACTTTTGCAATCACGCTAGCAAGAGTAATATGAAATCGTAATGCAATCTCGCACGCTTCTACGCCCAACTCTAACTCTTTGCAAATCCCTCTAATCATCGGCTGATAATTTATCACTCCTTCTTTAATTTCATAAGAATACGCACCTAAATTTTGGGATTCCAACTTTTTAAAAGCCTTTAATGCAAGGGATTCTAGCACCATTCCACCTTCCCCCTCATAACTTGCTTGCAAACACACCCCACACAATGCACTAACACCATCAAAAAGCCTACCCGCGCTATTACAAAGCACTTTTGCGCTTTCTTTTAAGTTATAAAAAATCTCTAAATGCTCTTTTGAAAACTCCCTAAACAAAGGTAAATCAAGCTCTTTATGCCCTTCCTTAAAGCTCTCAAAAACTAAAGATAACCCAAGTCGCTTAATCTCTTTAATCGCCTTTTCTCCCCCTAAAAGCGTAAAATCATCAAAATGCGCCACGCGTTTAAACTCTAAGGGCATTTTTGGATTCCAACTTAAAAACTCACCTCCCCAAATTTTACCATTCTCCCCATATCCTGTGCCATCAAAAATCACGCCAAGCACAGGCTCATTAATCTCATTTTCAGTAATGTTTGAGAGCAGATGTGCGAAGTGGTGTTGCACACGCTGCGCTTTATTTGAACCTTCAATAAACTCCCTTTGTGTGTAATTTGGATGCAAATCTAGCACAAAATCCTTAAGCGCGCTTTGGTATCGCTCAATAAAAAGCTTTTGCGTGTTTAAAAAATTCTCCACACTTGCAACGCTATCTAAATCCCCTAAATGCGGACTAAGTAGAACTCTATCTTGTGTTTTTAGGCAAAAAGTTGCCTTTTGTTGCGCTCCTAGTGCTAGAAAATCTTGCTTGCTTTTAAAAGGCAGATTTAAATCGCATAAAAATCCACGAGCACGGCGTAAAACTTGCATTTGCTCCTTACCATTGTATAAAATTGTGCGAACCAAACTATCATCAATAGGATTTAAAATCTCTCTATCATACAACAGCACGCCATCACACACATCCCCTAAATTCTCTACAATTCCAGAAAAATCCTTAATAATCGGCTCTCCACTTAAATTTGCACTTGTAAAAATCAATGGAAAATCAATGGCTTCAAAAAGCAAATAATGCAAGGGCGCATAGGGTAAAATCACTCCTAAAGTTTCAAGGTTTGGGGCGATAACAGAGTGCGGCAAAGGAGATTTATCCTTAAAATCACACAATAAAATTGGAGCAATGTTTGAATCTAAAATCTCCTTTTGAAATGCGCTTAAATGCACATAAGATTCTGCCATTTTTAAGTCTTTACACATTAAAGCAAAAGGCTTTCTAGGACGATTTTTGCGCATTCTTAATACCATAATTGCTTCTGTGTTTAAGCCATTACACACAAGTGCGTAACCGCCAATTCCTTTAACGGCCAAAATTTTTCCTTGTTTTAAAAATTCCACAGCTTTATCTAATGGATTTTGAGTAAATTCTTTTATAAATTTTTGACACAAAGCAAAATCACTCTGTGGAATCTCTAATTCCTTAAAAAAGCCCAAATTCCCTGTAAAAAAAAGTTTTGGACCACATTTCTCACAGCAATTAATTTCAGAATGAAACCGCCTAGAGTCAGGATTTTCATATTCTTCTAAACACTCTTTACACATTCTAAATTGCGCCATTGCCGTGCTTTTTCTATCATAAGGTAAAGCGTGAATCAAGCTATATCTCCCTCCACAATTTGTGCAACTAATAAAGGGATAATGAAAGCGACGATTTTTAGGATTCCACATTTCTTCTAAGCATTCTTTACACAACGCAATATCCGCTGGGACAACCGCATTTAAAGCACTCTCTTGCGTACTTTGTAAAATCTTAAAATCCAAAAAAGATTCCGTCTTTTTACTCTCTGTTTTAGTGATTTTTGTGATTTTTGCAACCTTAGGCGGAGTTTGTAAAGCCTTCTCAAAGCATTCTAACGCCTCATTTGTGCCTTGTGCTAAGATTGTTACGCCAGAAGTTGTGTTGCGCACATAACCAACAATCCCACATTTCTTAGCAATTTTATACACAAAAGGACGGAATCCAACGCCCTGCACAACGCCTTCTAACGCATAAGTTACACACAAATCCTTTAACATTTCAAACTCTCTTTATAGATTAAAGTATAAAATTTTAAAATATTTTTGATTAGGATTTACCAAATGTTTCACGGAATCTACGCCATCAGCGACACAAGGTTAACCCCCTACCACGCTCTAAAAGATATGCTAAAACAAGCAATCAGAGGTGGAATCACACTTTTTCAACTCCGCGATAAAAACACTCCAGATTCCACCCTAGCCCCCTTGTGCCTGCCTTTAATGGATCTTTGCCACTTGCATCAAATACCCTTTATCCTAAATGATCGCATAGAACTTGCAATATCCTTGCAAACTCAAGGCTTACACATCGGCAAAAAACAAGATAATACCCCCTATAACCTTGATGAACTCAGACAAATCCGCACTAAATTTCAAGGAATCTTAGGAATCTCTTGTTATGGTGATTTAACTTTAGCTAAAAACGCAAAGCTTATAGGCGCAGATTATATCGCCTTTGGATCGTGTTTTAAATCCACTACTAAACCCAGCGCAAAAACGATTCCACTTGATATTTTCACGCAAGCCAAACCACTAAACATTCCAATGTGTGCCATAGGTGGCATCCAAAAAGACAATATTGCACAACTAAAAAACGCTCAAATGGCAGCCTGTATTAGTAGTATTTGGCAAAATGACATTCCAAGCAATGTCAAAGAACTTCTAAAAAACTTTAAACAAGGATAACAATGGATTTAGATGCATTAAGACAAGAAATTACTCAAGGCTTACAAACTTTAGAAAAACTCAAAAACATCATCACAATCTTTGGCGGAGCGCGTGTAGATTCCAAACATCAAGCTTATATCAGCACTCAAGAGCTTGCATATACATTAGCTTCACACAATTATTCCATTATGACAGGAGGCGGACCTGGGATTATGGAAGCAGCAAATCGCGGATTAATACAATACAAGCAAGAATCCAAAAGTGATTCCATCTTTTCCATTGGACTAAATATACAACTCCCACTTGAACAAAAAATGAACCCATATGTTGAAATTCCCTTAGAATTTCAAAACTTCTTTAGCAGAAAACTTGTTTTTAGCTACAATTCTACAGCTTTTATTGTGGCAATGGGCGGCTATGGTACACTTGATGAACTAAGTGAGGTTTTGGTGCAAATCTCTACAGGCAAGCAAAAAAAGATTCCAATTATTCTTTATGGAAAAGATTACTGGAGCGGATTTTTAACTTGGCTAGAAACCACGCTTTTAAAGAAAGCTTCCATTACAAAGGCTGAGTTAGAACTTCTTACCATAGCTGATTCCCCAAATGAAGTCTTAGAGATTTTAAAACGATTTAAAAAATCGGATTCCCTACTCCATACATCATAAAAAGCACCATAAATGCAGCAAATATACCTAAAAGCAATGGAAGAAACTTTGCCATATACACATCCTTAAAGTGAGAAAAAATGAAAGACTTAGCATACAATAAAAGACCTAAAAACTTTCAGCAATTCATCGGACAAACACATCTTTTTGGGGAAAACGCACCATTTATGCGTTTAATTTTAAACAAAAAGATTCCACATTCCTTCTTCTTCGGACCTCCCGGAAGCGGTAAAACAAGTGCCGCAATGCTCATTGCTAGGACTATGGATTATCCCTTTTACTCCCTAAATGCGACAAATTTTAAAACAGAAGATTTACGCAATATCCTTAAAAACTATCAAAATACCTTGCAAAAGCCCATAATTTTCATTGATGAAGTGCATAGACTCAATAAATCACAGCAAGAATTATTGCTTCCTATTATGGAAAATCACACTGCTTTAATCTTGGGAGCTTCTACAGAAAATCCTTATTTCGCACTTACTCAAGCAATTCGTTCGCGCTCCATGGTGTTTGAATTTAAGCCCTTAAACAAACAAGATTTAGAGCAAATTTTAGAGCCTTTTGCTCTAGAAAAGGAAGTACAAGAGTTTCTTATAAGCACAAGTGGAGGCGATGCAAGGGCTATGCTAAACTTGCTAGATTGCGCACAAAGCACGCAATTACCACTCAATGTAGAATTACTAAAATCCTTGCGCAAAACTTCATTAAGCGGCACAAGTGAACTAGATACGCATTATGATTTAACCTCAGCAATGATTAAAAGTATCCGCGGAAGTGATGAAAATGCGGCAATTTATTATCTTGCTTGCTTAATCCAAGGAGGAGAAAATCCAGAATTTATCGCAAGAAGGCTTGTAATTTTAGCTAGCGAAGACATCGGCAATGCAAATCCAAATGCACTAAATCTAGCAAATTCCACAATGCAAAGCGTTGCAAAAATCGGCTACCCAGAAGCTAGGATTATTCTTAGTCAATGCGTGATTTACCTTTGTGCAAGCCCTAAGTCAAATTGCGCGCATCTAGCAATCAATACCGCCTTAGATTATGTAGAAAAACACCCAAACATCACAATTCCGCCACACATCAAACAATTTCACAGAGACTATCTCTACCCTCACGACTTTGGTGGTTATGTAAAACAAAGCTATTTAGACAAAGAACTAAAATTTGTTAAATGGCTTCCCAAGGGTTTTGAAAAAACCCTAAAAGAATGGCTAGATAAAATTAAAGGAATCACAAACAGGAATAATTAAATAAATTTCTACTTAAAATCTTTTTTTATTTACTTCATTTACAATTTGACTTACAATTGTTTCAAGCTCCATTGTAATTTGATGAGAATTCTGAGCAACCGATAGATTTTGCCGTGTTTGTTCATCAACATTTGCAATTGCTTGATTAATTTGACTAATTGCTTGTGTTTGTTCGCTAATTCCCTCACTCATCTCACTAATGCCTTGCGATAAGATATTAACATTTGCTTCAATCTCTGTTAAAGATTTTTCTGTGCGTTCTGCAAGCTTTCTCACTTCATCTGCAACGACTGCAAACCCCCTGCCATGCTCTCCCGCTCTTGCTGCCTCAATGGCAGCATTTAGTGCTAGTAAGTTTGTCTGCTCCGCAATATCTCTAATAATATTAATAATGTTTTTAATATCTTCACTTTGTCTAATAACTTCACTTGCTTTATCGTTTATATTGCTCATTGAACTACTCATATGTTCAACTGCTGCTGCACTCTCTTGAACAGAAGCGGCTTGAGAATTCGCACTTGCATTTAATGTCTGCACATAATCTTTTAGATTATTTGCCTTACTTTGAAGCAAATTTGCCTGCTCTAAATTACTCTTTAACATTTTTGTAATCTCATCGCCTAACAAATTTGTAATCATCTCCACATCACCGCTAGCGTTTGGAACTCTTGAAGTAAAATCTAACACCTTAAAGCTATCAAATGTTTCTTGTATTATGCATATATCACTCCCAACCCTTGATTGAAGTGCTGAAATCATTTGGTTAAGGGTTTTGCGCAGTTGCTCCAAACCTGGATTTGATGGAATCGTATTAATTCTAGCTGTTAGATTACCATTTTCAACTTCTGTAGCCTTGACAAAAGATTCATCAAGTGCTTTTTTATCCTGTTTTAAGCCTTCTTTAATATTTGTAATATTTGTATTAATTAAATTTGCCATAATCCCAAATTCATCTTTAGATTTAATAGCTATCGCTTTTGGATTATCATTTTTATGATTAAGAAAGTCAAAGAAATCAACTAAACCAAACTCTATTGCTCTTATGGAATTTACAAGATACGACTTTGAAAACCACAAAATCAAACTAGATAAAATAACTATACTAGCAATAATGGCGATTGAATAAAAAGACAAAACATTGACAGAATCCAAAAAGTCTGCTCTGCTTTGCTCTGAAATCTTGCCTGTAAGCTCCATCTCACTTTGAAATACATCTTTAAGTCCTCGCCAAATTTTTGTTGTGTCTTTTATATCTTGCGTTGCTATCGGTACATTAGCCTTTATCTTTTTAAGCAAAGTTTCATTCTGCACCCTAAAAGCATTCACAATTTGTTGAAACTGTTCTCTTTTTCCAACCGCCTCCACATATTTATCTGTATTGCTAATAAAGTTATTTAATGCTCTTTCAAGGTTCTTAATAGCCGTTTCTTCATAGCCAAAAATATTAAGATTCCTAATTGCGACACTTGTCTGAAATCCTTCCATTAAGCCATCATCCAAATAATTGTATTTGCGCACAGAATCTGAATAAGCATCAAATGATGAACTCACTTGATTTAAGAAAATAGAAATTGCTATTAGTAGCGCAACTAGCAATGCACCAATCACAGATATTATAACAATAACCTTAGTGTTAAGCGACTTCATAGATTTCACCTCCTTATCTAAAAATCAAAAATTCTGACTTGACTAAGCAATCTAAAATTAAACCGCATTTATTTTAAATCTGCAAATATTACAGAACAAAATCTAATCTAACTCCTTATCCAGCTAAAATATCACAACTCCATTTCAACTTATTTAATTTCCTTAATAAAAGCATCCTTATTAATTTTTTCTCTAATCTCACCAAGTTTATTTTGTGCTTCTTGCTTACTTGCAAAAGGACCAATTAACAAGCGATTATTATCCCCAGCCTTTTGCATTCTGTAACTTAACTTTTCTGCTTCAATAAGCCCCATTAACTGCTTATTAGGTGAAAATTTACTAAAAGAACCCACTTGCACATAAAATCCTTTTGTTGCTTCACTGCCTTGTAATGCCGGATCACTTGCTTTGACATTCTTAAAAGAATCTGCTGGATTTTGCTTAATGGATTCTATCTTTGGAGTTTCAGGTTTTACAGCTTGCGGTTTTGTAGGTGCTGTTGGCATTGCAGATTCTATTGGTTTTGACTCTGGCGCACTTGGAAGATTTTGTCCACCTTGCTTTGCTTGTTCAGCCTTAATTTGTTCAATAATTCTCTGGAATTGATCATCGGCATTTCCACTTCCTTGAATTGGCTCTTGACCAAAATCATTTGATTGGGTATTTGATGCTTGCGAATTTGATGCTTGGTGTTCAACACGCTCTAATGGCTTTTGAGCCTCCATTTGCACTTCTTCTTGTTTAGAATCTCCTTGAAGCATATACACAACCAAAATCACAACAGCAAATAATAGCACGCCAATCGCACTCAACAGGATAATTTTCTTACTGCCACTTTCTTTCAATTCATCAGCATCATCACTGCCGCTAATTAATAAATCATCTAACTCTAGCTCTTTTTGCTCTTTTTTAGATTCTAATTCTGTCATTTTTTCTCCTTTACATATGTCTTGACCAAGATGCTCCGCGTTCTTTCTGATAAACCTCATAAGGAATCGCTAAAATATTAAAACTACGCGGAATATCAATAGATGGGAACATCTTCCACTCTGTAGGCATTTTTTGTGCAAGTTTCGCACCAAGCATTTTAGCCAACTGACAAGCTTCTTGAAAAGTCGTGTGTCCCTTATGTACATACAAATGCAAATGCCCTGGCGTCTTTGTTTCATAAGCAGTAAAATTAATAAACCCCTCTTCTCGCAATAATAACTGGGCTCTATGCCAAAAACGCTCTGCATTAAATCCATTATAGTCAAACACAATATTTTCCACCTTATCTTGTGCGTTAATCAATGAGTGAGCAATGGTAATTTCCTTTTTAAAATGACTTTGCAAAAGATTTCTAGTAATGGGCTCATCTACTTTCTTAAACTTATCATAAAAGATTTTCCCATTGTGCTGAATCTTCGTACCTAGTCCATGCTCTTTAATCCAATAATGCGAAGTGATCATTTTGATTAATTTTAAGTCCATATCAGTTACCACTGCATTACTCCTTTAAAAAATTGCTTTATTGTAAATTGGAAATTGTAGCGCAAGTTCCTTTAATTCCATTTTTATTTTTTCTTGCTTTTGTGTATTTTGAATATCATCTAATACATCGGCGATTTTATTTGCCACAATGTCAAATTCTCTCTCTTTAAAACCCCTAGCGGTTAATGCTGGAGATCCAATTCTAACACCACTTGTTACAAATGGACTTCTAATCTCCCCTGGAACAGTGTTTTTATTAACAGTAATCCCAGCATTTCCTAAGGCTAAATCTGCCTCTTTTCCGCTAAATTCTTTATCAAGAAAGGACAATAAAACCAAATGATTATCCGTGCCATCACTTACAATTTTATATCCCCTTTGCATAAGCACATTTGCCAAAGTCTTTGCATTAGCCTTAACTTGTTTTGCGTATCCCTTCCAAGAGGGCTTAAGATTCTCTCCAAAGCCTACCGCCTTACCTGCAATCACATGCATTAGCGGTCCCCCTTGCATTCCTGGAAACACTGCTTTATCAATTTTCTTTGCATATTCTTCGTTATTAGTCAAAATTAATCCACCCCTAGGACCTCTTAGTGTTTTATGTGTTGTTGTGGTAACTACATCTGCATAAGGAAAAGGATTTGCATATTCACCCGCTACCACAAGCCCTGCAATATGAGCAACATCTGCCATTAAAACTGCCCCTACACTATCGGCAATCTCTCTAAACTTAGCAAAATCTAGCACTCTAGAATACGCACTAAACCCACACACAATTAAATTTGGCTTCACTACTTTTGCAATTTCAGCAACTTTATCATAATTAATATATCCATCGAGCTCTACACCATAAAAAAAGCTCTGATACATTTGCCCTGTAATGCTAACCTTTGCTCCGTGTGTCAAATGCCCTCCATGGCTTAAATCCATTCCTAAAATCTTATCATAAGGTTTTAAAAGCGCAGAATACACCGCTGTGTTTGCTTGACTTCCTGCGTGCGGTTGCACATTTGCAAAAGCACAACCAAAAAGCTCTTTTGCTCTCTCGATTGCGATTTCTTCAATCTTATCTACAAACTCACAACCTCCATAATAACGCTTATAAGGATAACCTTCAGCATATTTATTTGTTAAAACACTCCCCATTGCCTCCATTACACTAGGGAAAGTAAAATTCTCACTTGCAATCATCTCTAAATGCGTATTTTGACGCTCTAGCTCTTGATTGATTAACTCTAAAATCTTTGGATCAGTCTGCTCTAAAATATAATTCATTTTTCTTCCTTTATTTCTTTTTTCTGCGGTTTTAAAGCGGGGAATAAAATCACATCTTTAATGCTTATATTGCCTGTTAATAGCATTACAAGCCTATCAATCCCTATCCCTTCCCCGGCAGTTGGTGGCATACCATAAGAAAGGGCGGTGATATAATCCTCGTCCATATATTGTGCCTCCTCATCACCCGCTTCTTTGGCGGCAACTTGCGCCTTAAAACGCTCCAGTTGATCCAGCGGATCATTTAATTCACTAAAACCATTAGCAATCTCACTTCCACCAATAAACAGCTCAAATCTATCCGCGATATAAGGATTTGTATCATTGCGCCTTGCTAAAGGACTAATAGCAATAGGAAAGTCTGTAATAAATGTGGGATTAATCAACTTTTCTTCTACAAATGCGTCAAATGCTTCACTTTGTAGCTTCCCTAGCTCCATTTTAGATTCCAACTTTACATTATTTTGCAACAAATATTCATACAATGCATTTTCATTTGTTGCTACCCCTCTAGGGATTCCACCAATCTCGACAAGTGCATCTTCATAACTAATTTCTCTAAATGTGCTAAAATCAATGCTTTTACCATTAAATTCTAATTGCTTAGGCAATTTTAGCATTTCTAATAAAAAATAAAATAATTCTTTAGTTAATGCGATTAAATCCTTATAATCCTTATACGCCCAGTAAAATTCAATCATCGTAAATTCCGGATTATGCGAGTGATCCATTCCTTCATTTCTAAAATTACGATTAATCTCAAAAACCGCTTCAAATCCCCCAACAATCAGTCTTTTTAAATAAAGTTCCGGTGCAATTCTAAGGTAGCGTTCCACATTGAGCGCATTGTGATAGGTTACAAAGGGTTTAGCATTAGCACCACCGGGAATGGGATGCATCATTGGCGTTTCTACTTCTAAAAATTCCTTAGATTCAAAGAATTTACGCACACAAGACACAATGCGCGAGCGTAAAATAAAACTATCGCGCACCTTGCTATTCATAATTAGATCCAAATATCTTTGACGATAGCGCAACTCAATATCCACTAATCCGTGAAATTTCTCAGGTAATGGAGAAATGGCTTTAGTGAGAATCTTAAATTCCAAAGCATGCAGGCTTAATTCTCCTGTTTTAGTTACAAAAGGAAAGCCCTTTGCTACCACAATATCACCCACTTCAATATATTTTTTAAACACTTCAAAATTTTCATCTAATTCATTTTTAGAAAGATACACTTGTAGCACGCCACTATAATCTTCAATCTTAATAAACGCAGCCTTGCCCATTAAGCGGATAAACTTAATTCTCCCTGCAACTTGCGCGCTTTTACTAGTATCTTTTCTCTCTTCTAAGTCTTGCACATCTTTAAAAGCTTGCAAAAACTCTTGTGTGCTACTTTCTTTTATAATTCCATTGCCATAAGGATTAATCCCTATCTGGCGTAACGCATCAGCTTTTGCAATGCGTCCTGCCACATACATATCATTTTCAAACATTGCCGTTTCCTATTTTGTCTAATTTTTCTAATACAGGCTTTGTATCTTGCACAAAATCAAGCTTAATAATAGTCTCTCCCGTGCTTTTTAACATAGGATATAAATAACTATTTTGCGTTTTTCTTTCAATAAAACTTCTTGCAAATTGAATATTTGTAAGTGCTGCAATAATGATTGCAAACACCATAAAAACCTTTAAAGCCCCAAAAGCAAAGCCTAGCAACCGATTTACAACACCTAATGCACTTAGATTAATTAATTTTTGTAGTACTTCAGCAATTAATAATGCAATCACCCAAATCCCAACAAGTAACACCAAAAAGCCAATAAGTGTTATCGCTGAAGGATTTTTAAAGGCATACACATTTGCACTAATCCAACTCCCAACACTCTCCGCATACACAGAAGCCACATATACCCCACCAACGATTCCAACAAGCCCTAAAAACTCCCGAACAAACCCATTAATTACACCCCGTATCGCAAGCAGTAAAATTAAGATTCCAACTACAGCATCAAACCAACTAAAATCCATTATACACCTTAATAGAAATAAATAAATGCTTATTTTACACAAACCAAAATAAAATAAAAATTTATGCTACAATGTTTTTGCACATAATTTTTAAGATTTTTTGAAAAAAGGACAAAAATGGCAGCAAAAGAGCATAGTTTTGACATTTCAGCAAAAATAGATATTCAAGAGTTTAAAAACGCACTAGAGCAAGCAAAAAAAGAGATTAATAACCGCTTCGACTTTAAAGACGACAAGGCAAAAGAGTTAAACTTCAACGAAAAAGACAAAGTTTTAAGTATTTTAGCCACAAGCACAAATAAGGCAAAGACAATTAAAGATATTCTAGACTCCAAACTCATTAAACGCAATCTCTCTTTGAAGATCCTAAAAGAGCTAAAAGAAGAATCAGTAAGTGGCGGCAACACTAAAATCACCTACAAACTCAATGATGCTTTGGACGATAAAAGTGCAAAAACAATCAATACAGCAATCAAAAACGAAAAATTTAAAGTCAGCACACAAATCCAAGGTAGTGAAATCCGCGTTAAAGCAAAGGATATTGATGAATTACAAAAAGTTATTGCACATTTACGCAAAATGGAATTAGAAGTTGCATTAAGTTTTGGAAACTTCGCGTGAGCACAAAATGCATCTCCACAGACCTTAAGATTACGCAATCCAAACACAAAAAAGATTCCATAAATCAAAAGTTGGAACCCAAAATACAAGTGGGATTTTTTAGAGCAATTTTAAGCCAAAAAGTGCTAGCAAATAGGCTTTATGGAATCCTAGCGGGCATTTTATGCGCATTGTTTTTAAGTGCGTTTATTTATTTAGAGCATTTTTTAGATAATAAAAACTTCCCACTTTACTCCACTCTTTTTGCGATTCTTGGATTATTTTTGTATTTTAAACTCTCTCGTTTAGGAGCGTTTGTTTGTGGAGGAATTTTAGGGATTTTATGGTTTTATTGGGTAGGATTTAGCTTTAGATTTTATGACTTATCACATTTAATTCCACTTGTTTGGATTGTATTTTTTGTAGTGTATGGCGCGCTTTTTTATCTCTTTTGTTTTTTTTCAAGCCCTTTTTATCGCCTTGCAGCACTTACTTTATCAAGTTTTATCCACCCCTTTGGCTTTAATTGGTTTATCCCAGAAGTTATTTTAACTAAAAGCTACTTTTTTCCTTCTAAATTCACACTTTTTTTGCTTCTTTGTTCAATACTTATTTTAAGCGCATTTTTGGCCAAAAAACTCTACAAAACAAGCCTAATTTGGCTTTGTTCTTTTGCTCTTTTGCTCCCACACAATACAGAAATCAAAAAAGATTCAAACATAATGCCATTAAGAATCAAAACTACACATTTTGAAGTCCCTCAAGATGAACGCTGGCAAACAAACCAAATGCCAAACATTCTCACACAAAATTTTGAAACAATTTTAAAAGCTAAAAATGCAGGCTACGACCTTGTTATTTTACCAGAAACAGCCTTTCCACTAAGCCTAAACCTACAATCCGCACTTTTAGAAAAATTAAAAGAAGAGAGCAAAGAAATCGCAATTTTAACCGGAGCAATTTTTCAAGACTCCATACAAGAAAAGCCACGCTTTTTTAACAGTGCGTATTTGTTTCAAAATGGAGAGATGCAAGTCTTTCACAAACTAATCTTAGTGCCTTTTGGAGAGAAGATTCCTTTGCCAAACTTTATTGCAAAGTGGATGAATGCATTTTTTTTTGATGGCGCACAAGATTTTATAGCACAAGATTTTATAGCACCTAATTTTGCTTGGATTAAAAACCAAAAATTCCAAATTGCCATTTGCTATGAAGCAACAAGAGATGAATTTTACGCAAACTCCCCTAGCAATCTTATCGCCATTAGCAACAATGCATGGTTTGTGCCAAGCATTGAACCAACCTTACAAAAACTTCTAATGCTCTATTTTTCTAAAAACCACAACACCACAATCTACCACTCCAGCAACGCTTCAGAAGATTTCACACTCCACTAACCACAATATTTTTGAGAAATCACGCGCTTGCTGGGCCACTCTAGCGCGCTAAGTGCTGCATTTTCAAACTTTTTATAATACACACAACCTGTATCAATAGCAGCAAAATTTTTAGCTAAAAACACACCATCTTTTTGTACATCGTGTCCAAAAACATTAAAAACAGAAGTTTCCCTTCCTGTATATTCTATTACATTATGATTTCTAAGCCTACTCCAGCAAAGTTTAGATGAAATCTCCCTGCCATAAAAAGGTAATCCAAAGCCATGCGTTACAAAAAGATTCCGCCCTAACTCGTCTTTATAATCAAATTCCAAGCAATATGGCAAACTTCTAAAAAACTCCAAATGTTCCTTTAAATGTTCTACTTTCCCATCATTTGCGTAACTTTGTATAGTTTCACGCCCGCCATTTACCATCCAAACTCCATCATTTTGTGGTATCGCATATTCATAATACTCAAGCATTAATTCTTCATGATTTCCAAGCACGCAAGGATACTTTCCATTCTTAACAAACTCCACAACCCCAAAAGATTCTGCCCCTCTATCCACCAAATCCCCTACAAAAATTATTTGTGAATCTTCTTTATAAGGCAATTTTTCAATAAGTGCGCACAAAGTCTTATAGCAACCGTGTATATCACCAATGATATACAAGGGGCGATTATAATCTAAATTAATCTCCATTACATCCCAATAGCGACAAGAATAAAGTAACACACCGCACCAAATACCGCAGAAACAGGGACAGTGATTAGCCATGCTGCAAGAATTTTATTAATTGCAGATCGTTTAACAAGCTCTTCTTGATACACTTTTTTTAGCTGCTTTTGATCTTTTTTCTTAAATTCTGGAATTGCTTTATCTTCTATTACCTTTGCTTCTTTTTTCTCTTTTTTGCGATCAATACTTTTAATCATAGCAGCTTTTTTGCGCACAGATGATTTACGGAATCGCTCCAAAAATAACTTTACCATCTCCGCATTTTCCCCTTTGTGCGATTCTAAAATCTTAAGCTCCATTTCTTTATAGCGTTTTTTTAGATATTCTCTTAAAAACCCCACACCAAACACCGCACCAACAGCAATATGCGTAGAACTTACAGGCATTCCAAGCTCACTTGCAATAAGCACCGTTAATGCAGCACTCATCGCAATACAAAATGCACGAATTTGATCAAGATCTGTTATCTCACTCCCTACCGTGCGAATTAGCTTTGGTCCATAGAGTGCCAGCCCAATAGAAATTCCAAGCCCACCTAAGAGCATAATCCAAAAAGGCACACCAGCCTTTTCACCCATCACAAAGCTTTCCTTTAACGCATCATTAATTGCCGCCAATGGACCAATCGCGTTTGCCACATCATTTGCGCCGTGAGCAAAACTCAAAAGTGCCGCAGCAAAGATTAATGGAATCGTAAAAAGCTTATTAATTTCTTCTTTTTTATTCTCTAGCTTTTCTAATGTTTTATTAATTATAGGCTTAACTGCAAAAAATACAATAATTGCGATTCCAACACTAATACCAAACGCCACAATCGGCTCTAGTTTAATAATCTTCTTAAGCCCCTTGCCAATCAAATACAAGCTAAACGCCCAAGTCATAAACGCAATAAGATAAGGCACAATGCGCCTTGCGGCAGCTTTTTTATCCTGTTTATAAGTGATTGCATTTTTAATAAAAAATAATAACAATGCTGCAATAACTCCTCCACTTACTGGAGAAATCACCCAACTTGCCACAATTCTACCAAGCTCCTCCCAATTTGCCACGCCAAATCCCCCTGCAGCAATTCCAGCTCCCAAAATTCCACCTACAATAGAATGCGTTGTAGAAACAGGTGCACCAATTGCTGTTGCAGCATGTAGCCAAATTGCCCCAGAAATTAATGCTGCTAACATTAATGTTACAAATGTCCTTGCATCTCCTATGGAATCCATTGAAATAATGCCAGAACGCACTGTATCTACAACTTCACCTCCAGCAATTAATGCCCCAGAAATCTCACACACAGCAGCAATCACAATAGCACCTGTCATTGTAAGAGCCTTTGAGCCTACTGCTGGTCCTACATTATTTGCCACATCATTTGCGCCAATATTAAGCGCCATATAACCACCAACAATTGCTGCAAATCCTAATAAAAGCGGTTTTGTTACATCATCGCTTGCAAGCATTACCATTGAAATAATTGCCAACACAAAAGTGATAATAACCCCAATTTTTCGCAAATCATCCTTGTTTATTCTAAGCCAACTTTCATCATATTGTAAAAAATCTTTCATTTGATCTCTCCCTTTATTTTCTTAAAATATATTAAACAGAATATATTATTAAGAATCTCTAATTCTACTTTTACTTTAATTTAATATCCCTTTAATATTATCAATTAGCAGAAGTAAATAATATTAATTGCCACTTAAGGTAACTTTTCTAAAAATCGCATTACAATTTGCAATCTTTTCAAAAAAAGGATTAAGCATAGAAACAGCACTTTGGGAGAAAACAGCCCTATTTCACGGACATAAATGCCCCGGACTTGCCATAGGTTATAAAGCCGCCTTGCTTGCAAAGGAAGTCTTAGAAATTGATGATTTAACAGATGATGAAGATATTGTGTGTTTATCCGAAACAGATGCTTGTGGAGTTGATGCCATTCAAGTGATTTTAAAAGCCACTCTAGGCACAGGTTCTCTACACATTAATTACTTAGGCAAGCACGCCTTTAATATTTACAATAGAAAAAATGGCAAAAAGGCGCGTTTTGTGTTTTGTGATTCCACACAATTCTCTAGCAAAGAAGAAAAACTAGCCTATATCCTATCCAAAGAACCAAAAGATTTGTTTCTCATCAAAGAAACAATTAGTGATTTCTCTCAAAAAGCACGACTTTATGATGCGATTCCTTGTGCAATTTGTGGAGAGCAAACTGCGAAAAATGCGCTAGATCTAGTAGATAACAAGCACATTTGCAAAACTTGTCAAAACTTATAAAAGGATTCCAAATGCAAAAACTTTTCAAACTCTTTCTCTTAGCATTCTTTAGTATAGCAATCGCCCACGCACACACAATCACAGATATGCGTGGTAAGCAAATAGAGATTCCAGATAACCTAGAGCGTGTCGCCACAATTAGCGATGGCTTTGTAGAAGGTGTGATGACACATTTAGGCGTAGTGGATAAAATCAATGCCATTGGCTCTTGGTCAATGAAGCGTGATTATAAATATTCTTTTGAAAGCGTTGATGGCAAACCTTACACTGCTAGGGGCTTACATACAATGAAGTATTTACACCCTTGGCTTAATGATTTACCTTGCTTTAACTCTCCACAAGGTGATATTATCAACTACGAAACACTTGCAAAGGCAAATCCACAGGTTGTAATTTTAAGAGTGGGCGATTGCACGGTTTCTGGCGGTTCATACTTTAGAGGCGGTGATCCAAAGGCGCTAGAAAAAACCATCGCAATGATAGAATCCCTTGAAATTCCACTTGTTGTGCTGTATTCCCCAACTTATTATGGCAAGGCGGAACTTAACACAATGCAAGAAGAAATGCGCATTATTGGCGATGTGTTTAAGCAAAGAGAGAAAGCACTCAAGCTTTATGACTACCTTCACTCCACAGAACTGCTTGTGCGTGAGAGAACAAAAAATATCCAAGACAAAGACAAACCAAGCGTGCTTTATTTCGGCTTAAATTCTGCTGCTAGAAAGCAAGGTGGCTCAGGAATGGCATCTGGTATCACAACACCTGAATCTTATATTATAGAAAACATCACAAATGCTAAAAACGCATTCCGTGGCAAAGGCAACAATATTATTTTAAGCGGAGAGCAAGTGTATGCAATTGATCCTGATGTGATTTTGCTCCCAACACAAAATGGCTATCACCCAGCAAACGAACTATTAAGCGCGCCTTATTATCAAAACTTAAAAGAGTTAAAAGCTATTAAAAACAAGCGCGTTTATGCGCTTCCTTGGACTCCAATGAATTGCTCTAGGCGCGTAGAATATCCCCTTGATATTTTAATTATTGCAAAAGCAACTTACCCTAATTTGTTTAAAGATATTAAAGTGCATAGTTTTGCACTCAAGTTTTACCAAGATGTGTATGGCGTTAATGAAAACACTGCAAAAGCCTTAAGAAGCGAACAACTACTTGATTGGACTGTGGAAAATGATTTTTAACCCGCTAGGTGATGTCCGCAAAGTCATTATACTAATACTTCTTGGAATATTATGCGTGGCGATGTTTTTTGCAATCACTTCCGGGAATTCTGAGCTATCCTTAAAAGTTGTTTTAGATATTATTTTACTTAAACTTACAGGTTATCATTTAGATTCCATCTCTCCGCGTGATATGGCAATTGTGTGGAATATGCGCCTACCACGCATTTTAATGGCAATTTTAGCTGGGATTGCCCTAGCAACTGCCGGTGCGCTTTATCAAGGTTGCTTTAGAAACCCCCTTGTAGAACCATTTATTTTAGGGGCGTCATCTGGGGCTAGCTTTGGTGCTGCTCTTGCTATTGTTTTTCCAGCACTCTTTTTGCCCACGCAAATTTCCGCCTTCCTTTTCGCACTTCTTGCGGTGGTAATTGCCTACACGCTTGCACGCCAAAAAAGCGAGATAAATACCGTGGGGCTCGTGCTATCTGGTGTAATTATAGGTTCTGTGTTTTCCGCGCTTGTTTCTATTATTAAATATCTCTCAGAAGATACACAACTTAGGGAAATTACCTTTTGGATGATGGGCGGACTTTACCACGCTGGCTGGAGTGATATTTCTATTAATACCATTGTGATTTTATTTTGTTTTATTGTGGCTTGGATTTTTGCTTGGAAGCTTAACTTGCTATCTATTGGCGATGAAGAATCTAAAAGCCTAGGTATCAACCCTGATAAATACAAAACACTCTTTATTATAACCGCAACTTTAATGACGGCAATTTGTGTCTCAAGTGTGGGAATTATCGCTTGGGTGGGCTTAATGATGCCACACGCCGCAAGATTGCTTGTAGGACCTGATAACCGCTTTGTGATTCCTATTGCCTCACTTTGTGGTGCAATTTATTTGCTTATTTGTGACACAATTGCAAGAACGCTCACCACTGGAGAAATTCCTATTGGAATCATAACTTCAATCATCGGTGCGCCCTTTTTGATTTGGATTTTACGCGCAAAAAGTGGGCGTTTATTTACATAGAGAACACAAAATGCTAAAGATTGAAAATTTAAGTTTTTATTATGAAAACAACCACATTTTAAAAAATCTATCCTTTAACGCACAAAAAGGTGAACTTTGGGGATTAATGGGACCAAATGGTAGCGGAAAGACAACCTTTTTAAAATGTATAATGGCTTTACTTCAGCCCTCATCTTGTAATATTTTAATAAATGGAGAAAACTACCACTCTCTAACCACTTCAAAAATGGCAAAACTAATTGCTTATGTTCCACAAGAACACAAGCCTCCTTTTCCTTTTAGCGTCAAAGAGATTGTTTTAATGGGAAGATCCCCACATATGGGAGGAATCTTTGGACTTAAAAAAGAAGATTTTGACGCAGCTTATAATGCAATGGAACTTTTAGAAATCCTAGATATTGCCGAACGCCCTGTTACTTCATTAAGTGGCGGACAACGCCAGCTTACACTAATCGCGCGCGCCCTAGCACAAAATGCACCAATAATGATACTAGATGAACCAACAAGTGCGTTAGATTTTCACAATCAAATCTCCATTTGGAAAATCTTAAAAAAAGTCGCAAAGTTTGGTAAACTTGTTATTGCTTGCAGCCACGATCCTAACCACTTACTTTGGTTTGCCAGCCACACACTTGTGCTAAAAAATGGTGAAATTATCGCTTCTGGAAAAACAGAATCCATTATCACCCCAAAACTCTTAAAAGAAATCTATAACAGCAAATACTCTATCTCAAAAGTCAATGATAAAAGCATAATCCAACCCATTTTGGATTCTAACTTTTAAAACATAAAACTTACACTTCCAATCTCTCCATATAAAAACTAAGACTTTCACAATTTTAAAGAAAAAAAAAAAAAATAAGTGGTATAATTTTCTCTCACTTAAAAAAACAAAAACCTTAACCTTACAAGGATACCATAATGTTTGGCAACAAATACAAAGAACAATTGCAACGCACTTTAGAGGAAAATAAACTCTTAAAAGCAAAATTGCAAGAAATGACAGAAAAAAATAAGTCTCTTGAAGAAGCATTGCAAGCAACTCAAACTCAAAACTCTGATACAGGAGACTGCATTGGAACTTTTAGAAATATGACACTTTCTTTAGCTAAAGGCTGTGGTGTTAATCTTAAAGTCTTACAAGACGATTTTGGTAAATCCATTGATTTGCTGTATAACGCAAGAAGAATTGCTGAAGAAAACAAACAAAATACTTCAGAAACACAAAACACCTTAGTAGAGGGGCTTTCTAGTATGGGAGCTAGACTTTCTGAATTTGGCGATATGATTACACAAGTGCAAAATGATTTTACAGCAATTTCTGGTGTTATTGCATTAATTACAGATATTTCTGATCAAACAAACTTGCTAGCATTAAATGCCGCCATTGAAGCAGCAAGAGCTGGGGAACACGGAAGAGGATTTGCAGTCGTTGCAGATGAAGTAAGAAAACTAGCAGAGCGCACACAAAAAGCTACAAAAGAAATTGAAATGAACATACAAGTAGTCAAGCAAAATTTCTCTGAAGTGCAGACTTCCACAGAACATATTATCAAAGATATGGAAACTCTTGGCGCACAAAATGATACGCTAGAAAAAATTAATTGTTCTGCTGATGAAATCTATAATGATACTTACCAAATTCTTGTTACAACATTTATAGGACTTGTAAAACTTGATCATTTACTTTTCAAAACAAATGGCTATCGTGCAATTTTCAATGAGGATTTAGAGGCGAAATTTGTAGGACATCACGATTGTCGTTTAGGTAAATGGTATGATAGCGGAAATGGAAAACAATTCTTTTCAATGCTTCCAAGCTACGCGAAATTAGAGCCATTCCACAAAGAAGTGCATGATAATATTATTGCCGCACACGAGATCTTAAAACAACATGGAAACACACGCGACTGCCTAGATCAAATCTATGATTACTTCAAAAAAGCTGAAGAGGCAAGCGATGGTGTTGTCTCATGCTTAGATAATCTAGTACAAGAAAAACTCTCTTCCCTCTCTTAAAAATGGATTCCTTTTTGGAATTCCAACTTTTAAATCTTGCTACCATTAGCACTTTTTAGCTCCGCTTCCTCTGCTTCAATGGATTCTAAAATCTCCGCATAAGTTTCTAGTGATAGCTTTGCTTGCTCTTCATCAATCTTTCCCATCACATAGCCAATATGCAAAAGCACATAATCTCCAATATTAACTTCTTCTTGCATTAAATCCAAACTTGCTTCACGCATAACACCAAGTGTATCAAGCATTACCATATTATTTTCTTTATCAACAGAAATCACTTTAGAAGGTATGGCTAGACACATAATTTTGCTCCTTTTTTTGCTGTAAAAATGCGCAGAATTTCTTCAAAGATTCCTTGTTTTTGGAGGATAGCAAAAACAATGGAATCTCTTTTTTAAGTTTTGCTAAATCCTCTCTAACGCGCTCTATCTTAAAGTTAAAAATTTCTATTAAATCCGCTTTAGAAATCACCACCGCATCAGCGCACAAAAACATTGTAGGGTATTTTAGCACCTTATCATCGCCTTCTGGAGTGGACAGCAAAACAATATTCATATTTGCCCCTAAATCATAGCTTGCAGGACAAACAAGATTTCCCACATTTTCAATAAACATAAACTCTTTCAAATCTCCTTGATTGCGCAATTTTTCAAGTGCGTCTTTAATCATTAAAGCTTCTAAATGGCAAGCTTCTCCTGTGGTAATTTGATAAGCATTTACCCCAAAGCGTGCTAAACGCTCCGCATCACGATTTGTTTGCAAATCCCCTTCCACCACGCTAAAGCCTAACAACTTCTCTTTTGCGATATGCTCTAATAGCGTTGTTTTGCCACTTCCTGGGGAACTCATAAGATTTACCACAAAAACGGAATCCTTTTTGTAAATCTCGCGCAACTCCATTGCCACTTTATCATTTTTAGAAAGAATCCTCTGCCCAACTTCTATGCTTTTTATAGAGTTTTTCATCGCTATTTCCTTAGCAAAAATTACTGCATAATAGCGCATTTTTCTTTAAAGACTTGCTAAACTTTAAGCACTTCTTACTGCAAATGCGCTATTATGCGCCATTTATTTTTTAGGATTATCCATGCAAAATGTTATAGAATTTTCTAACGAAGCAACACTGCCCACGCAATTTGGAGAGTTTAAAATCCGCTCTTTTAGAGAAAAAACTCCTAATCACATCCTAGAACATCTTGTGATTAAAACGCAAAATTTACCACAAAATCCCCTTGTCCGTGTGCATTCAGAATGTCTAACGGGAGATGCGCTTCTTAGCCTAAAATGTGATTGCGGAGACGAGTTGCACGCCGCTCTAAAAAGAATCCAAAAAGAGCAAGGAATGGTGATTTATCTCCGTCAAGAAGGCAGAGGTATTGGGCTTTTTAACAAAGTTAATGCTTATGCCCTGCAAGATACAGGGCTTGACACAGTGGAAGCAAATTTAGCATTAGGCTTTAAAGAAGATGAACGCGATTATAGCGTGGTAAAATTCATCTTTGATTTTTACAAACTCACACAAATTCGCTTGCTTACCAATAATCCTAGCAAAATCAATACTTTTAAAACAATGATAAAAGTTATAAGAGAGCCAATCTTGACACAATGCAATCAACACAATTCCCACTATCTTGCTATTAAAAAAGAAAAAATGGGGCATTTACTCTAAGGAATCCAAAATGCAAACAAAAATTGATTTTAAAGAAGCCAAAGAAATTTTATACTCCCAAAACATCGATCCATTAGGAATTGATCGCGTGTTTTTACATGATGCTTTAGGACGCATTTTAGCAAATACTATTTTAGCCCCTTCTAATATGCCAAATTTTCCGCTATCAAGAATGGATGGTTATGCGTTTAACTCCACTTTTAAGGACGCTAAGTGCTTTCAAATCCTAGCAGAAAACCCCGCTGGAAATGCGATTCCAACTTTACCCCTTGATGCCCCCTTTGCCATTAAAACTTTCACAGGAGCTAAAATTCCCAAAAATGCCGATATGCTAGCTCCCATTGAAGATTGTCAAGTGGAACAAAATAATCTCAAGCAAAATTTTCTCAAAATACACGCACTGCCACACATCGGACAACACATTCGCCAAGTGGGAGAAAACTATAAAAAAGGCGAAATACTACTTCAAAAAGGCACACGCCTAAACGCTCATCATATAGGACTTTTAGCAAGTTTAAACCAAGTCTTTGTAGAAGTTTTCACACGCCCAAAAGTGGGAATCCTAGTAAGTGGCAATGAACTTTTAGAATTAGGCGAAATCCCAAGCAATACCCAAGATCTCTACAATACAAATGGACATTTACTGCTGGCTAAAGTGCTAGAAAATGGCGGAATCCCAAAACTATACCCCATTTTAAAAGATGACAAAGCACAAATAGAATCTAATGTGCAACTAGCCTTAGATGAATGTGATATGGTAATAAGTAGTGGTGGAGCAAGCGTTGGAGATTACGACTTTATCACAGCACTTTGCAAGAAAAGAGAAAAAGAAGTGATTTTTAAAGGAGTGCAAATCAAGCCTGGACAGCATATTATTTATGCGCATTTTAATCAAAAGCATTTTTTTGCATTACCCGGCTTTCCAAACTCCACGCTAGTAACCTTTGAACTCTTTGCTAAAGAGATTTTACTCCGTCTCTTAGGCACAAAACCAACAATCACAGCGCTTAAGATTCCACTTAATCAAAATATTAACAAAAACGATACACGCCTAGAATTTCGTGTGTGTAATGTGCGCAATCTCAATGGAAGTTTTAGCATTGATTTTCAGGGAAAGAAGGACTTCCAAAGCGCGATTTTAAATAACTTCTGTCCCCTTGATAACGCACAAGTGGGACTTTGCATTTTAGATTCCAACAAACAAAGTGGAGAGATTGTAGAAGTAATTTTGCTCTAGTGTTTTTGTGCTACTAGCCTTGCTACAAGTGCAAGGTTGGAATCTTTTTTGCGTTCTATCAATGCTTCTTCATAAAATAAAATCTCTAGATCCAAAAACGCCTTTAATAACTCATTCTTTCGCAACAAATGGTTAGAATCGCTAGCAAAGGCATTTTGCGATTCCACATTGCTTAAAGCAAAAGTTTCAAAAACCAAAATTCCACCCCTTTTTAACCCTTCAATCATATAAGGAAACAAACGCCTATCCAAAAAATAACTATTACAAATCAAATCATAACTACAAATTGGAATCCTAAATGTATCCAAATCTACACATTGTGTGTTAATCCCGCTCTCGCCTTGCAACGCGTTAATTGCATAACTTGAAATATCCACACTCTCCACGCTAAAGCCACAATCACGCATAAATCTAGAATTTCTCCCCATTCCGCAAGCAATATCCAACGCCTTGCCAACTTTCGCCTTTGCAATATGCACCCTTAAAAGCTCCAAAGGCTTAATTGGAGCTGGGCTTTCTTTGTAACGCATATCCCACTTTAGCGCATCACTCTCCATTAATCACAATACCGCTTCAAAATATCCCCATACGCGTCAATGCGCCTATCTCGCAAAAAGGGCCAAATGCGGCGCACATCTTCACTGCGCTTTTTATCCCATTGAAAATACAAAATCTCTTCCTTCTCCACACTTCCTAAAGCTAGCAACTCCCCTTGCGCGCCATATGCAAAGCTAGAACCCCAAAAACGGATTCCATCTATCACACCGCTAGAATCTCTCTCAAACCCCACGCGATTAATTGCTACCACAGGAATTCCATTTGCAACGCTATGCCCTCTTTGCACCGCTATCCAAGCTTCCCTTTGACGCTCTTTTTCTTCCTTGCTATCCACATCAAACCAGCCAATAGCCGTGGGATAAATCAAAATTTCAGCCCCCTTTAACGCCATAATTCTTGCCGCTTCAGGATACCACTGGTCCCAACACACAAGCACCCCAAGTTTTCCAAGGCTTGTTAAAATCGGCTCAAACCCTAAATCCCCAGGAGCGAAATAAAACTTCTCATAAAATCCCGGATCATCAGGTATGTGCATTTTGCGATACTTTCCAGCTATACTGCCATCATTTTCAAATACCACCGCAGTATTATGATACAGCCCAGCACTACGGCGTTCAAATAGCGAAGTTACAAGCACTACTCCACATTCTTTTGCCACCTTAGAAAAATATACACAATCCTTTTCAAATTCTAAAGCATAGTCAAAAAACTCCACATTCTCACTTTGGCAAAAATACTCTCCACTATGCAACTCTTGCAATAATACAAGTTTCGCACCAAGAGCTGCCGCTTCTTTAACCTTTTGCGCGGTAAAGTCTTGCGTTTTTGCCTTATTTTCCTTATATGCGTGCTGAACCAAAGCCACCTTAATCATTCTCTCCCCCTAATAATCATCGCCTTCATAGTCGCCATCATTGTTACTATAATCATCTTCATCATACAAAAATCTATCGCTATCTTCATATTCTGAACCATAACCATCATACTCTTCTTCTTCAAAATCTTCAATCTCATCTTCTTCAAAAGGTTTTGCTATTATTTTCATTTTTTATTCCTTTTTTAAAATTAAAGCAACCGCTTCACTTGCTAAACGCAATCCAAAGCTAGCTGTTACACCACTAAAGCTTCCAAGCTCCTTGCATTTAGGGACTTCTGGGCTAAACGCCACCATAAAATCCCCCTTAAATTCTCGTTTCTTAAGCTCTTCTCTAAACTTCCTTGCAAACTTATCACCATAGCTTTTCCAAATAGAAGCAAACTGAATCTCTGAAGGATCAAGTTTTTTTGCGCTCCCAGTGGAAACAAGTAAATGAGGCATTTTCTCCTTTATAAGCATCTTTTTAGGCTTGTTTGCAATCTTTAGCGCTAGAGCAACCTTTGCATCAATATCATCAATGGCATCAATTACAATATCATACACACTAAAGTCAAAATTATCAATAAAATCCTGCGTAACTTTGGAATCCAAACTTAAAATCCCCTGATATTTCTGTGATAAAACTTCCACTTTTTTACGCCCTACACCTTCAAAAGAACCAATTTGCCGATTTTGATTGCTTTCATCAAACACATCATAATCCACAATGCAAATTTTCCCAACACCTGTGCGATACAAGCAATCTAGCGCGAAACTCCCAACGCCCCCAACACCAAGCAATAACACACTAGAATTTTGTAATTTTTGGAATCCATTTTCCTTAAAAAGCAACAAAGTCCTAGCAAAACGCTTATTTTGCATCTAGCCACTCCTTAAGCCCACTTAAACGCGTGCGTGCAGTAAAATCAAGCGTGATAGGCGTAATAGAAACATAGCCTTGATTAATCGCGCTAAAATCAGAGAGTTCCCCATTTTCTCGCTCACTCCAAGCAAGCGGATGTAAGCCTAGCCAATAATACTCTTCCCCGCGTGGATTCCTATGCAAATGCGCATCATTCCCATAAGTGCGGATTCCAAGCTCTGTTATTTGCATTCCTTTGCAATCTTGTGGCTTTAATTGCGGAATATTCACATTCAAAAACTCCCTAAAGCCCAAAGGATAAGAGCCTTCAAGGATTTTTTTTGCAAGCGTATAAATGCTCTCTTTTGCAAGCGCAAAATCAAAGCCAAAATGATTTTTATCCTTTAACACTTGCGAAACTGCTAAAGATGGAATCCCGTGCAAAACACCTTCCATAGCTGCACTTGCTGTGCCAGAATAACTTACATCTTCTCCCATATTTGAGCCAATATTAATTCCACTTACAATTAAATCAGGCTTTACTCCTTCATCATAAAGCGCATTAAGTGAGAGATAAATACAATCTGTTGGACTTCCATCATCTAATTTATAAAAATCATCTTCAAGCTTAATAAAGCGCAAAGGGCGGGTTAGCGTCATTCCATGCCCGCAAGCGGATTTTTCACTTGCTGGAGCTACAATTACACAATGCCCCAAAGGGCTTAACGCTTCTTTTAGTGCTAGTAATCCCGGGGATTCATAACCATCATCATTTGTTATTAAAATGCGTTTCAAAATTTTCCTTTAAATATCAAAATAATTGCTTAAAAGTGTGTTTAAGTGCTTTTTGGCAGGCTTATTTAGAGCTTCAATTTGTCTTAATATGGAATCTTGTAAGAGCTTTGCATTTTCTCTTGCACCCTCTAAACCTAGCAAATTCACATAACTATTTTTCGCGCTATCATTATGCGTAGGCTTCCCTGCTTCTTGTGTGCTTTGCGTGGAGTCAATCACATCATCACGGATTTGAAAAAACAATCCCAAATCTAAGCCTAACTGATACAAGCTTCTGCGCGTTTTTTTATCACACTCTGCAATCATCGCTCCCATTTCAAAAGAAGCAGCGATTAACTTTGCTGTTTTATTTAAATGGATAACCCTCAGTTGTGCCAAAGGCAGTTTTTGTCCTTCAAAGTGGCAATCTAACGCTTGTCCTAGCACCATTCCATAGATTCCACCATTATAACTTAAGGATTTTATAAGTTTAATCTTTATCTTTGGCTTTAACTTAGAAGTTGCAATTAAATAAAACGCTTGCGTATTTAACCCATCACCTGCTAAAATTGCCAAAACCTCATCGTATTTTTTATGCAAAGTCTCACAACCACGCCTAAGTGGCGCATTATCCATTGCGGGTAAATCATCGTGTATTAAGGAATAAGTGTGTAAAATCTCTAGTGCAAGCGCTGGCGCGAAAGCTAACTTCACATTTTCTACCTTATAACTTGCCACAATACTTAAAAGCAACTTAGGACGGAATCGCTTTCCACCATTTAGCACCATTTCCCAAAGCGCGTTTTCATAATTTGGATGAAAACTTGGAATTTTTGGAGCACTCTCCTTTAAATACACTTCAAATTCTTTAAAAACTAAATCTAGTGTCTTCACTTAAAAGCCCCTGTGTTAGAGAAGTTTGCGACTCCCCCACTCCTTTATCATTTACATCAATAAAAAACTGAAAATCATCGCGTGAGATTAACCAACGCTGTTTTTTATCTGCATATTCCCCCAACAAGTGGATAATCGCGTCATTCCCCCTTGGTGCATCGTGCTGATTTACACGCAACACCCTATCGCCAACCATCAAGCGTTCAAAGCCGTCCTTGGCGTCCCTACCCACATAAGTAATCACAAAATTATCACTCACACCAATATGCACGCGTGAGAAAAAATTATCAGGCAGCAGCATTCCACCACGCAGCTTATCTACTTGCGCTTGCACTTCCATACTTACACCATTACGCTTAATTTGCACAGGCACAACTAAGCCTTTTTTTAAGTCAAACACCACACGCCGAAAACTTGCTAAATTTGAAATCATCTCCCCATTGATAGAAGTAATCACATCACCATATTTAAAAGGATTCTTTTTAAAGAAGGGATCAACTACACTCACTTCTACACCACTTGCATTTTCCACCACACGCACGCCAATATCCCCATAATAAACAGAATCGCTATTAACAAATCTATCCAAATACGCCTTTTCTATAAAGGCATTTCCACCAATTCCGATTCCATATATATGATCGCAAATCGTGCTAATTAAGCTATTTTGAAAAGTCGGAGTATTAAGCGTTGCAAAATCAATAGGGCTTTGCATTCTTGTTGCAATCTTACCACTTACGCTATCTTTTGGATTCACACTTGCCATTTCATCTTCTAAAATTTCTTTATTAATTATCTTAAGATTTATCGGCTCTAACGCCCCTTTAGATTCTAAAAGATACATTCCTACAAAAGGATCGTGCTTTAGCACCTTATAGCCACGCGGCTCTTGCTTGGGAGAATACACAAACAACACCGCCTTTGTTCCTAAAGAATCAATCGCAACTCCATAAGTGCTTCCCACACGCTCCATAGACAAAGCCGCCCTTTTTTCACACGCCTTAAAATCATATGCAAAACTAGAAACACCAAAACACAATAACCCAGCAATAACACTTTTAAAAACTCTCATAATCACCCCTTTAACGGAAAATCGCCCAAGTTTCCAAGCATTTGCATTGCCATATTTTTGCGATTAGATTCCACACTTTTTAGCACATCATTTAACGCACTCATTAACAAAATCTGCAAAGATTCCTTATCCTCAAATAAGGAATCATCAATGCTAATATCAATAATTTCACCTTCACCATTTGCGCTTACACTCACCAAACCACCACCACTTTTAGCACTTAGCACAACTTCTTTATTTGCTTCTTGTGCATTTTGAAACTTTTCTTGTAAATCGCCTAGCGTTTTTGCCAGCTCTTTTGGATCAAACATTTCCTAACTCCTTTTTAATCGCTACAATTTGATTATTTTCATCTACTAAAACAACTTTGGGCTCATAGCCTTTAAGCTCATCTTGCGTGTATTGCGCATACGCCATTACAATAATCTTATCCCCCACTTGCACCTTGCGTGCTGCTGCTCCATTTAAGCACATATCTCCACTTTTACCTGTGATTACATAAGTAGAAAACCGCTCTCCATTATTAATATTAACAATATCCACCTTTTGCCCCTCTACTAATCCTGCTGCTTGCATCAAAGCAATATCAATTGTAATAGAACCCACATAATTCAAATTTGCATCACTCACACTTGCGCGATGGATTTTGCTATATAACATCGTAAGATTCACAACTCATTCCTTGCTTAACTTCAAAATTTCAGTATTTTAGCACAAGAAGCAACCACAACGCAAACAAAAAGCATAACCACTTCACATTTATTTTAGCTTTTCAAAGTAAAATACACCCCAAGTTTTCAAGGAGAATCTTTGCAATATTATCTAAAAGCCCTTTTAAAATATGGAATCTTAAATGCACTAAGCCTTGTGTTTTTAGCCTGTTCAGCCACTCTCCCGGATTCAAAATCCCTAACAAACTCTTTACAATCAGAGTTTAACAACACTAGCTTAATTAGTCTAAATAACTCTAATGCTAAAAAACTAACCACAAACCCAAAGGAACAAATAGAACTTTTATTTTTAGATTCCAACTTAAATGCACTTTTTGATCTTGCTCTAAGCAAAAATTTAGATTTACAAATCGCGCAAGCAAGAATTTTGCAAGCGCAATCCCAACTAAAAAGCGCTTGGGGCTCTTTATTCCCACAAATTAATAGCACACTTAATACAAGCACAAACCACACACGCACAGACACAACCCCCACTCTAAAAACCCACACAAACAACACACAAATAGGTGCGACACTCTCTTGGGAGCTTGATCTTTTTGGCAGATTAAGACACACCAAAAACGCTAAAGAATCTCTTTACCAAAAATCCATACAAGACTTAGAAAACGCTAAAATCACTCTATTTGCCGATATTGCTACACTTTATTTTACCCTACTTGAAACACAGCAAAATTTAATTTTAACCAAAGAAAACATAACCCACTACCAAGAAGCCCTAGAACTCACGCGCCTAAAAGTAGAAAATGGCTTGCTTGATAGCACAGAACTTTTTGAAAAACAAGATTTATTAACACAAGAACAAAACACACTAGAAACACTAAAAAGCCTTGAAGTAGAGAGCAAAAATGCGCTTTTAATTCTTTTAGATTTAGATTCCAACCTTCTACCCTTTAAAATCTCCCAAACTCTACCCACGCCAAAAATATATTTTAACCTTACAAATCTCCCAGCAGATACGCTACTTTCTCGCCCTGATATTAAGGCTTCACTCTTAAGTCTCCACGCACAAATCTACACAAAGGCAAACGCAAAGGCAAGTTTATTTCCTATTATTTCCATTAGCGCAAATATTAATGAAATTTTAGATTCTAGCACACAAGCAAGTGGTAATCTCGCTTGGGGGCTTGCAAGCTCGCTTAGTGCGCCTATTTTAAATCGCACACAACTCACCCAAAACTACTTTTTGCAAGATGCGCTTTTAAAAGAATCTTATTTAATACTCCAAAAATCCCTAAAAAATGCATTTTTTGAAATTGAAAATGCAAGCTTTAATGTAAAGAGCGCACACACCCAGCTCCAAAACAGCCAAAAACGCCTAGAAAATGCACAAAATTACTATAATTTTTCCCTAAATCGCCACTCCATAGGCTTAATTGATTTAAGAGAACACTCCCTAAATAGCGCTTCTTTAAACAATGCCAAAAAATCCCTAAACACAGCACATAGTGAGAATCTAAAAACACTCATTAGCCTTTATAAAGCCTTTGGAGGAAACTTAAATTTACAAAAGGATTTTAATGCAAACCCCTAAAGAAATCTTAAACACACTAAATCCCAAGCGTAACTACAAAAAGCTTTTCATTATCATCTCAAGCACAGCTTTAAGCGCACTTTTGCTTATAATGCTTTTATTTTGGCTAAAAAACAAAGAGCCAAAATACACCTACACTACACAGCCTGCTAAAATTGGGGATATACAAACTTCCATTAGCGCAAATGGCACACTATCCCCCACACACGAAGTTTCAATTGGTTCTGTGATTTCTGGGATTGTGCTTGAAGTGCTTGTTGATGTAAATGATGAAGTCAGCAAAGGGCAAATCTTAGCAAAAATTGATAGTGAAAGCATTGAGCAAAACTTATTACGCCTTGAAGCACAGCTTGCAAGCGCCAAAGCCCAGCTAAAAAGCGCGCAAGTCAATTTAGATGAAAAAAAATGGCAATACCAGCAACTCCAAACACTCCATCAAAAAACACAAGGTAAAACTCCTTCAAAGCTAGATCTACAAAGCGCCAAAACCGCTTGTAACGCAGCGCTTAGTGAAGTTGGAATCAAAGAAGCAAGCATCACAGAGATTAAAACTTCTATCCGCTCCACACAAGTAGATTTAAAAAACGCCCATATCACAACTCCCATTGATGGGGTAGTGCTTAGTCGCTCCATTGAAGTGGGGCAAAGTGTAGCAGCTAGTTTTCAAGCTCCTGAATTTTTTATCATCGCAGAAAGCTTAGAAGAAATGGAGCTTAATGTTAGCATCTCTGAAGCAGATATTGGCAAGGTTGCAATAGGACAGGAAGTGCATTTTAGCGTAGATTCCTATCCAAATAAAACCTTTAGCGCTAAGGTTGATCGCGTGAATTTTGGCGCAAATGAAAGCACAGATAATATTGTATCCTATGAAGCACGCATTAGTGTAGACAACAAAGACTTACTATTACGCCCAGGAATGAGCGCCACTGCTGACATCACAACAAAAAGTGTCAAAAACGCTCTACTTATTCCAGCAAGCGCATTATACTTTTCCCCTAGCACACAAGAAACAAAAAAACAAAAAAGTAGCTTTAATCCCTTTGGTTCAATGCGCCGCCCAAAAAGCAACACCACACAAAAGCAAGCAAACTCTAGTGTATGGATTTTAGAAAACAAAATCCCAAAAGAAATCCCCATTGAAGTTGGTATTAGCGATGGAATTTTCACACAAATCTTTAGCGATTCTATCACACAAGGCACAGAAATTATTCTCTCCCAAAGAATAGAAAAATGACAGAATTTATCACCTTAGAAAATCTCCATAAAACCTATGGCAAGCCACCAAACACCTTTGAAGCCTTGCGTGGCGTGAATCTTTCCATCACACAAGGAGAGTTTGTAGCACTTATGGGACCTAGCGGAAGCGGCAAAAGCACGCTAGCAAATATTCTAGGTTGCTTAGACAGCCCCACAAGTGGAATCTATAATTTTTGTGGCGTAAATATAAGCACCCTAAACCTTAAGCAAAAAGCACTTTTGCGCCGCAATTACATCGGCTTCATCTTTCAAGGCTTTAATCTACTTCCACGCACAACAGCCCTAGAAAATGTAGAACTCCCCTTGCTTTATCGCCAAATCCCAAGAAAAGAAAGGCTAAAAAGCGCTATGGAAGCTCTAGCAATGGTAGGCTTAGAACAATGGCACAACCACCAAAGCAACGCCCTAAGTGGTGGGCAACAACAGCGCGTAGCAATCGCAAGAGCCATTGTTTCTAAGCCCTTATTCTTACTTGCTGATGAACCCACAGGAAACCTTGATACAACGCGCAGTGTAGAGATTATGGAAATCTTAAAGCAGCTAAATATGGAATCTAAAATCACAATTTTAATGGTAACACATGAGCCAGAAATGGCGCAATACTCCACACGCAAAATTGAATTTTTAGATGGTAAAATCAAAAGTGATTCTTCTACAAAATCCAATCCAAAAAGAATCTAATGCTTCTAAATGCTTTTTTTCTAGCCTTCCGCCAAATCAAGCGTAACTTTTTGCGCTCCCTTCTAACAATGCTAGGAATCATCATTGGAGTTAGCGCAGTGATTATTATGATAACACTTGGTAATGGCACAACACAGGTTGTAACACAACGCATTAGTAGCCTTGGTAGCAATATCTTGTTAGTTTTTCCCGCACGTACGCAAAACATTGGTGGAAGCAGTAGAAAACAATTTAGCCTAAATGAAATTAAAGCCCTAAATCTACAAATAGCGCATCTAGCACGCGCCATCGCCCCACTATCTTCTACTTCAGCTCTTGCGCAATTCCACAAAGAAAACACTCAAACACAAATCCAAGGCATAGATTCCGCCTATTTTCTAGCCACAAACTGGGCAATCACTAGCGGAAGGGAATTTGAAGCAAGTGATTATAGAGCAGGAAGTAATGTTTGCATTATTGGCAAAAGCGTGCAAAAAAATCTTTTTGACAAAAGCTCTACAAACCCCCTAGGAAGCAGAATCAAACTTAATAATATCGTATGTGAATGTATAGGAATCCTAGAAGAAAAGGGGCAAGGCGCTATGGGCAACGATCAAGATGATGTGATTTTACTCCCCTTAAAAACCTATCAAAGAAGCATTTTAAAATCAAGCTCACTTTATAATATCTCACGCATTATGATTTCCCTAAAAGATAATGTAGATTCCACACAAGCACTCGCACAAATCACAGACACATTACGCCAAATCCGCAACATTAGAAGCGGGCAAAAAGACGATTTTGAAATAATGGACACTAAGCAAATTATAAATATTATGCAAAACACCACTTCCACACTCACATTATTTTTAAGCGCGATAGCAGGTGTTAGCCTAATTGTAGGTGGAATTGGGATTATGAACATTATGCTAGTTTCTGTAACAGAGCGCACAAAAGAAATCGGCACGCGCATAGCCATAGGCGCATTACAAAGTGAAGTGCTTTTACAATTTTTAATAGAAGCTCTAACCCTAAGCGCGCTTGGCGGAATCGTAGGGATTATCTTAGCATTCTTTCTTGCATTTGGAATTTGCCAAATTATGGACTTACCCTTTGTCTTTGATTACACAATTGCATTTATTGCCTTTTTGTTTTCTGCCTGCATAGGGATTTTATTTGGTTATCTCCCAGCAAGACGCGCTTCAAGGCTAAACCCTATTGATGCCCTAAGACATGAATAAATAAATTAAACATCGTAACAACATCACTTTTATCTTGTAAATTATGTGTTTATAAATATCCTTATAGATACTTGCATACAATGCCCATCTATATCGCACACCCGACATAATATGCCTTGTCGCATAAGCCTCATACAGTTACTTTCAATCCAGTGCTTTTTATTATCCAAAACCTAAGATTATCAAAATTTAATAGTTACATTATTTCTCATTGACTAATTTACTGTAAATAATGTGCCTTTTTCGTGAATATTGTGCATTAAAAAATCATATAAAACAGATAAATCCTTACCACTTGATAAAAACATTTCCTTTTGATTTTCTAACAAAAACTTTGCTGCTTTAAGTTTTGTTACGATTCCACCTGTAGCAAAAGCGTTATTTGGCGATGCTTCTGCACAAAGCTCATCATTAGAGATTTCTGTTACCACTTTTCGCATTTTTGCATTAGGATTCTCTTTTGGATTTTCTTCAAAATATGCATCAATATCACTTAAAATTGCCAATAATCGCGCACCAAAAAAATGTGCTACATGCGCTGAAAGTTGATCATTATCCCCAAAACCTAGATATTTTAGCTCCCCTGTTGCAATCACATCATTTTCATTAATGATAGGCAATACCTTATTTGCAAGCAAAACTTCCATTGCATTGCGCGCATTATGGGTATGTTTTCTAGAGTCAAAATCATAAGCAGTAAGCAGCATTTGTGCAGTTATAATATTATATTTCCTAAAAATATCTGCATAAATTTCCATCAATAAAGGCTGTCCAATAGCCGCTAAGGCTTGTTTATTACTAAGATTTGCTTTATCTAGTTTTACTTCTGTATATCCAGCAGCTACTGCACCAGAACTTACCAAAATCACTTCATAAACACTTCTAAGCTTTGCAATTAATTGTGCCAAAGCTTTAATCCGCTCTAAATTAATGCTTTGGTTTTCTACCAAAATCGCACTGCCAACCTTAATAACTATTCTATTGTTTTTTTTATTTTCTTCTATTTTATTTTTTTGCATTTTTCATTCTTTAGATTCTCTTAGGCTTGCATAAAGCAAATGCTTTAGGGATTCTACATTTTCGCCACTAACACTTGAAGCTCCTAGCACAAAAAGCGGTTTTGAAAAATCAAATTTCACACTAAAATCATTTGCTTCTTTTTGAATAAAACAATTTGGAATTTGAGCGTGTTTTTTAAGATTGCATTCTAAGTGCTTTACAAAAGACTCTACAAGCCCTCCTGCATTCTCCACTGCATCACTTTTTGAAAACATAATACCAAAAGGGCGATTTTCAAGCTTTTTGCTAAACTTACTCACTTCTAAGCGCAACACACTAAATTGCTCTTGTATATCTCTATAATTTGCCAAATCCAAAACAAAAAGCAAAAATTGTGTTCGCTCAATATGGCGCAAAAACTCAATTCCTAATCCCTTCCCTTCACTTGCACCACCGATAATCCCAGGAATATCAGCAATCACAAAAGATTGATAATCCCCTACATTTACAATACCAAGACTTGGAATTAAAGTAGTAAATTCATAATTTGCAATTTCTGGTTTCGCATTAGATAGCACCGATACAAGCGTGGATTTGCCAACATTTGGAAATCCCACAAGTCCAACATCTGCAATAAGTTTTAGCTCCAAGCGGAGAATTTTTTCAATCCCGGGTAAGCCTTTTTGTGCATAAGTTGGGCGTTGATTTGTAGCACTTTTAAAATGCACATTCCCTAGCCCTCCTTTGCCACCTTCTAAAAATAACACTTTTTGTGATTCATCCAATAAATCTAAAAGCAACTCACCACTTTGACTATCAAAAACTTGAGTTCCAGGTGGCACAACAATAACTAAATCCTCACCCTTTTTTCCATACTTATTGCGTCCCTCTCCTGGGCGTCCATTTTGCGCCTTAAAATGTTTGTGTCCTCTAAAATGCGAAAGTGTATCTGTATTTCTATCTACTTGAAAATACACATTTCCGCCCTTGCCACCATCGCCCCCATCAGGACCTCCATTAATGACAAATTTTTCACGGCGAAACGAAACTGCACCTTCTCCACCTTTACCAGAGGATACAAAGATTTCAACACGATCAACAAACATTAAATTACCTTAAAAACGAAAAATTTAAGATTCCAACTTTGGAATCTTAAAAATGTAGAAAGCTTAAGAAGCTGGGAGAATAGAAACTTTTTTGCGATTTCTATCTTTTCTTTCAAAAGAAACAATTCCATCAATTAATGCAAAAATTGTGTGATCCTTACCCATTCCTACATTATTTCCGGGATGCACTTTTGTCCCTCTTTGACGGATAATAATATTTCCCGCACGCACAAACTGCCCTCCAAACTTTTTAACACCTAAACGGCGTCCCGCAGAATCGCGGTTATTCTGGGTGCTACCCTGACCTTTCTTGTGTGCCATTCTAACTCCTTAAATGCTGCAATCTAGCCTGAGATTTTAACAACACGCACACGCGTAAAATCTCTTCTAAAACCGCGCTTAGTTTTGCTGTCTTTTCTACGGCGTTTCTTAAAAGTAATGACTTTTTTGCCTCTGCCCTCATTGATAACCTCAAGCTCAACTTTTGCACCACTCACATAAGGCGCACCAAGCTTAATATCATCTCCATTACAGATGGCTAAAACTTCAGCTACTTCAACTTTTGACTTTGGCTCAAGGTTTAAGCAATCTAGCAAAATAATATCACCTTCGCTCACCTTGTATTGTTTGCCTCCATTCGCAATGATTGCATACATATACAATTCCTTAAAATTTGAAGTTATTTTTATTAAGAACTAATAAAAGTCTGGATTCTATCTTAATTTTTATTAATAAAACTTTAATCTACAAGCGCAATACATTCAATCTCTACAAGTGCATTTTTTGGCAAAGTTTTCACTCCAATAGTGCTTCTAGCTGGCTTATGCTCCCCAAAAAATTCCGCATAAATTGCATTTACAATTCCAAAATCCTCCATATTGCTTAAAAAAATCGTTGTTTTAATAACCTTATCCATACTACTATTTCCAGCTTTTAGAACTTCTTTTAGATTATTTAGCACTTGTTTTGTTTGCGTGCTAATATCGCCTTGCAACTCCCCTTGTGGAGTAAGCCCAATTTGCCCCGAAGTATAAAGCATTCCATTTGCCTTAATTGCCTGAGAATAAGGACCAATAGCTTGTGGCGCATTTTGCGTTGTGATAATTTCCATTAGATTTTCCTTTACTTTTTAACATAATTTATTATAGAATTATAGCTCATTTCATTTTTAAGGATTCCTTTATGCAATCACTTTTAAAAATTTTTACTGCTGGCATTCTTAGTCTTAGCACAACAGCTTTATATGCTGATAATTTTGTCTCTCCAAAGCCACCTAAAAAACACGCATCCATTTCACCTTTAACACCTTTTGATGAAGCATTAAAAAGAGAGATGCAAAAATATCCTAAGGATTCTGCGTTTTTTATTGATGGGAGAACAGGCAAAATTATTTCCGTAAATAAACTTCCCAAAAAATTATCAAAACCAGCTCTAAAACCGGCTCCAAAACATCCGCACAAAGTTGCACCAAAACCCGAAAAAGCACAAAAAATTCCTTATGAGATGCAAGAAGAACGCATTGAGCTTTTACAATAGGCACTTTTATGGTAGAAGTTGAATTTTTAGGTCCACTTGGCAATCAAACCCACACAAGCAACGCCACAACCTTACACGCCTTAAAAGAGGAACTTCAAGCAATCCCAGAGATTAATGCTTGGCTAAAAGACTGCGCAATTGCTCTTAATAATACAATCATCTCTTCTTTGGATACTCCCATTAAAGATGGCGATAAAATCGCCCTACTTCCTCCAGTGTGTGGCGGATAATGCAAGATTCTTTATTAATCTTTGAGGGCGCATTAAACACAACAGAAATCTATACAAAATGGTGTGCTTTTGGGGCGGAGAATAACTTCGGAGCAAATGCGATTTTTACTGGAATTGTGCGTGCTGAAAATGATTGTGAAGGCTTGAGCTTTGATATTTACACTCCCCTTTTAGAACAATGGTTTAATGCGTGGTGCAAAAAAGCGCAAAAGCACGATACTTATCTAAAAATGGCGCATTCAAAAGGTAATGTCCTTAATCACCAAAGCTCTTATATGGCGGGAGTTTTTAGCTCCCAAAGACGCGCAACACTAGGGATTTTTGAATATTTTATTGAAGATTTTAAGCACAATGCGCCCATTTGGAAATATGATTTAAAAAACAATCAACGCATTTACGCAAAAGAGCGCAGCCATCATCTCCCACATAGCGGACTTTTAAGTGGCTAATATGGAATCCAAAAAGGCATTATAATGCGTGCAATTGCATTTACGGGAAATTCCAATAGTGGCAAAACAACTCTTATTGAAAAACTTGCCCTTTACCTAAGAGAAAATGCGCCATACAAACGCATAGCAATCATTAAACACGATCCAAAGGATAAGGCACAGCTTGACACACAAGGAAAGGATTCCGCGCGTTTTTTTGAAAGTGGCGCAGATGTGGTAATTCTAGGAAACACACAAACAACTTTGCGTTTTCATAAAGCCTTAAGTATAGAATCCATAAAGACACAATTTAGCAGTTATGATTATCTTTTTGTAGAGGGCTTAAAGGAATTGCCTTTACCTAGGATTTGCGTGGCTAGAGATTTTTTTGATACACGCTTTTTACCCTTTATTCAAGCAATTGCTATAGATTCTAGCATCAAAAAAGAATCACTAGCTTCCTATAAACTTCAAATTCTAGATTTAAACAACCCTTTAGCAATACTAGAATGGATTAATACTTTTATCAAGGATATAGAATGAAACAAGCAAAAATAGGAATCCTAACTCTATCAGATCGCGCAAGTGCAGGGATTTACGAAGATATTTCAGGTAAGGCAATTTTAGAAACTCTACAAGAATATCTTATCACTCCATTTACTTATAGTTACTGCGTGATTGCTGATGATTTAGAACTCATTAAAGAGCAACTCATTGCACTTGCAGATAAAGAACAATGTGATTTGATTGTAACCACAGGTGGCACAGGTCCCGCTCCACGCGATGTTACACCAGAAGCCACAGAAGCGGTATGTGAGAAAATGCTCCCCGGATTTGGCGAACTTATGCGCCAAACTAGTCTAAAATATGTCCCAACAGCAATTTTATCACGCCAAAGTGCAGGAATTTACCACAAAAGCTTAATTATCAATCTCCCGGGCAAACCAAAATCCATCAGAGAATGTTTAGACGCAGTTTTTCCTGCTGTGCCTTATTGCCTTGATTTAATCGGTGCAGCGTATTTGAAAACAAATCCAGAAGTTATTAAAGCATTCCGCCCGAAGTCTTAAGGGCTAGTTTGCAATAATGTATGCTTTTAAAATTTTTTGCTCTTTTATAGGTTTATCTGCATAATCTGTTGGTGTATATTCTATTTTGCGCAATGTCTTAAAACTCTCTTCTTGGTGCTGTTTGCTAATCTCTCCAAAAATTGTATGCTTTCCATTTAAATGAGAAGCGCGTTTTGTAGTAATAAAAAATTGACTTCCATTGGTATTAGCCCCTGCATTTGCCATCGCTAAAATCCCGGCTCTATCAAAGGCATATCCCTTTGTAATTTCATCTTCAAAATCTTTTCCCCAAATAGACTCACCACCACGCCCTGTTCCTGTTGGATCTCCTCCTTGAATCATAAACTGACGAATTACGCGATGAAAAAGAATTCCATTATAATATCCATTGTTAATATGTGTAACAAAGTTTTCCACTGCTTTTGGCGCAACTTGCGGAAATAATTCTAAAGTGATTTTGCCAGAAGTTGTTTCTAACACCGCTTGAATAACTTTAGCTTCTTGTGTATTCTTAATTTCTTGCTCATTTTTAGCTTCTTGTGCATTTAAAAATACTGCACTAAAAACACTAAGCAAAAAGAGAATTAACGCTCTCATCATTATTTATCCTTCTAATCACTTCAGCAAACAAAGGCGCAACGCTTAAGATTTTAATCTTTTCACAACTCTGTTGCAATGGAATTGTATCTGTAACAATCACCTCATCAATCTCACTATTTGCAATTCTATCATAGGCTGGACCACTAAAAACAGCGTGTGTGCCAAGCGCAATCACACTTGTTGCACCCTTTTGTTTAAAGGCGCTTGCAGCCTTAACCATTGTGCCAGCAGTATCAATCATATCATCAATTAAAATTACATCCTTACCTTCCACACTTCCAATAACATTCATTACTTCACTTTCGTTTGCTTTTTCGCGTCTTTTATCAACTATAACAATATCAAGCCCTAAAAGTTTTGCAAAATATCTAGCACGCGCAACACCTCCAATATCAGGACTTGCTACAATTGGATTTTTCAGATTTTTAGCAGCAATATGCTCCTTAAATACAATAGAACCATAAAGGTTATCCACGGGAATATCAAAAAAACCTTGGATTTGCCCAGCATGCAAATCCATCGTAATTAAACGCGTAATTCCAGCGCGTTGCAATAAGTCTGCAACGAGTTTTGCAGTAATTGGCACGCGTGGAGCTGCCTTTCTATCTTGTCTTGCATAGCCAAAATAAGGCATAATTGCATAAATGCTTTTTGCAGAACTTCGCTTTAGAGCATCTACCATTATTAATAATTCCATTAAATTATCGTTTGTTGGCGCACAAGTTGGCTGAATAATAAAAACATCTTTACCGCGCACACTCTCACATAAACGCACACTAATCTCTCCATCACTAAAACGCGCAACTTCCGCTTTAGATAACTCAATATCTAAAACTCTAGCAACATTATTAGAAAACTCCTTATGCGCACTCCCCGTAAAAACTCTAAAATCTTGCATAAACAAGCCCTTTTGTGTGAAATAAAACGCAAATTATAAACTTTAAAAACTTAAATGTTTTGCCTTTTGTAAAAGGTTTTAAAAATTCTGCTAAAATTACTACTTTAAATTTTTGAAGGACAAAAATGCACACACCCCCCAAACAAAGTATCATAGAAACATTACAAAACAGCTCCCCACAAGAGATAGAAGCTTTTTGCAATGCGCGTTTTCAAAACAATCTAAATTTTTTTAAAACAGCAAACTATACTAATCTTTTTGAAGCGTTGCAAACTCCAGCTAAAGAATATCAACTCTATATTGGACAAGAAGGCGTTAATATTTTAAATTTCAAACAAAACACCTTTATGTATGCGATGACTGATGGCAAATCCTCAATGCTAGAAACACACAAATATTGCGCTTATAATCCTCCAATCAATGAAAAATGGAATCGCATTTTTGGAGATAAACCTTCTTTTGTGGATGATACATTTCCCTATAGTCAAATACTAGTAAATGGAATTTTAAACTATATGCTTGAAAATAGCAGCATTGCTGACTATCACCTACCTAGTGATTTTCTGCCAAGCTTAAATCTTTTTGGCTTAGGTGGCGGAATCTTTTTGCAAATTTTAATTGAAAATTATGCAACAATCCATAATTTTTTCATTTTTGAAGAATCTTTAGATTTATTTAGAATCGCTTGTTTTTTTGTGGATTTTTCCTTGCTTTTTAGTAAAACGCAAAATCAAGCTGGCTATATTTTTTTAGAAAGCATAATGAAAAAAGAATATATCCAAAACTTTTTTTTAACGCGCAAAATAAGCACTTCTTTGGTAAGATTTGAATTAATGTTTTACCAAACACCCATAACACAAAATGCGCGTGATATTGTTTTTGAAGTGCACTCTCAAACAATGCGTGGTTGGGGAACTTTTGAAGATGAAATGCGCGGGATTACTAATAAACTTGCCTTTCCTATTAAAAAAATACTTACCAAGCCAAAGAGAGTTAATGCTCCAATTTGCGTGGTTGCAAATGGACCAAGTCTTGATTTTTTGCTTCCTTTTATTAAGGAAAATAAAAACAAAATGATTATTTTTAGTTGCGGAACCGCGCTTAAACCTTTGTTAAACTATGGAATCAAGCCAGATTTTCAAATTGAAATTGAACGTCACAATTATCTAGCTGAAGTTTTAAAATCTGCCCCATTAGATGATATTCCTTTAATTGCTGCAAGTGTGCTTGATGAAAACGCAAAAAAAGTTGCCAAAGAGCTTTATTTGTTTGAACGAGATGGAAGCAGTGCGGCAAATTTAAACGCGCCAAGCTTTAAAGTGCAATTTACTGCACCTCTTGTGGGTAATGCTGGAGCAGCGTTAGCAAGTTATTTAGGCAGTGATGTGATTTTATGCGGATTAGATTGTGGCTATAAAAAAGGTTCTAGCAAGCACGCTCAAAACTCTTATTATGGAGAAGAAGAAAAAGAAATCCCAAAAGACGCTTATCTTGTTAGCGGAAACTTTAGCGATGATATTTATTCAGACGCGCTATTTTCGCTCTCAAAGGCAGCCTTAGAAGAGGCATTTAGAGCTTTAAAACCTTTTCATATTTTAAATTTAAGTGATGGGGCAAGGATTAATGGAGCGCTCCCTACCCATCACGAAGAATTTGAATTAAAAACCATTGACAAAAAAACTGCCCTAAAACAAATCAAATCCCTTTTTAAAGATCCCAAAAAAGAAAGTTTCTACACAAAAGAAACGCAAAAATACATTTTTGAAATTCTTGCTTTTAAAAACAAAATGCACGATATTTTTAAGATTCAAGTTACTTCCAAACAAAACTTATTTACAGCCCTAGATAAAGCTTATGGCGTAATGGCAAAAGAAACACTTAATAACCCTTTTATTAGCATACTTTTTGGCGGAACTCTAAGCCACTTTTTATACGCTCTTGCCTTTTGCGCCTTGCATATTCCGCATAACAATATGCAAAACCTTTGGGAAAAGGGTGGCGAACTTTATCTTATAGCAATGGATAAAATGCTAGAATCTTTGCGCGAAACACTTTTTGCAAAAAGTGGAACACTGATTGCTTAAAACACAAGTATCTTATGTCAAAAAGGATTGAAATGACAAAAACATCAATTTCGTTAGTTTTAGCAGGAATGCTTTTAGGAAGTAGTTTATTTGCAGCTCAAGTAAATTCAACAACAAGCAGTGCTTCTGTAAGTCCCGTTGGTAATGCAGGGTTTCAAAGCACATCTTATGGGAGAAACTCAAACACTCCATCAAACTTACAAGGAACAGAAGTTGGTGGTGATGATATTGTGATTCCAAATGCTCCAATTATCACACCATCAAGCATTATTGAAATTAGCGCCATTGGTATGGGTGTAGCACCAGAATCCACAGTTTCACCAGCACAAGCTCTAGCGCTTGCAAAGCGTGCAGCAATCGTAGATGCTTATCGCCAAATTGGTGAAAAAATGTATGGAATCCGCGTAAATGCACAAGATACAGTGCGTGATATGATGCTAAAGAATTCAACCGTTAAAACAAAAGTTTTGGCAGTAATTCGTAACGCTGAAATTGTAGAAACTGTTTATAAAGATGGTCTTTGCCAAGTAAGTATGGAACTTAAACTTGATGGAAAAAGATGGTATCGCGTATTAACTGGCGAGCAGTTTTAAGCGCTATTTTTGTAGTGCTTTTTGCATTTGGGTGCGCCAAAGCACCTAGTGCTTTACAAAATTCTACAACCAAAACAATTTTTTTTTCCACTAAAGATTTTAGATTCTATGATTTAGGTTTTATTAAAACTTTCACAAACCACACTAGCCTAGAGATTTTTAACGCTGGAGCAGTGCTACTTAAAATGGATTGCTATAAAGATAAGATTTGCCTAAACACAAAATGCTATGCCAAAGATTCTGTTATGCGTAATTTTTTTGGAAATGATGCCTTTAGGGGATTAGACTTCCAAGCAGTTTTAAAAGGAAGAGAAATTTTTAATGGGGAAAATAAAGTTAGAATCCAAAATGGCTTTTTGCAAAAAATCACAAAAGAAGGGCTAGAGTTAAACTACACTTCCACACAAAATTCCATCGCCCTAGAGATTAAAAACTTACAGAAAAAAACGATTTTTTCACTACAAATTAACTAGGATTCTTATGCAAATTTACCAACCAAAAGACGGATATTGCTACAATAGCGACACTTTGTTTTTGCATCATTTTGCAATGCCTTTTTTAAAAAAACACCACGCAGTATTAGAAATTGGCGCAGGCTGTGGAATCTTAGGAATGTTGTGTGCTAGGGATTTGCCACTACAACTTACGATGATTGAAAAAAATCCTAAAATGGCTGAACTTTGCGCGCATAATTTACGCGTTAATCAAATTCAAGCGGATTTAATTTGCGCGGATTTTTTGGAATTTGATTTTTTAGATTCCAAACTTGATAAAAAGTTAGAATCCAAAATGCAAACTTTTAATACAATTTTAAGCAATCCGCCCTTTTATCACGATGGCGTGATAAAATCCAAAAACTCCGAAATTTCTAGCGCGCGTTATGCCCAGAACCTTCCGTTTTTTGACTTAGTAAAAAAAATCAATACACTTTTAAAGCCACAAGGGGAGTTTATTTTTTGCTACGATGCAAAGGCGGTTTTTAGCCTTTTTAGCACTCTAGAACATTTTAAGATTCCACCCATTTGTGTGCGCTTTGTTTATCCAAAGATAGAAAAAAGCGCAACTTTGGTATTATGTCGCGCTAAGAAAAATTCAAAAAGTTTGTGCGAAGTTAAGCCCCCGCTTTTTACGCATCAAGGAAGCGATTTTACACAAGAAGTGCAAGCAATCTATCGCCACGCTAATACTTGGAGCATTAAATGTTAGAACATTCTAATTTTCCATACCACTTTAATCCTAACAAATGCGAAGAATGTGGCGGGAAGTGCTGCACAGGAGAGAGTGGCTATATCTTTGTTTCCCCAAAAGAAATTGAAGAGATTGCAGAGTTTTTGGGATTAGATTTTGAGAATTTTTGTAACAATTATGTAAAAAAAGTTGGCTACCGCTATTCTTTATTGGATATCACACAAGATAATCAAACTTACTCTTGCGTATTCTTTAAAGATGGAATCTGTCAAATCTATCCTAAACGCCCAAAACAATGTGTTACTTTCCCTTTTTGGGATTACTATAAAGAACATTTTAATGAATTAGAAAAGGAATGTATCGGTGTGGTTAAAAAATAAATCTTTTATTCTTTTAAGTGCAGTTTTTCTATTTATAGGGATTGTAGGCTGTTTTAAACAAGATTTTATCACTTTTGAAAATCACAATTATAAAGAAGTGGAAAATCTTGAAGATATTTTCATAGCGCAAGGTTATGCGGCTCTAGATTTAGGTGATTATGAGAGCGCAAAAGATGCCTTTAATAACGCATATAAAGTTAATCCAAGTCCAAGCTACCTTAAAGAAATCTTAGGAATCCTAGTAGCTCAAAACAATCTCCAAGAAGCACAAAAGCAAGCCTATGCGTTTTTAAAGCAATATCCAAAAGATGAAATGGTGCGTAGTGTTCTTATTGGAATCCTAACCAACACTAAGCAATTTGATTTAGCTCTAAAAGAAGCAAAATTACTTTTAGCACAACACAAAAACGCTGAGAGTTACGAGCTTATCTCATCTGTATATTTTTTGCACCAAGATTACAAAAATGCCGCTAAATACTTGCGCCTTGCTTATAATCTAAATCCAAGCCCCATTTTATTAGACAAACTTGCTGCCACATATCTTTTATTTTTAAAAGATTCCAAAACTGCCATATCCCTTTATGAAACCCATATCAAAACGCAAGAAATCACAAAACCTATCGGGGATAAACTTGCAGCAATCTACCTAGAATCTAAACGCTATTTTGACGCCGCGCGCATTTACACAATGCTCTTTGAAGAAACAAATTTACAAGATTATGCACGCTTTGTGTTGGAGATTTATGCCAAAAGCAAACGCCTAGATTTAGCAGAATCCTTTTTGCTAAAACATCCTAGCGTTGATGGACGCGATGCTATTCTTTTTGAAATTTATCGCCTACAAAAAGACAATCCAAAAAGCATCAAACAAGCAGAAATCATTTATCAAAACACGCAAGATATTAATTTTTTAGCCTATAAAGCAATGCTCTCTTATGAAAACTCCAAAACACGCTCAAAAACTTCTCTCCAAGCCCTAGAAAAAGATTTAAAACAGGCTGCGCTAAAAACAAATGAGCCTTTGTATCTAAATTATCTAGGTTATTTAATGATTGACCACGATTTTAACAGCAAAAAACGCATAGAAGAAGGCATAGAATATGTGCAAAAAGCCCTAGAAAAAGACCCCAACAACGCATATTATTTAGACTCACTTGCTTGGGGATATTTTAAACTTAAAGATTGCGAAAATGCTAAAATCACCATAGAAAAAATCCCAAAATCACAGATTCAAAAAGAAGAAGAGATAAAAACACATTATGAAAAAATCTTACAATGCAAGGAAAATTAATGATTGTATTAGTTACAGGAGCATCTAGTGGTTTTGGGCGTGCTATTGCAAAAAAATTTGGAGAGAATGGACATAAAGTTATCGCACTTGCAAGACGCAAAGAAAGACTGCAATCCTTACAAAAAGAGATTCCTTATTGTGAAATTTTACCCTGTGATATTTGCGATAAAAAAGCTGTAAAACAGGCTTTAGAAGCGCTGCCGCAGGATTTTAAAAGCATTGATATTTTAGTAAATAATGCGGGGCTTGCTTTAGGGATTGAGCCTGCACAAATGTGCGATTTTAAGGATTGGGAGAGAATGATTAGTGTTAATGTCACTGCTCTTAGCTATCTCACACATCTTGTGTTGCCTCAAATGGTAGAGCGTAAAAGCGGGCATATCATCACCTTAGGTTCAATTGCTGGGAAATATCCCTATCCGGGTGGAAATGTTTATGGTGCAACTAAGGCTTTTGTTAAGCAGTTTGCGCTAGGTTTGCGTGCAGACTTAGCAGGCACAAATGTAAGAGTGAGCGATATACAACCCGGGCTTGCAGAGAGTGAGTTTTCACTTGTGCGTTTTAAAGGTGACAAAAAACGCGCTAATGCACTTTATGAAGGGAGTAATGCCTTGCAACCCCAAGATATTGCAGAAGCAGTTTATTGGGTGGCAACCCTACCTAAACATATTAATATTAATACCTTAGAGATGATGCCAACTAGCCAAAGCTTCAGCACGTTAGCAGTGCATAAGGAATATTCTTTTCTTACAAAATAATTACATTCTTAAATTGCAAGCTTTTCATTTTGGAATACTCTTTGCTTAAAACTTTTATAAATTTACACAAGGATGTGTCAAAAGGAATCTTAAATGGAAAATCCAAAATCCCTAAATGCGCTGTTTATCGCGTTTTTTACTCTTACAATAACGACTTTTTTCACCGCTTGCGCTACTACAGAGCCACAAATCTCTTTTAAGCCACCAGCATATGTTGAAGAATTGCCACCAAAAGAAGAAGAAGATAATTTTGGAAATCCCGGAAGCATCTTTGGAAGGGGGGATAATTTACTCTTTTCAGATCGCCGTGCTATGCAATTAAATGATTTAGTAACCGTAATTATCAATCAAACCGCGCAAGCAACTTCAACGGCAAATAAAAATTTAAATGAAACTTCAAATGCCACACTAACAGGTCCAGGAATTACATTCGGGGGTCCAAGCCAAACAATAGGAAATATTACAAACCAACTCAATAACATTACAGGCTTTGGAATCTCTACAGGGCAAAATACTTCCACTTTTCAAGGGGCTGGCTCACAAAATCGCCAAGAAGCTTTTACCACAACAATTGCGGCACGCATTATAAAAGTGCTTCAAAATGGCAATTATTTCATTGAGGGAAGTCGTGAAGTTTTAATCAATGGCGAAAAGCAAGTAATCCATTTAAGCGGTGTTGTGCGTCCTAATGATATTGCACGCGATAACACAATTGAATCACGCTTTATTGCTGATGCAAAAATTATGTATGATACACAAGGAGAGCTAAAGCGCAATACAGAAAAAGGCTGGGGAACAAAACTTCTTGAATCAGTTTGGCCTTTTTAAAGGCATATTTAGGCTAGATTAAGATAGAATACGCAAGTTTCTTTTAACTTCTTAAGACAAAGGACTTGCGTGCAAACTCAATATTTTACAGGCACTCGTGGCGGAGAAGACTTAGGTGTTACTTTTGAAAATGCCATTCTTAATCCAACTGCCTCTTATGGTGGATTATACACATTAGAAAAATTTCCAAAATTTAGCAACGATGAGATTAAAGAATTTGCAAAACTTAGCTATGAAGAGCTAACGCGTATCATATTTAATAAACTTGGCTTAAATATCCCAAAAGAACTTTTGCTTGAAGCTTTGAGCCTTTATAAAAATTTTGATGATAAATCTTCTCCGGCACCAATGTATCTAATGACCCCCTATTTAAATATCCAAAAGCTTTATTGCGGTCCAACACGCGCCTTTAAAGATATGGCATTACAACCCTTTGGTTCACTATTTAGCGGATTTTTACATACACATAAAAGCGCACATAATTATTTAATTTTAGTAGCAACTAGTGGCGATACAGGTCCTGCGACTCTACAAAGTTTTGCCAATCAACCCAATATTAAAGTAGTTTGCATCTATCCAAATGGCGGAACAAGTGATGTACAACGCTTGCAAATGACAACAATTAATGCGGATAATATCGCTGTTTTTGGAATCAATGGAGATTTTGATGATGCGCAAAGCTTGTTAAAAAGCTTACTAAAAGATGTGCAATTTAACGCTATTTTAAAATCTAAAAACATTTCACTTAGCGCGGCAAATAGCGTAAATTTTGGAAGAATTGCTTTTCAGATTATTTACCACATTTACGCAAGCTTACAAGTGTATAAAATCAATGGTGAAAAAGTCCATACTATCGTGCCTAGTGGGAATTTTGGCAATGCACTTGGTGCATTTTATGCTAAACTTATGGGATTTCCAATTGAGCGCATTTGGATTGCTTCTAATGCGAATAATGTCTTAACAGAATTTATTAACACCGGTATTTATGATATTTCCAATAAAACACTAAAGAAAACTTACTCTCCTGCAATGGATATTTTAAAAAGCTCCAATGTTGAGCGAATGCTCTTTGCACTTTTTAGCTCTTACCGCACAAGGGAATTTATGGAATCTTTAGAGCAAAACGGTAAATATTCATTAAATAAAGAAGAATTGCTTTGGGTGCAAAGCTATTTTAGCGCAACAAATTGTGATGATAATTTCTGTTTAGAAACTATCAAAAAATACGCCAAACAAAGTTATATTATAGATCCGCACACAGCTTGTGGCATTAAAGCCTATGAAACTATCCAAATTAAATATCCCCACGCAAAATGTGTGCTTTGCTCTACTGCAGAATGGACAAAATTTGCCCCAACTCTTGCAAAAGCACTTGATTTAGGGAATTTAGGCGATAAAGAAGCCTTAGAAATAATTTCCCAAAATTATAAGATTCCAATTCCCAAGCAAATTGATTCCCTATTTAATCAAAAAGAAATCCATAATAAAGTAATCAATAAAGAAGAATTACTTGAAAATATTTTACAATGGTTATAAGGACTTACAATGCTTTATTTTTCTGATTTACTCTTAAAATTGCAAGAATTCTGGCATAAACAAGGTTGTCTTATCATACAACCCTATGATATTCCAGCAGGAGCTGGGACATTTCACCCAGCAACACTACTTAGAAGTTTAGATTCCAAACCTTGGAGTGTAGCTTATGTAGCCCCTTCACGCCGTCCAACAGATGGTCGCTATGGGGAAAATCCAAACCGCTTAGGAAGCTATTATCAATTCCAAGTTTTAATTAAACCTAGCCCAAATAATATCCAAGAACTTTATTTAAAAAGCCTAGAATATTTAGGTTTAAGCCTAAAAAATCACGATGTGCGCTTTATTGAAGATAACTGGGAATCCCCAACACTTGGTGCTTGGGGACTTGGCTGGGAAGTATGGCTTGATGGAATGGAAGTTACACAATTTACTTATTTTCAACAAGTTGGTGGAATCCCTTGTGAGCCTGTAGCTGTGGAAATTACCTACGGAACAGAACGCCTTGCAATGTATCTACAGGGTGTAGAAAATGTCTTTGATATTAAATGGAATCCAAATTATACTTATGCAGATGTTCATTTAGAAGGTGAATTTGAGTTTTCAAAATACAATTTTGAAGTGGCAGATACCACAATGCTTTTTGAGTTTTTTGCCAAAATGCAACAAGAAGGGAATCGTGCCTTGGAAGCTGGATTGCCGCTACCTGCTTATGATTGTGCAATGCTTGCTAGCCATCTGTTTAATGTGCTTGATGCAAGAAAAGCGATTTCAGCAACAGAACGACAAAACTATATTTTAAAAATCCGCGAACTTGCAAAGGCTTGCGCAACGCTTTACAAAGAGCAAGAGCCTTTGCGTCAAGAACGCTTAGAAAAAATTAAAGCATAATGCAAAGACTTTTAGAAATTTTAGATTCCATTAGCCCCTTTGAACTCCAAGAAAAGTGGGATAACTCCGGCTTGATTCTAGGTGCTTTAAATAAAGGATTTTCTCAGATTTACCTAAGCCTTGAAGTAACTTTAGACATCCTAGAAAAAATGGAATCCCATTCTGTTCTTATTACACATCATCCTTTAATTTTCTCCCAACTTAAGCAATTGGATTTTGCCACTTATCCCGCTAAACTCTTAGAACTTGCCATTAAAAAGAATATTCAACTCATAGCAATGCACACAAATTTTGATAAAACGCATTTTGGGAAATCTATTGTTCAAAAACTTGGAATCCAAACTTACACACAAGAAGATTTTGCTATGCGCTTTTTGTGGGAAGATTCCATAGAATCACTAATAGAGCGTGTCAAGGAAAAATTAAAAATCGCTTTTGTTAAATACACACAAGGCAACCTTAAAACACCACAAAGAGTTGCTTTAGTTACAGGAAGTGGTGGGAGTTTTATTAGAGAGCTTAGAACAATAGATTGCCTAATTACAGGCGATGTGAAATACCACGAGGCAATGGAGGCACAAGCACTAGGAATAAATATTATTGATTGTGGGCATTATGAGTTAGAATGCTATTTTGGGGAAATTTTATCTCCAATTTTGACAAATTATGGCTATAAAGCTATAATTTTACCTTCACAAAATCCCTTTAATTTTGTCTAAATTTTAAACCTTTGGAGCTATTTAATGAATAAGCATTTAAACCAACTTATAGAAATTGCAAACTTGGATAAAGAAATTGATTCTTTTGAGCCACGCATCAAAGAAGCAAAAAAAGAATTAAGCGCGATAGAAGAAGAAGAAACTAAGCTAAACAATCAAGCCGAAGAACTTAATACAGCTTCTAGTGATATTTCTCTCTCTATCCAAAAAAATGAAAATCACTTAGAAGATTTATCGCTAAAACTTGAAGAAATTGCCAATAAAACAAAACTTATTAAAACTGAAAAAGAGAGCAAAGCTTTGAGCCTAGAAGAAGAATTAGCAAAAGAACAAATCACTTTTGCTAATGAAGAAATTGCGCGCCTAAATGGAATTCTAGAAAGCAAAAAAGAAGCTTTAAAAGGGCTGGAAAATAATATTAAAACACTACAGGAAAATAAAAAAGAAGTTGCACAAAAAGTGGAAGTAGAAGTGCAAAAAGTTAAAGATGAACAAAAAGAAATCTTTAAGCAAAAAGAAGTTTTAGTTAGCAAGATGGATCAAAAAATCATCTCTTTTTATGAAAAAATCCGTAAGTGGGCTAAAAACACAAGTGTTGTGCCAGTAACACGCCAAGCTTGTGGAGGTTGTTTTATTCGCTTAAATGACAAAATTTACTCTGATGTTATTCGGTCTGATGATATTACCACTTGCCCACATTGTGGTAGAATTCTCTACAATCAAGATGAACATTAATGTATGGTTTATGGCTACTATCTCTTAATTTGTATAGCGCATTTTTGCGCTTTACCACTTCTTTTTCTTTTAAGTTTTAAACGAAAATACAAAAATTCCATAAAAAAGCGTTTTTTTACCCCAACTCCCTTGCCAAATGGAAAATACCATTGGATTCACGCTTGCTCTTTTGGTGAAGTCAAATCCCTTCAAAGCATTATTGACACACTAGAAAACAATCTTGAAAACTCAACACAAATCCTGCTCACCACCACCACACAAACAGGCTTCACACTTGCTAAAACACTCTATCCAAAGTGCTTAATTGCCTATTTGCCTTTTGAGAGTTTTATCCCCTTTTGGCTAAAAGGCAAGGACATTCTCACACTAACCTTAACAGAAGCAGAGCTTTGGCTAATGCCACTTTTTTGCGTGCATTCAAAGCGTGCAAAAACACTCTTAATCAATGCCAGAATCTCTGCACGCTCTTATCCACGCTATTTGCGATTCCGCTTTTTTTATGTAAAACTCTTTAGTTATCTCCAAAAAATATTTTCTCAAAGCCAAATTGACAAAGAACGCTTAGAATCTTTAGGAGCTAAAAATGTAGAAATTTTTGGCAATCTTAAGCTTGCTGAAATTCCGCAAGTTAGCATACATTACACTGCTCCAAATGCCCCTTTATGGGTAATTGCAAGCACGCATTGCAAAAACAATAAAAGCGAAGAAGTGTTAATTTTGCAAAGCATTTTGGAATCCTTTTTTAAAAATCCGATTCCAACTTCACAAATCTCACATAACACGCCACATTTTCTCTTTGCTCCACGCCACCCAGAACGCTTTTTAGAAGTCGAACAAACACTAAATGTAATTTTAAAGGAAAATCATCTTCCACCTTTAATCAAAACTTCAACAAAAGGCATACAAAACGCGCTTGATGCGCCCTTTATTTTGCTAGATTCTTTGGGGGAGCTTAACAATATCTATGCAATCGCAGATCTTGTGATTTTAGGCGGAAGCTTCTTGCAAGGCATCGGCGGACACAATCCTATTGAACCAGCCTATTTTCATACAAAATTAATCAGTGGTCCTTATATTTTCAATCAACAAGCACTCTTTGCAAGTATCAAAAATTGTGCCATTTGCGAGATAGAATCGCTTGCTGAAATTTTAAAAACCCCATTAGAAAACTCTTGCATTACACAAAAACTAAACCTTACAAAAATTATTCAAACACTAAAGGATTCCTAATGAAACCCAACAAATTCAAAAAAACACTAAAAAATCAAAAAAAAGATTCCAACTTTTCCAAAAAGCCCTTAAAAAATAAACCACCAAAAAGCAACTTTGCACCACAAACCCCACCAAAACTTCCTAAAAATGCGCAAAAAGCCTATAAACTTCTAGCTTTGCAAGAAAATATTTCCAATAACGAAGCCAAAGCCCTAATTGACAGAGGCTTAGTAAATGTTAAGGACAAAAAGATCTTAATTGCACGAGGACTTCTTGCTCCAAACACACGCTTTAACATTCAACAAATCCAAACAATTAAAGAGATTTTTTGCGATGAAAACATCTTAGCTCTTGAAAAACCCGCTTTTTTAACGAGTGAAGAAATTGTTAAAAGCTATCCACAATGGACACTTTTACACCGCCTTGATAAAGAAACAAGCGGAATCTTATTACTTGTAAAAGAAAATAGCTCATTTCATCTTAAAGCAAAAGAAGCTTTTAAACAGCTCCAAGTCCTAAAGCAATACACCGCTATTGTAGAAGGAATCTTGGATGAAGAATGCGAAATCACAGCTCCTCTAATTATTAAAAAAGGCAAAAGCGCAAAGGTAAGTATTAGCAAAACAAATGAAGGGCAAAAGGCAATCACACATATAACTCCCCTTGAAATTTTCGGCAAAAAAACAAAATTAGACATAGAAATAAAAACAGGCAAAACCCATCAAATCCGCGCCCATCTAGCTCATATTAAGCACCCAATTATTGGCGACACTCTCTATGGAGCAAAACCTGCAAATCGCATTTTGCTCCACGCACGCCATATCGCTTTATTAGGCTATAACTTCACTTCTAATGAACCAAAAGAATTTATCTTTAAAGATAATCTCTAAGAATCCTTTTTGGATTCCGCATTTTCATCTTCTGTAATCCCTAAAGTGCGCGCTGCAAATCCCAAACTCATTCCTTGCACCAACACAGAAATAAACACCATAAAAAACACTACATTAAAGATAAGTTGAGCCTGCTCTAAATGATACACAAAAGGATAAGTCGCTAAAATAATAGGCACGGCTCCACGCAAACCAACCCAAGAGATAAAGACTTTTTCTCTATTATCATAACGACTCTTTGCAAGTGAGATAAAGACACCCAAAGGGCGCGCAACAAACATTAGCACAAACACCAATGCTAATGCCTGCAAGGCAACATCTGGAAGTTGTGATGGAAATACAAGCAATCCAAGCACTAAAAATACTACAATTTGCATCATCCACGCAACAGCATCGTGAAATGCAATAATATGCGATTTATAAGGAAAAGCAAAACGATTCGTCATAATCCCAGCAATATAAATACTTAAATATCCATTACCACCAAGCAAGGCAGATAATCCAAATACCATAAACAACCAAGCAACACTAATAAGGGGATAAAGACCTGGTTGTGAAATATTAACTTTTGCACAAATCTTTGGAAACACATACCCACACAAAAGCCCAAGCGCACCGCCAATAGCAAACTGCCCTACAAATTGCACAAGCCATTCCCATATATTTGAGTTTCCCTGCATTACGATAAGCTGCAACACTGTAATGGTTAAAAATATCGCCATAGGATCGTTGCTTCCAGATTCCAATTCCAAAAGTGGTTTAATATTATTTTTTAATTGTATTTTTTGAGAACGAAGCACCATAAAAACAGCTGCTGCATCAGTGGATGATACAATAGAGCCAAGCAATAATGCCTCTAAAAATGTTACATCCCACATTAGATAAAAAAACAAAGCAAGAATAATAGCAGTCATCAAAACGCCAAGTGTAGCCAACATAACACCACTAACAACTACAGGTTTAATCTGATCCCAATGTGTATCAAGCCCACCACTATACAAGATAAAAATCAATGCGATAGAGCCAACGGCTTGTGCTAAAAGTGTATTATCAAAGTTAATCCCAACAATTCCATCGCTCCCTAAAAGCATTCCTAAAATAAGAAAAATTAATAATAAGGGTAATCCAATTTTTTCTGAAATCTTACTTGCATACACGCTAGCAAACAAAATCACACCAATAACAACAATATACACATTTAAATTATTAATAATTTCTAGCATACTCATCCTTTAAATCTTCACGCGCGATTGCAAAGCTCGGATAATAGAAAGTTGATCAACATTCTCCAAACTAACTCCCGTTGGAATACCTTGCGCAATTTTGGTAAAACGCAATCCAAAATTCTCCAATTTATCCTCCAAATACAGCATTATACTATCGCTTCCAAGCGATGGACTGAAGGCAAAAATAATTTCTGTGATACCAAATTTTGTAACACTTCGTTCTAATTGTTCCAAATTAAGCTTATCAAGGCTATCTAGCACGAAATATTTACCAAAAAACTCTCCACTTTCTTCTAACAAAAAAATCTCTCTAGGATTTGCAACAATACAAAGCTCTCCATTATTGCGTGTAGCATCTAAACAAATCTCACAAACCGCTTGATTTGTGATCCCTCCACATTCCTCGCAAGTGCGTAATTCTTGGACACAGCATTCTATATTATGCGCAACTTGCAATGCACTAAACTTGTCTTCAAATGCTAAAAAATATGCTAAACGCATTGCAGACTTTCTCCCAACACTTGGAATTCTCTCTAGTGATTCTACAAGTTTTGCAAAACTCTCAGGATAAGATTTCATAGGCCTACCACCATATTTTAATGAAAAATAATTATAAATAAGTTTGGTTTAAGAATTCATAAATCATATTTTTATGAAATTAAACTTTCCAAAAATACAAAATTTAACCACTTATAAAACTTTATTACACTAAAATTTAAAATTCTATTTTGCAATTTTAGGAGTTGTTTTGGAAGAGTTTGACTACTATGAAGTTTTAGAAGTTGAGCGTACAGCAAGCGGAGATGAAGTTAAAAAAGCCTATCGTAAAATGGCACTCAAATATCATCCTGATAGAAATCCTGATGATAAAAATGCTGAAGAAATGTTTAAAAAAATCAATGAAGCTTACCAAGTTTTAAGCGATAAAGAAAAACGCCAAATTTACGACACTTATGGCAAAAAAGGCTTAGAATCTAGTGGCTTTGGCTTTAACGATATGGAAGGAAGCATTTTTGATATTTTCAACTCTGTTTTTGGCGGTGGATTTAGTGGATTTAGTGGATCTTCAAGGCGTAGAAGCAATGAAAAATATCCACGCGATTTAGCAATAGAACTTGAACTTAGCTTTGAAGAAGCTGTTTTTGGATGCAAAAAAGAAATTGAAATCACTTACAAAAATGCGTGTTTAGCCTGCAAAGGGAGCGGTGCAAAAGATGGTAAGGTTACCACTTGTAGTGCCTGCAAGGGAAGTGGTAGAGAAACCTTCTCTCAAGGCTTTATGACTTTTGCACAAACTTGCTCTAAATGCCACGGAAGTGGACAGATGGTAGCTGAAAAGTGCGACAAATGTTCTGGAAAAGGATTTCAACAAGAAAAAGAAAAGTTTGAAGTTAAAATCCCTGAAGGCGTAGATAGCAACAATCAAATCCGCGTACAAGGGCGTGGGAATAAAATGCCAGATGGCACACGCGGAGATTTATATGTAGAAATTTTTGCTAAAGAAGATGCGCATTTTATCCGCCACCACAACGATATCTACCTTGAAGTGCCTGTGTTTTTTACTCTTGTTATGCTTGGAGGAAATATTAAGATTCCAGCACTCACAAAAGAATTAGAACTTAAAATCCCAATTGGAGTTAAGGATAAACAACAATTTGTATTCTATGGAGAAGGGGTTAAAAGTGTCAATAGCGGGAAAAAAGGTAATTTTATTGCCGTTATTAATATCATTTACCCGGAAAAATTAGATGAAAATCAACGTAATCTCCTTACACAACTTCACGAATCTTTTGGCTATGAATATTCTAAGCCAATCTCCTGCCATGAAGGCTTAATGGATAAAATCAAAAACTGGTTTAAATAATGCAATATACTGGAATCCAAAATTCCCCCTTAGGGGAGATTCTAGTAGTTGATGATGGGAAGGCAATTTTAGAAGTACGCTTTCTAGATTTTACACTTAGTCCCCACAATAAAAATTTCTCTATCAAAACCCAATTTAAGAAAAGTGCTTTTTTGCAATCCAATTTAGCCAAAGAATCCTGCAAGCAAAGCTCTTTAACACTTGCCGCTTTTTCGCAGATTGAAGAATATTTTGCCCAAAAACGCAAAGTTTTTACCTTGCCACTTAATCCAAAGGGAACAGCATTTCAAAAAAGTGTTTGGGAGATTTTACGCACCATTCCTTATGGGGAAATCTTAAGTTATGGGGAAGTTGCAAAAAGATTAAATAAACCAAACTCAGCACGCGCCATAGGCGGTGCAAATCACAACAACCCCATTGCGATTTTTATTCCTTGCCACAGAGTGATTAACGCTAATGGTTCAATCAATGGCTATGCAAGTGGAATCCAAAAGAAAATAGAATTATTGAAGCTAGAAGGATACGCGCCCAAAAAGGGCTTGTGGAAATTATAAAATAGCGTATTTAATAGAAATGCACGCTTCTAGACTGGCAAGCTCATCAAGCACACTTTGAGAGATTGCATCATCAACAATAATTAACGCCAATGCTTCCTTACCATAACGCCCTAAACGAAAATCTGCAATATTAATATTATGCTTTGCCAAAGTCGTTCCTACAAATCCAATAACACCGGGAGTATCATCATTTCTAAAAAGAATCATTTTGCCCTTTGGTTCAATATCAAGAGCAAAATTATTAATATTAACAATTTTTGGCGTATTTTCATTAAACACTGTTCCGCTTACACTAAATTTACCTTCTTGTGTAAGGAGTGTTAGTTTAATTTGATTTTTGTAAATTCCTTGAGATTCTTTGCCTTCTAATTTTACTTCAATCCCTCTCTCTTGTGCTACATAAGGTGCATTGACATAATTTACCTTATCACCAACTGTCGCATTTAAGATTCCAACAAGAGCGAAAGTAGAAAGTGAAGCAAGATATTCCTTAATCTCTCCTTCTGCTTCTAGAGTAATAGAACGCACCTCATCTTTATTAACTTGAATAGCAAAAAATGCCATTTTTTGCACAAGTTCCAAATAAGCCTTCATAAAATTTGGCAACTCATTTTCTTTAATTGATAAATTTAGCGCATTAGGGAAGCTTGAACCTCTTGCTGCTTCAAGAGCTGCTTGCGCTGCTTGAATTGCAATCTTCTCTTGAGATTCCAATGTATTGGCTCCAATATGAGGTGTAACATAAATATTTTTTAAATCTAAAAGTTTATTGCTAGTTCCCGGCTCTTTTGTAAAAACATCAATCCCAGCCCATCTAACCTTTCCAGATTCTAACGCCGCATACAACGCATCTTCATTATATAATCCACCACGCGCACAATTAATCAAAATCACGCCATCTTTCATTTTCGCAATCTGTGGCGTATCAATCATATTAATAGTTTCTTTATTTTTTGGCGTATGGATTGTAATAATATCACAGCTTAAAATCTCATCAAAATTTCTTGTATAGGCAATGCCAACATCAGTAGCTTTAGCAGGATTTATATAAGGATCATAAGCAATAACTTCCATTTCAAAAGCTTTCATACGCTTTCCAACACGACTTCCGATATTTCCAAATCCAATAATCCCTAGCTTCTTATCTTTAAGTTCTGTTCCATACCAGTCTTCGCGCTTCCATTTTCTTTCTATTTTTAGCTGTGCATTTGCATCTGGAAAATTACGAATCGCACTTAAGATATGTGCGCAAGTTAGCTCCACAGCAGCAATGGTATTTGCCGTTGGCACATTCATCACAACAACACCTTTTTTACTAGAACCTTCAATATCTACATTATCCACACCAACGCCAGCACGCACAACAGCACGCAATTTAGATGCAGAATCCAAAAAACTAGTATCCACATCTGTGGAGCTTCTAGTAATTGCAACATCTGCTTTATGCAACTCCTTTTTTAACGCATCTTTTGGTAAATCTGCCAAATTTAGCATTGTTACTTCAGAATCTTTCTCTAATAAATCCAAACCACTCTTGTGGATATGATCACAAACAATAATTGTATATTTTGACATAAACTCCTCCGTTAAGCTTTAGATAAAGTGTAATTAATTGCGTAGTGTTTAAGTTTCTCCAAAACGCTACACAAATAATTTTCATCTTCAGTGGCAACAACTAACCAAATATTTTCACCAATTTTATAGTAAGAATACTCAATATTATGCGCCCCAAACACTTGATTAATGCAAAAAAACTGATAATCATTAATCACACCAACAGAAACCCTAAATACTTCTTTTGTATTATTTTTAGCATTATTTGCATAGAGAAGCTTAACTTGCAATTCAGAAGCAGGGTAAATAAACTCTCTCTCATTTTGCCCAGATAGGCGATCTAGCCAATCTGGCAAAGCGATATGCTCTAAATCACTGGGTTTTGCAAGCTCATAAGGGCTAATCTCTGGAAGCTCATAAATATTCATTGCACCAATATAATTACGAATTAGCACAAACAGCAATATGCAAGTAAAGATTGAAAAAATGCCAATCAACAATCTTATTTGCATATTTAAGCCTTAATTTTAAGAGATTTGATCCTTAATAATATCACCCAAAGTCATTTTATCGCTTGCATTATCATTGAAGCTTTTAAGATTTGCTTTTTCTTTTTGTCTCTCTAAACGGCGAACAGATACACGGATTCTATTATTCTGCGCATCAATGAGAGAAATCACGCCATTTATTTTATCGCCAATTTTGATTTCTTCTTTTTTAAGTGGTGGCAAATCTTCATTACGAATTAATGCGTCCATCTCATCATCAATTTTAATAAACACGCCAAAATCTTTCACATCTCTAACAGTTCCGATTACAGCATCATCTATGGAATATTTTTTAGCAAACTCATCTACAGGAGATGCAATCAACCCCTTGCGTGTTAAAGAAACGCGCTCTTTTTGGCGATCAATCTTAGCAATTTTCACCTCAACGCTTTCACCAATTTTCATCAAATCCTTGCATTTTTCGTTTTTATTCCAATACGCATCTTCATTGTGCAATAAACCATCAATTCCGTCAAGTTTCACAAATGCGCCAAAGTCCGTTAAGGTTGCAACAACACCTTTTAACACTTCACCTTCTTTGTGTTTTTTAGCAAATTGTTCAAAAGGCTTATCTAAAAGCTTTTTCAAAGATACTCTTAAGCGACGATCTTTAGAATCAATCTCTATAACTTCTACATCAATTTCTTGTCCAACCTTTAAAAACTCTTCTGGATTCTGAATATTTTTATTCCAAGAAATTTCAGAGATATGCAAAAATCCTTCAATATCATTTCCTAAATCCACAAATACGCCATAAGGCTCAATATTGCTAACTGTAACCTTAATCGCATCACCTACTTCAAGTTCATTTTCCACTTCTCTCCAAGGATCTTCTGCTGTTGCTTTGATGGAAAGAGCCAAGCGACGCTTATCTTTATCATAGTTTAAAACCTTAATAGGCACAATATCATCTTCTTTATAAAGCTTAGAAGGATTAACTGGACCTTTATAGCTAATCTCAGTGTAATGCACCAAGCCCTCTACACCATTAACATCAACAAACATTCCAAAACTTGTGATTTTCTTAACCTTGCCTTCTAAAGTCCCATTTTCTTTTAGAAGATTCTCTACAGCATCTTTTCTTACTGTATTTTCAAGCTCAAATAAACGCTTGCGTGAAATTACAATACTATCTTCTTCTGGTTTAACATTAATAATGCAAGCTTTGATTTTCTTGCCTTCAATCTTGCTACCTTCTTTAAAAGCTGCTGCAAACTTAGGCATAAAAAACTCAATATCGCCACTTTCAACAACATACCCTCCTTTATTACGCCTAACAACAACGCCTTCTACAATTTTATCTTTATAATCATCGCCTAAACTTTGAATATACTGACGCACTTTTTCTTTACGAATCGCTTTTTTATAAGAAACAATAGGTTGCTCATTGCGTCTTCCTGTAATAACAATTGGTAAAGTATCACCTGCTTTAAAAAGTAAATTCCCTTGCGCATCTAAAATTTCATCAAGCGCTACAATTCCTTCTTTCTTTTCTCCTGGAACTGCAATAACAACTTGATTATTCTCAATAGCAACGATATTTCCTTCAGAAACACGCATACTTTCCTTTTTTTCAAATTGCTCAAACATTGCAGCAAAATCTTCATTATCATCAATGATGATTTTTTCTAATTCTTGTGTATTAATTCCTACAACAGCCATCTATGCCCTTTTTTAAAAAATAAATCTTGTAATTCTAATCAATCTAGCCTTTTAAAAGTATAAAATTAATAGCTTTTAATTGTATTGACCACCTTATCAATAATCCAATTTGGAGTAGAAGCTCCAGCAGTAACCCCACAGAGTTGCTTTTCCAAAAACCACTTGGAATCTAATTCTGAAAAATCCTCTATCAAATAACAATCCTTGCAATATTCCTTAGAAATATTATAGAGTTGCTTTGTGTTTGATGAGTTTTTGCCACCGACAATCACCATTACATCCACTTCTTTTGCCAAATTTCTTGCAGAATCTTGGTTGTCAAATGTTGCATTACAAATCGTGTTAAACACTCTACACTCCGAACAACGACTGATTAAATAATTTGCAATTTCTAAAAACAAATTAATATTTTTTGTAGTTTGTGAAACTAGAGCAACTTTATCGCGCAATTTAGCCTTTTTTAGTGATTCTAAATCTTCTACCACCAAAGGCTCATTGTCGCAATAACTCATTACTCCTTTAACTTCGGGATGTTTCATATCTCCAAAAATTACAATTTGATAGCCTTTAGCACTCATATTCTCGCAAATCTTTTGTGGCTTTGTAACATAAGGACAAGTTGCATCAGTGATATTATTAGTTTTTTCTTTTAACTTTTGTAAATCTTGCTTTGGGATTCCGTGTGTGCGAATAATCACTTCCGCATTTTTTGGAATTTCTTGAATATTCTCATTAACTACAACATTAAATTTTTCCTTTAAACGATTAATCTCTTTATCATTATGGATTAGAGGACCTAGAGTTATACCATTTGGCTTTTTTTCTGCTAACTCAATCGCGCGTTTTACTCCAAAACAAAATCCATAGTTTTTTGCTAATTTTACTTCCACGCTTACCCTTTTTGGCAAATTTTTGTAAGAGATTGTAAAATTTCCAAAAAATTTGGAAAGGACACATTAATGCACTCAGCATTTTCAATCTCCATTCCACTTTTCAATCCAGCAACTGCAAAACTCATCGCAATTCTATGATCCCCAAAGCTATCCACACAAGCTTTTTTTAACATTCCACCCACAATGTAAAATCCATCGTCTAATTCTTGCGCTTCAATCCCACAAGCCCTAAGATTTTCTACAACTGCCTTGATTCTATCTGTTTCTTTAACACGCAATTCTTTCGCGTTTTTAACTACACTTTTCCCCTTGGCACAAGCCATTGCAATGGCTAATGCTGGAATCTCATCAATCAACCAAGAAATTTTCTCACTCAATTCCACAGCCTTTAGACTCTCTGGTGCATTTATGATAATATCGCCGATACTTTCATAAGTTTTTGAAGTTTCTTTATAAGTTATTGTAACGCCCATTTTTTCAAGCACACTAAAAGCTTCAATGCGTGTTTTATTAAGTAAAACATTGCGCAAAATTCCTCTAGAATTTGGCGTAATTGCAACTGCCACCGCAAAGAAAAATGCGCTAGAAGGATCTGCTGGAATTTCTAAATTCAACGGTTCTAATTTACTTTTTAATGGCTTTATTTTAATCTCAACTGCACCATTTTTATCTATTGCAGATTCTATCTCCGCTCCCATTCCTTTTAGCATTTTTTCACTATGATCACGGCTTAATTCTGGTTCTTGATAAACACTCTCACCCTTGGTAAAAAGCGCGCTTAAAAGCATAGCAGATTTAATTTGCGCACTTGGAATCTTGCTAGTATAAAAAAAGGATTCCAACTTTGGATTCCCTTTAATAACCAAAGGCGCAAACTCACCACCGCTTCTCCCTAAAATCTCCGCACCAATACTTCTTAAAGGCTCAACAATTCGCTTCATAGGGCGTTTATTAAGATACATATCCCCACTTAAAACAAAGATTCCATTTTGCGCACTTAATAGCCCAAGATACAGGCGCATTGCTGTCCCTGCATTACCACAATACAGAATCGTATTGGGCTCTTGAATGTTTTTTGGTGGTGTTAGCAACAATCCCCCATCACATTTTTCAACGCTTAAACCTAGTTTTTTTGTAATCTCTAGCGTATCTAGCGTATCTTCGCCCTCTAAATAATTCTTTACAAAACTAGGCTTATCACTAAGAAGCGCGAACATTGCGCAACGATGTGAAATAGACTTATCAGAAGCAATCTTGTCTGTTTCTAGCTCAAAACCTTGTGTTTTGCTAACTTCTAACTTCATCGCAATTCTACTCCAAAGGAATTTTTAAGCTCTTCTAACACAACCTCCAAAGCTGCATTAATATCCTTTTCTTCCAGTGTTTTAACATCTGATTGCAAAGCAAAGCGAATCGTCAAACTCATTTTATCTTGCAAGGTGGAATCCTCATAAATATCAAGCGGATAAAATCCAACTATGCTAGGCACTTTTAGGCTTTCAATACATTTTCTAATCTCATAATATGGAATCTTTTTATCCAAAACTACGCTTAAATCTCTCTGTGCTTTTTGAAACTTTGAATACATTTGCACTTGCGGAATCGCTTCGGTTAGCAAGTCTAAATCTAACTCACAAAGATAAGTTTCATCTAATCCAAACTCGCTAGCAAATTGTGGATGCAAGGTTGCAATCACGCCCACTTCTTTGCCATTTTGAAGCACCTTTGCACATTGTCCGCTATGAAATAGCTTAATTTTAGATTCCAATGGTTCTAAGCTAAATTCTCCTATTACACGCGCAATTCTATCGCAAAAGCCAAAATACCCCCCTCTTATACCCTTTGCATTTGGGTAGCGTTCTTCACACAGTAAACCACTTTGGATAAAGCCAAGACTAGCCCTTTGTTCGCGCTTCTTATCATACACAGCCCCCATTTCAAAAAGACTGACCGCATTAAAGCCATTGTTGCAATTATGCACAACAGCCCTTAAAAGTCCAAGCAATAGCGTGCTACGCAAAGTATTTAAATCCTGCGTGATAGGATTTAGCAAATCCAGCGTGTCTTCTAACACTTCAAACCCACAACTTTGAAGCTTCTCCCTATCCTCAAAGACAAAATGCACCGCTTCATTAAAGCCCACTCCAATAGCTTTTTGTGCGATTTTTCTCTTAAAATAATATTCTCTTAAGGCATCATCACTCTGATGATTTTGCACAAACACAAGCGGTGCGCTAGGCACATTATCAATCCCATAAAAACGGATAATTTCCTCTGCTACATCTTGCACACTTACAATATCGTGGCGAAATAAAGGTGGCTCTGCGATGATAAAATTCTCATCACTTGCAATCTCCACGCCAAAGCCAAGCCCTTTTAAAATATTAATCACCTTTAACTTTTCTAAACACACACCAATAATGCGCCCCATTAACTCTAAATCAATCGTAATAGGATCTTTTGGCGGTATTTCAATAAACCCTTGCGTATCTGTATATAAAACTCCGTCTTCTCCTAAAAGTAAGCCTGAAAGCACAGATAGCCCAACTTTTAAATTCGGGCAACTCCCACGCGAAGTGCGTTGAAACACCTTAAGATCTACCTTTGTTTTTGTTTCCATTACCTTTTGTGCGATAATCTCTGGTGCAATATAACTTGCTTCAAGCACGATAAATTCTTTTTCTTTTACTAAAGATTCCTTGCTTTCATAAGCGCAAAGCTCCACACCAATAGTAGATAGTTTCTCATTTTCGTGATAAATACTCTCAAGTCCTCGTTCATCTTTTTTAAGCGTTAAAACAACCTTTTGTCCATCAAGCTGGCAAAAACTTTGCGGATACGCATTTAAAATCACTCCGCTAAAAAGTGTGCTAAAACTTAGTGCATCTTTGAGCCAAGAATTTTCTAAGATTCCATTATGCGCCAAAAGCAAATTCACACACAAAGGCAATGCACTAGGTTTTATTTCCATTGCTTGAAAAAGCAAAGACGCATCATGCTTATCATTGGCAACAATTTGAAGCACTCTCCCAATTCCTGGAGCATTGTCAGAAACTTTTGGCGGATTAAGTGGCTTTAATTCCAAATCAAACGCCACGCTTAAATCCCTAGCAACCCCCATTAAGCTCATACAATCCCCACGATTTGGCGTGATAGAAATCTCATAGATTTCATCATTAAACACAGGATATTCACTAATTTCCTTGCCGATAACCAACTCGCCAATACTAGAATCTAATTCTACAATTCCATCATTAACCTTTGGAAATCCAAGCTCTGCTGTAGAGCATAGCATTCCACAACTCTCCACCCCCCTAAGCATAGCTTTTTTAATGGTAATACCGGGGAGTTCAGCTCCTTCAAGTGCAACTGCAACATAAATCCCTTCTCTTGCATTTGACGCACCACACACGATTTGGCGTGTTTCATAACTTCCTTCTGTGCCACTAATTGCCACTTGTGTAACATTTAGCTTTGTTGCATCTGGATGCTTTTGACACTCTAAAATCTTACCTACAACCACTCTCTTTGGTGCAACCACCGCACAAAAAGATTCCACCTCTAGCCCAATCTTATTTAAAGTGCTATACATCATCGCGCTGGTGATATTCTTTAGTGGTAAAATATGACTTAAAATACTGCGTGTAAAAATCATTTAAATTGCTCCAAAATTCTTAAATCACTCTCAAAAAATGCCCTTAAATCTGGCACACTATATGCTAGCATTGCAAATCTTTCTACTCCAAGCCCAAAGGCATAACCGCTCACATTTTCATAACCAACTGCCCTAAAAACATTCTCATCTACAACGCCACATCCAAGCACTTCTAGCCACCCTGTGTGCGAACATACACGACAACCTTTACCTTGACAAAAAATACAGCTCATATCCACTTCGGCACTTGGCTCTGTAAAAGGAAAGAAGCTAGAGCGGAATCGCACTTTTACATCTCCGAACATATATTTCAAAAAGTCTTCTAAAATAAACTTTAAATGCGCAAAACTTACAGAATCCTTGCCACTCTCCACTACAAGCCCTTCTACTTGATGAAACATAGGTGTATGCGTTAAATCATAATCACATCTAAATACATTTCCCGGACAAATCATACGGATAGGCGGCTTTTGCGATTCCATTGTGCGGATTTGCACAGGTGAAGTGTGTGTGCGCAAAAGTTTCCCGTCTTTAAAATAAAAGGTATCTTGCATATCTCTTGCAGGGTGATATTTAGGCAAATTCAAGGCTTCAAAATTATGAAAATCATCTTCTACCAAAGGTCCCATTTTAAGCGCGAAATTCATTCCTACAAAATATTCTACAATCCTATCTAACATCAACATTACAGGGTGATTTGCTCCCTTTAAATTACTTGGACTAAAAAGAGAAACATCAATTTTTTCTGCGCTTAATTTTGCTTCTAATTCTTTTAAGCTTAAAGCTTCTTTTTTATCAGCTAATGCCTTTTCAAAACGCATTTTTAGAGTGTTTAGCTCTTTTGCAAGTGTTTTTTTGCTCTCCCCATCGCAAGTTTTAAGCTCCGCAAACTTTGCTGTTAAACTCCCCTTTTTTCCCATTACTAAAATGCGGATTTCTTCTAATTCTGCAGTAGTTTGCGCATCATCAATCTTAGAAAATATAGCTTCCATTGTTTTCCTGCTTTTATAAAATAATGATGAGATTGTATTAAAAAATATTTTTACTTTGCTTAATATTTAGGTAAAATTACAGAATTCAATCAATAAAAAGGTGAAAAAATGAGCGTATTTGAAAAAATTATCAAAGGCGAAATTCCTTGCAATAAGGTGCTAGAAAACGATGATTTTTTAGCATTCCACGACATTGCGCCAAAGGCTCCAATCCATGTTTTAGCAATCCCTAAAAAGTTTGCAAAAGATTTTCAAGAACTAGAACCGCAAGAAATGGCAGGTTTAACAAGCTTCATTCAAGAAGTTGCTAAACTCTTAGGGCTTGATAAAAGCGGTTATCGCATTATTAGCAATGTAGGTGTTGATGGCGGACAAGAGATTCCTTATTTGCACTTCCACATTCTAGGCGGAGCAAAATTGCGTTGGGATAATTTAGCACAAAATATCTCTGAAAAACAACGCTTAGAAGAAGCTAAAAAGGGAATGTAAGGGGAGAAGCAATGAAAAATCTGTTTGTAATTTTAGTTACCTATACAAAGCCACTAGAAATTATTGAAAGTATTTTGCAAGAACATCGTGCCTTTCTGCAAAAGGGCTATGAAAGCGGACATTTGCTAGCTAGCGGACCACAAAATCCCAAAAAAGGTGGAATTGTTATAGGAAAATTTGATTCTAAGGAATCTGTCGAAACATTTTTTAAATACGATCCTTACGCTCAAAACAATGCCGCCACTTATCAAGTCTTAGAATTTACCCCAGTGCTACACCATACACTTTTAAAAGACTTTTTAGAAGTTTAGCATTTTAGATTCCAATTTATGGAATCTTAAACTTTAAAAAACTCTCTATACCAAGCTATGAAGTTTTTAATCCCAGTTTCTATACTTGTGTTTGGCTTGTAATCAATCTCTTTAATTAAATCATCAACATTTGCATAAGTTGCTGGCACATCTCCGGGCTGAAGTGGAAGCATATTCTTTTGTGCTGTGATACCTAGCTCTTTTTCAATTGCTTCTATAAAATCCATTAATCGCACAGGATTATTATTTCCAATATTATAGATTTTATAAGGTGCTTTTGAGCTATGCGGATCTGGGGCTTTGCCACTCCACTCTGCATTTGGTTCTGCATTATTATCAATTACACGCACAACACCTTCTACAATATCATCTACATAAGTAAAGTCTCTTAGCATTTCTCCGTGATTAAACACATCAATAGGCTTGCCTTCTAAAATCGCCTTTGTAAATAAAAACAACGCCATATCCGGACGCCCCCAAGGACCATAAACCGTAAAGAAGCGCAAACCCGTTGTTGGCAATCCAAAAAGATAAGAATAAGTATGCGCCATAAGCTCATTACTCTTTTTGCTTGCTGCATATAAACTAATAGGATGATCCACATTATCACTTGTGCTAAAAGGCATATTTTCATTTAAGCCATACACTGATGAGCTTGAAGCATAGGCTAAGTGCTTAATATTATGGTGCCTACACGCCTCTAGGATATTCACAAACCCCACAATATTACTATCCACATACGCATAAGGATTCACTAAAGAATATCTCACACCTGCTTGTGCAGCAAGATTACAAACCTTATCAAACTTTTCTTTTTCAAAAAGTTTAAAAAGATTCTCTCTATCCTCTAAATTTAATTTAATAAAGCGATAGTTTGGATATTTTTCACTCTGAACCAACGCATTATACGCAATTGCATTTTGCGCAATCCCTGCATTTTCTAAACGCCCATATTTAATACGCACATCATAATAATCATTAATACAATCAAGTCCTACAACTTCATCACCACGCTCTAGCAAGCGTTTTGCAAGAAATGATCCAATAAACCCTGCTGTTCCTGTTACTAAAATTTTCATATTACTGCTTTAAAACTCTAAAATATTGTTCCATAAAAATCTGATTTGCTAGCCCGTTAAACTTACGGATTCCAAGCATATCAAGACTTAACTCCACTGCATTAACTACCCAAGAAATCTCACTAATTCCAACCATTCCCATATGGTTGATTCTAAAAATCTTGCCCTTTAAGTCATCTTGACCGCCAGCAATATTAACTTCATAGGTATTTTTTAATACTTTTCTTATCTTATCGCTCTCTTCATGATACACGCAAGTCATACTTAATGCTGGAATTGTAGGATAAATCTTAAGTCCTATTCCTTCCATAGCAGCATCACAAGCTAAAGAGCGTGCCTTTGTTTGATGATAAATTGTATCATAGCCTATCTCTTTTGCACGCTCTAAAAAGGCACAAAGCCCTATAATAATAGTCGTTGGTGCAGTCCAAGCCGTTGTATTTTTAACTTGATTTTTAAGCTCTGTTTTTAAGTTAAAATAAAACCCCACATCGCGTTCTTGAATTTTTTCCACCGCTTTTTGGCTAAGCCCAATAATACTAAGTCCAGGCGGTAGCATAAAAGCCTTTTGTGAGCCACCAATAAGCGCATCAACATAAGTCATATCCAAAGGTTCTACACCCATTGCAGTGATTCCATCTACAATCACCATTATTTCAGGATTATACTCTTTTACTGCTTTTGCAAGCACTTCATAAGAATGTCTCAAGCCCCCAGCACTCTCGCACGCTTGGATACAAAACGCATCAATCTCTGGATTTGCTTTAAGCGCATCTATAACCTGCTCTAGGCTTGCTGGAATATCCCAAGGATTCTTAATTTCCACATTTGGAATCTTAAATGCTCTAGCAATCTTGCCAAATCTCTCTCCAAATTTTCCACTATTAATACTTAAAAGCTTTTTTTCACATAGCGAAGTTACGCAAGCTTCCATTGCTCCACTTCCAGAGCTTGCAAGCATTAGCACTTCAGGCAAACCAATCACTTCTTTAAGCAATGCGCGTGTTTTTGCAAAAATCTCTTCAAACTCTGGAGTGCGATGATGGATTGTAGGCTCACTCATTGCCACACGAACAAACTCTGGCACAGGCGTTGGACCGGGAGTAAAAAGCAACATAAAATCTCCTTGCAAAATTTAATGCCCGCAATTATATCGCAAGTTTTACTAACTTTTCATTAACAAGCCTAACTAAAAAAATTCTAAATTTTGTTATAATCACAGATTTATTTCACTTTAAAGGCTAACTTTGAATTCTAAGGATTCTCCACTAGATAACATCATCATCACAAATGCCAAAGAAAACAATCTTAAAAATATTAATCTTAGCATTCCTAAAAACAAGCTTGTTGTGCTAACAGGGCTTAGTGGAAGCGGTAAAAGCACACTAGCCTTTGATACACTCTATGCAGAAGGGCAACGCAGATATATAGAATCGCTCTCAAGCTATGCAAGGCAGTTTTTAGATAAAATTGGCAAGCCTGATGTGGATAAAATTGAAGGGCTAACTCCAGCTATTGCCATTGATCAAAAAACAACAAGCAAAAACCCTCGCTCAACCGTTGGCACAATCACAGAAATTTACGATTATTTTCGCTTGCTTTTTGCTCGCATTGGTATGCAACATTGTCATTTATGCGGTAAGCTTATCTCACAAATGCACGCAAGTGATATTATTTCTGAAGTGTTAAAAATCAAAGAAGATTCTAAGATTCTAATCCTATCCCCCATTATCCGCGAAAAAAAGGGAAGCTTTCAAGAAAAGTTGGAATCCTTACGCCAAAAAGGCTATGTTAGAGCGCAAATTAATGGCGTTTTAGTGCGATTAGATGAAGAAATCAATCTTACAAAGACAAAAAAGCACACCATTAAAGTTGTAATTGATCGCGTTGTGGTTAAGGCTAATAATAAAGAAAGAATCGCTCAAGCCATTGAAAAAGCGCTCAAAGAATCCTATGGTGAAGTAGAAATTGAAATTTTAAATGACGATAAAGAGAAGCCCACACTTGTGCATTTTAGCGAACATTTAGCTTGCTTTGATTGTAAAGTTTCTTTCACTCCCTTAGAACCCCTTAGCTTTTCGTTTAACTCCCCAAAAGGTGCTTGCCCAAAATGCGATGGCTTAGGAATCCGCTACACCATTGATACCAAAAAAATTATTGATAAAAGCCTACCCCTAGCAGAAGGTGGAATCAAAATTTTTTATGGCTTCAACAAAAGCTACTATAACGAGCTTTTTCGCGCTTTCTGCCTTGCAAATTCTATCAATCCCAAAACAAGTTTTGAAGATTTAGAAGAATACCAACAAAAGTTAATTCTTTATGGAAATAGCGATGAAGTAGAATTTAGCTGGAAAAATACAAAGCTTAAACGCCCTTTTGCAGGCGTGATTGCTATTGCTTATGATATGTTTAAAGACAATAAAGACTTAGGCGATTATATGAGTGAAAAAACTTGTGAAGCCTGCAATGGACACCGCTTACTTCCACAAAGTCTAGCCGTTAAAGTCTCTAGTAAAAATATCGGAAATTTACTAGATTTGCCCATTGAAGAATGCTATGGATTTTTTGCAAACCCTAAAAACTTCGCACATTTAAACACACAAGAAAAAATGATTGCCGAGCCGATTTTAAAAGAGATTTGCGAGCGTTTATACTTCCTTTATGATGTGGGCTTAGGGTATTTAAGTCTAGGGCGTGATGCAAGAAGTATTAGCGGTGGGGAATCCCAGCGCATTAGAATCGCAAGTCAAATAGGTAGCGGACTTACAGGGGTAATGTATGTGTTAGATGAACCTAGCATTGGACTTCACGAAAGAGATACGCTAAAGCTCATTAAAACGCTAAGAAGCTTGCAACAAAAGGGTAACTCTGTAATTGTTGTAGAACACGATAAAGAAACCATTGAACACGCGGATTTTATCGTAGATATTGGACCCGGAGCTGGGAAGTTTGGCGGAGAAGTTGTTTTTAGTGGAAATCTCACACAACTTTTAAAGAGTAAAACCCAAACCGCACAATATTTAAATGGAGAAAAAAAGATTGAATACTTTATGCGCAGAAAGCAAGATTCTTGGATTGAAATTTGCAATGTCAATATTAATAATATCCATAATCTAAGCGTGCAACTTCCTTTGGGAAATTTTGTTTGTATCACAGGCGTTAGTGGAAGTGGCAAAAGCTCTTTAATCTTACAAACCTTGCTTCCAGTGGCACAAGAACTACTAAACAATAGCAAAAAGGTTAAAAAAGTTGATGGTGTGGAAATCATCGGCTTAGAAAAGCTTGATAAAGTGATTTATCTTGATCAAAGCCCAATAGGACGTACTCCGCGCTCAAACCCAGCAACTTACACAGGTGCAATGGACGAAATTAGAAATATTTTTGCACAAACCAAAGAAGCGCAAATTAGAAACTATGGAATCAGTCGCTTTAGCTTTAATGTTAAAGGTGGGCGTTGCGAAAAGTGTATGGGGGAAGGTGAGATAAAAATTGAAATGCACTTTTTGCCAGATATTTTAGTCAAATGTGATGCGTGTAATGGCACGCGCTATAACGCACAAACCCTAGAAGTTGTTTATAAGGGCAAAAATATCGCCGAAGTGCTTGCTTTAAGCGTTGATGAAGCTTGTGAGTTTTTTGCCAAGATTCCAAAAATTTACCAAAAGCTAAAAACTCTCCAAGATGTAGGGCTAGGCTATATCACACTAGGGCAAAATGCCATTACTCTAAGTGGCGGAGAAGCCCAAAGAATCAAGCTTGCCAAAGAATTAAGTCGCAAAGATACAGGCAAAACGCTCTATATCTTAGATGAACCCACCACAGGCTTACATTTTGCTGATGTAGATAGACTTGTGCGCGTGTTGCACCATTTAACAGATTTAGGTAATAGCGTGATTGTGATTGAACACAATTTAGATATGATAAAAAATGCTGATTTTATCATAGATATTGGACCAGAAGGCGGAAATAATGGGGGCTTAGTGGTAGATAGTGGCACGCCAGAGAGAATTGCTAAAAGATACAAAAAAACAGGCAGCCACACAGGTAAATTTCTAGCAAAAGAATTAGGAATCCATTAAAAACAAATTCCTTTTTCTTAAGGGTATTCCTTTAAGAATTCTTCCCTTAACTTACCACCAATAACCAAGCTTCACAAATCCGCTATTATGCGCTGATGATTTATTTGAAAAATCACCATTATATATTACAGAAATATCCCAAGAATCACTAAGCGCATAGTTTAATCCTAAAGTTACATAATAATATGTGTTACCAAGCTCTGTTTTTGTGTTAAAAAGCTGGTTATTAACAATCACACCTTGTTCAAAATCATCTTTGAAGTTAAATCTAACTCCACCCCCTAAAATAGTGCTTAAATTTTCATTCCATTGCACTTGCCAACTTGCACCTAATTTTCCCATAAAGAGATTAATATTATTATCTTGATAAATGTTGCCTCGCATTGTAAAGCCATCTACATTGACTCTATCATAACTAATTGCCAATTCCGGCGTTAATGTATGATTAGCCACATAAAAATTCGCCCCAAACCCAACTTCAAACCCATAAGAGTTAGAATCTGATTTCACACTCTCCCCTAAGCTTGCAATATCACTAGAAGTCAATACACCCCTTAACATTCCCTTAGCAAAGTAATCATAATCTGTTGTGCCACCTAAAGTTTTATAATAATTAACTCCCGCATAAAATGTCGTATCATCAATACCTAAATCCACAGCATTAACATCTGCCTTTTCTACCCCTACAAAGAATCCCAAAACTCCAAAATCATTCCCCAAACTCTTTTGCATTCCACTAATAATTCCATAAGTATCACCCTCTAGGTTATCTCCTGTCGCCAAATCCACACTTGTGCTTGTGTAATATGGCATAACAAAGGTATGAGAATCTTTTGCGTATGTTTGATCTAATACATTAGAATCTGCTACAAAAGAAGCATATTTTTCTAGCTTTGGAATATCAACTTCTGCGCGATGATTCATTCTATCGTGTGCATTAAAGTTTGTTAGAGTAACATTTACCGCAGTTCCTACAACATTCCCTATAAAAGCAGATCTTGTTACAGAATTATTAACAGCATTTTGCGTAGAAGCTGCCGCAGTTGAACGCGAAGAATCCACCTTAATTTTAAAGCCGTCTGCAACTTCACTTCTTCCTGCTGCCATAGCTTCATCTTTTGCAAGAGTAGCTTTTTCAATGATAAAAACATCATCAGTTGTTTTAAGATGTTCAAACTCCAACCCAGCAAATCCGCTTAAATCTTGAGAATTTAAGCCTTTAATCACAGCTAAATTGTCTATATTATACACCTTATTAAGTTCAAAATCTGCGCTTTTTGCAGGATCAATCATCACAGCATTATTTTCAAACTTCAATCCCACTTCCCCACCATTTGCAATTACGATTCTATTATCAAAATCCACTTGCGCACTATCATAACTTTTAGCATTGCCTAAATTAGTTAAATGCCATTCTTTAATATTGATATTCCCCTCTTTTGCATCTAAATGCGCAGCATTTCTAGCACCTGTGATTTTCCCCCTATTAATCACATTAATCATCGTATCCACCCCACTCTTAATTGCAGAGCTTGAAGCACTAGAATCTATATGCAAGAGACCTGTTTGCTCATTTCTAAAGTCAAAGATATTCTTAGCCCCTGCTGCTTTTATTGTGCTAAAAAGATTTGTATCCTTTGCAGTGATATTTCCAGAGTTTATAAAAGAATTAGATTCCACAGCATTACTTGCATAATCTAAAGACGCGCTAGTTAAGCTAATACCAACTTCATCTAAAGTTACTTTTCCTGTATTTGTGAAGTTATGGATTGCCCCCTCATTGGCATTATCATTTTTATAGGTAAATTCTCCTGTATTAATAAAATGATAAATAATGCCACTATTATCAACTAACCCACCTTTCATTACAGACATTTTTCCTGCATTTATTAGCTCGCCCACAACAGAATTAGATGTAACAACGCCGATTTTTCCCTGATGTGTTACAGAATCAATCACGCCAAAATTTCTTAAAAAATCCGTTGTTTGGGTCTGTAAGATTCCATACTCTCCTACATTGGCTATAAGCTCAAAATTCTCCGCTAGCACCACTTCCTTTGTCCAGCCGTCCCCATTAAGCAAACTCACAACGCTATTAGAATCTAAATTTCAGTGATTTTTCCACCAAAGATAACTCTACCATTAATGCCCTTATTATCCGCCTTTTTACCCTGATTTCCAATAACAGCCCCAACACTAGAAACACTAGACTTTGAAAAATCTATACCCCCTAAAAAAGCAATATCCCCCTCAATTAATCCACTATTATTAATAACATACTGATTATAAAGCGTGATTTTTAAGGCTTTATCAAATACGATTCCATCCTTTAAAAGGGCTTCATTTAAAATCAAATTTCCACTAATATCACTCGTAACAATCTCTCCAAATACGATTCCACCCTTTAAAGTGCCTGTATTTTTTATAAACGCTTCACCACTTATTTCATTATTTGCTTTGCTATAAGCAACTTCACCTTGGAATCTAATGCCACCATTTAAAACAGAGTGATTGCTAATTAAATACCCTCCTTCTTGTGGGAAAGAGATATGCTTAACCGCACCTTTAATGTGATTCCACCATTAATTTCCCCCTCATTAATAATTCCTGTTCCACCACTATAAATTTCACCAACCTTAGCCCCATTAAAAACCATACTAGAAAGAATTTTGCCTTGATTTTTAATCCCCCAATTATATTCTGGATCAAATGGAAAACAATTAATTAATAAATCATTTGCCAAAACTTGATTCACATTAGCTTGTTGGGTAATCACAATACCCACTTTCGAATTTGCTCCACTGAAGCTAAGATCTTTATCCAATGCACCAAGTGATTCTGTAATATCTGCATTAATCGTTGCAACACTATCGGTAAAACGCGCATCAAAAATAAGTTTTTTTAAGAATCATTAAATTTAAAATCAGCCATTACAAATTGATTGTGATCCCGAAATATTAGCTCTTCTAAACCCTCTGTATTATTAACTTCAACCGATCCCATTTCAGCTGCTTGTGTAAGAATTGTTAAGGTTTTGTTGTGATTATTCTGCGCCCCCACCTTATCTTTTTCAATTATTAAATCCCCTTGTGCTTTAATCACAGCATCGGTAATATCTATTTTAAACTCATCTGAAACATACACAGCTTTTGCACTACTTGCCAACAAACTTGCGCACACTAAAGAAAGCGCGAAACCCTTTGTGAAACCTTTGTTTTCTTTCATTCTCTCTCCTTCAAATAGCAATACGCGAATTCTACTCAAAAAAACGCAAGCCACTTAAAACTAAAAAATTATTAAAAATTTGGGAAGATTTGAAACACTTAAAGACTTGCTTGGCGGATTCCTTCATAAAGCACGATTCCAACACTTGTCGCAAGATTTAAACTTCTTGCGTTATTTTGCATAGGGATTGTGTAGCAATACTCTTGATTTGCGCTTAAAATCTCTTGAGATAATCCCTCGTCTTCTCGCCCAAAGTGGAGATATGCACCTGCTTGCATAGGGGCTTTATAATAAGGAATTTTCGTTTTTGTGGTTAGAAAAAAATGTGGCAAATTAGAATCAATAAAATGGGATTTAAAAAAGGATTCCGTATCGGCATATTCATAGACTTTTAAATACTCCCAATAATCCATACCAGCGCGTTTTAACTCTTTTTGAGCAAGAGAAAAGCCAAGTGGATAGATAAGATGCAAAATCGTATTGCTAGCAAAGCATAATCTACCTATATTTCCTGTATTTTGTGGAATACGCGGCTGATGTAGAACAATATGGAATTGCATAATTATCCTTCTAGGTTTAATGGCGACTTGAAAGTAGAATCTTTTTTGACTTCTGTTGTTTTAGAATCTTTTGGATAATGTTTAGAGCCTTGCAAAAGGGCTTTTAACACAAGCGCGATTGCATAAGTATTGCGCTTGCAAAACTTTGAAAATTGATATTTTATAATGTTGTGCTTAATTTCTGCTTCTTGTGTATTTTGTGTGCTTTGCACGCTTTGCATAACTCCCCTTTATGCTTGCTTTAGCTGTTAGATTTCTTTTTTTGCTAATTCTATGCGCGCAGCCTTGCGCTTTTTAGCATTTTCATAGCGGCGTTTTTCTACGGGAGTTTTTGGCTCTAGTGGTGGGACTTTTGTAGGTTTGCCCGTGCTATCTACGCACACCATATTAAAATACGCGCTATTTGTGTGCATGACGGTGCGCTTTTGAATATCTTCAGCGATAACTTTGATTCCAACTTCCAAGGAACTATTGCCTGTATAATTGACAGAAGCAAGAAAGGTAACAAGCGAACCTACTTCAATAGGATATTTGAAATTTACGCTATCAACAGAAAGTGTAACGCAATAGTTTCCACAATAGCGTGCAGCACAAGCATATGCAACTTGATCTAGGAATTTTAAAATATCACCACCATGAACGCGTCCTTTGAAGTTTGCAACTGCAGGCGTCATTAAGATAGACATTGTTAAAGACTTGGTATCAAAGACATTTTCTAAATCATTCATTTTAGATTCCTTTTTTGTGGATTTGGCGTTATCTTAGCATTTTTTTGTAGGATTTTTGCAAAAAGGGATAAAAATCTTTAACTTTTTATGCCATTGTTACGATTATGGGCTATAATGCGCAGAATTATTTTGCTAAGGTGATTTTATGCGTGTGGTAATAACTGGCGGTGGCACTGGGGGACATTTAAGTGTAGCTAGAGCATTTTTGCGCGCCTTTGTGGCTAAAGGCTGGGAATGTGCTTTTATTGGCTCTAGTGGCGGACAAGATAGAATGTATTTTGAAAAAGAATCAGATTTTAAGCAAAAGTGGTTTTTGCAAACGCACGGAGTTGTTAATCAACGCGGAATCGGACTTTTAAAATCACTTTGGAAACAAGCGTGCGCGCTAAAAGAAGCGTGTAGAATCCTAAAGGAGTTTCAAGCGGATTTTGTGCTATCTGTGGGAGGATACTCTGCTGCACCAGCAGCTTTTGGGGCGTGCTTGTTTAAAATACCTTTAATAATCCACGAACAAAACGCAGAGATTGGGCGATTAAATAGACTTTTAAAGCCCTTTGCTAAGGTGTTTTTTTCATCATATTTAGAAAATTCACCGATTAAATTTTATCCCATAAGTAGTGTATTTTTTGAAAAAGCTAGGGTTAGAAATAAGATTGAAAATGTGCTATTTATGGGAGGCTCACAAGGCGCAAAAGCGATTAATAACTTTGCTTTAAGTGTGATTGGCACACTAAAAAGACGCGGAATTAAAGTATTTTTACAAAGCGGAAAGGCAGATTTTACACGCGTTATAGAAGAATGCAAGAAAGAAAATCTAAGCATTGGAGTGCTTGGGGAGCTAGAATTAAAAAAGCTAGATTCTAAAATCAAAAAAGTCAATTTAGATTCCATAAATAGCGTTGATATTGTGGTGTTTGACTTTTATGATGATATGGCTAGCGTGTATGGGCTATGTGATTTTGTTGTGTGCAGAGCTGGGGCTAGCTCGCTGTGGGAATTATGCGCTAATGGCTTGCCAGCGCTTTTTGTGCCTTATCCCTATGCAGCGGGAAATCATCAATATTATAATGCGAAGTTTATTGAAGAAAAAGGGCTTGGATTTTTATGTTTAGAGAAAGATTTATTTAATGAAGTGCTATGGGAATGCTTGGAGCTTTTAGAATATAAAATCACACAAATAAGTGAAAATCTACAAAAAGAATGTTCCCTAAATGCAACCAAGCAAATGTGTGAGATTATAGCAAGAAAGCTTTGTTAAAACTTTCTTATCTCTTAAACTATAAATCCAACAAACTATACACTTTAGTGCGCTCACGCATTGCCTCTGCGCCTTTTAAATCTTGGAGATTGACAATAAAACAAGATTCCACACATTTTGCGCCTGCTTGCTTAATAAGATTTGCCGCGGCAAGTGCTGTGCCACCTGTGGCAATTAAATCATCAATTAATAAAACATTTGGAATCTCTTTTTGCGCGTTTTTAAAAGCGTCAATATGGATTTCAATCTCACTAAAGCCATACTCTAGTGTGTATTTTTCTGAAATTGTTGTGTAAGGAAGTTTTCCTTTTTTACGGATTGGCACAAAACCAATATTTAGCGCATATGCTAAAGCCGCCCCAAAGATAAAACCGCGACTTTCAATCCCTGCAATAAAATCTAAATCATAGCTTTCATAACGCTCTTTTAAATGATTTATAGTAAGCACAAAAGCTTCTTTGTGATTAATTAGCGTAGTAATATCGCGAAAAACAATTCCAGGCTGTGGATAATCGTGGATTATGCGGATTGAGTCCAGCAAAAACTTCTTAATTTCTGGTTGTAGCATTTAGGATTCCTTTATTTAAAATGTGCAAATTCTACACTATTTGCCACACAAATACGCTTAAAAATCCTAGAAATAAAAACGGCACAAAGGGAATTGCTATTTCTTTATTTTTGCGCAAAACCCGCATAATTAAGATAAAAATTAACGCATAAAGTGCAGATATAAAAATCGCTACCGCTCCATAAAATGCGCCAAGTGTGCAGCCTATCACCCCAAAAAGCAATAAATCCCCCTCCCCTAGCGTTTCTTTACCTACAAGATAGCTCACAAAAAGCCTTAAAAGTGTGGCAAAACCAATAAAACTTAAACAAACAATACACACAAATAAAGGCTCATCAAAATACAAAATGCCAAAGGTTAAACCAAAGGCTAGAGTTAGGAAGTTTAGAGAATCTGGGATTGCTAGAAAATGTGTATCAATTACACTTAATACATAAAAAAGCAACACGAAAAAAAAGAGTGCTAGCGCGCTTGGTGTAGCAAGAAAATAAAAATAACAAAAAAGCGCTAAAACCGCTCCAAAACACTCACTTAAAAAATAAAAAGTTGGAATCTTTTTTTGACAATGGCGACATTTCGCCCTTAAAATAAAAAAGCTAAAAAGCGGAATCTTATCACGCCAAAGTAGCGGTGTGTTACACTCTATGCAAAAAGAGTTTGGGAGAAAAATGCTAAGATTGCGCGGGATTCTGTGGATTAAAACATTAGCAAACGCGCCAAAATTCGCCCCAAAAGCTAGGATAAAAAACCAAATTATTATTTCACTTAACGCTTGCATTTTACGCTCTTTTTGCTAGAATTTTAGCCAAAAAAGGCAGGATATGCAAAAGCGCGTTGGAATCTTTGGTGGTTCATTTGATCCTCCACATAATGGGCATTTAGCAATTATTCAAAGCGCGATAAAACAACTTGCGCTAGATACGCTTTTTATTGTGCCTAGTTTTTTAAATCCTTTTAAAAATGCGTTTTATTTTACTCCAAATACGCGTTTAGCTTGGTTAGAACAAATAACAAAGAATATAGATAGCAAAAAATGCGCGCTTAGCGTGCTAGATTTTGAAGTGCGGCAAAATGCGCCAACGCCTACTTTTAAAACACTAAAACACATTTTAAATTCCTATGATTTTGGAACAAATGCGCGATATTTTTTGCTTTTAGGTGCGGATAATGTGGAATCCCTGCCAAAATGGGCGGAGTTTTCTTGGCTAGAAAAAAATGTAGAATTTGTTATAATTCCACGCAACAACTACACAATCCCTAAAAATTACGCAACTTTGGAGTTTAAAGAGATTGCAATTAGCGCAACAGAGCTTCGCAAAATGCTAGAGCTTAGGGAGTATGCGACATTAAAAAAATGGATTCCACAAGAGATTTTGGAATCTGTAATAAAGGAAGCAAATTGCAAGAAAGAAAAGCATTAGTGCAAGAAATTTGTCAAATCTTAGAGGATAAAAAAGCAGAAGATATAGAAGTTTTTAATCTCATTGGAACAGATTATTTTGTAGATTTTGTAGTGATTACAACTGCTCTTATTGATCGCCACGCATTAGCGCTTTTAGACGCGCTTAAAAAACCGCTTAAAGAAAAAGGTGAAAGTTTTTATCATATTGATGATGAAAATCCAGATTGGATTGTGGCAGATTTAGGCGACATTATCGTGCATATTTTTACAGAAAATCAACGCAAGAAATTTAACTTAGAAGAATTTTTACAAAAACTTCTTAAAGAAAAGGAAAGTGTTAATGTATAACACGCTTAGCCTAGAAGAACAAAGAGTGATTTTACACAAAGGCACAGAAGCCCCTTTTAGTGGCAAGTATGAAAACCACTTTGAAAAAGGTATATATGCTTGTAAGCAATGCAATGCACCATTATACACTTCAGAGAGCAAATTCCATAGTGGTTGTGGGTGGCCCAGCTTTGATGCGTGCATTCAAGGCGCAATAAAAGAACAACCAGACGCCGATGGCAGGCGCACAGAGATTGTGTGTGCCAAATGTGGCGGACACTTGGGACATATCTTTTTAGGTGAGGGTTTTACAGAAAAAAACACGCGCCATTGTGTTAATTCTATTTCGCTAAATTTCATTAAAACAAATCTAAAATAAAATATTTCATACAAAGGAGAATCCTATCGATCCGCTACTTATAATCATTTGCGTTTTAGCTATGGCTGTTGTCTCTGGAATTATTTTAAATCGTTTAAAAATTCCTGCAATCATCGGATACATTGTAACAGGAACACTAACAACTTATATTTTTGGATTCCGTTTAGAAGATTCTGTGGATTTAAATGAAGCTGCCGAGCTTGGAATCGTGTTTTTGATGTTTATGATTGGGCTTGATTTTAGCTTTAAGAAAATCACACAAATGAAGCAAGAAGTTTTGCTCTTTGGTGGTTTGCAAATTGGAATCTCTATTGGAGCATTTTTTGCAATTTGCTATTTTTTATTACGCTTTGATTTTAACACTTCTATCATCATTGCAAGCGCTGTGAGTTTATCATCAACTGCGATTGTATTAAAGCATTTAAATGAAACCAATGAAACTAGAACACCTTATGGTGCAGCTTCTGTTGGGATTTTAGTCTTTCAAGATATTGCTGTAATTCCTATTTTACTTATTATTAAACTCTTAAGCGATACAAGTTTAAGTATGGGGGAAATGCTTTTAAGCACAGGAATATCAGCTGTGGCTGTGCTTTTACTTTTAATCTTACCCGGACGCTTTTTGGCTAAAATCGCACTGCGCTCAAGCGCTAGAATGAAAACAGATGAAATTTTTGTAGGAACTGTGTTTTTAATCGTTCTAGGCTCTGCGTATTTGAGCAAGCATTTTGGATTCTCACTTTCTCTTGGGGCATTTTTAGCAGGAATGATTGTATCTAACTCACCTTTTAAATATCAAGTAGCAAGTGTTTTGGTGTATTTTAGAGATTTATTACTTGGAGTGTTTTTCATCACTATTGGAATGCAAGTTGATGTGATTTTTGCAGCAAAATATTTCATTGTCGTATTAATCTTATGCGTATTGATGATTTTAGTAAAAACTCTAATTATGTTTGCTTTTCTAAGTCTATTTAGGGGTGCAAGAATTGGTATGCGTATCGCGCTTTCTCTCTCACAAATCGGGGAATTTTCCTTTGCGATTTTCTTGCTTGCAAGCCAACATAAAATTTTAAACTTAAAACTTGATGGTGGAATCCTAAGCTGGATTTTTGGGCAAGAATTTTTAGCAAAACTCACGCCACACGATATTTATCAATTCCTAACACTAATGGTGATTTTCTCAATGGTTGCCACACCTTTTATCTTAGAGCGACTAGATACTTGCACAGACTTTATGCTACGCTTACTTAGGATTCCAACGCGAACACACTTTGGCAATGAAACCTATAAAATGCAACAAGAAGAAACTTCAAATAATATCGTTGTGTGTGGTTATGGGCTTTTAGGAAAGAAAGTTGTGAAATTCCTTGCAGGTTGCAATATCAACACACTAGTTGTAGAATCTAATTATGATCGCGTAAGAGACGCCCAAAAAGAAGGGATTAACATTGTCTATGGAAACATTACAGATAAGATGATTTTTAAAGAAATTGAAGTGCAAAACTCTACAGCGGTAATTTTATGTGTGGAATCCACAAATGCAATTTCTCAAGCTTGCCACCATATTATGGATATTTCACACCACACTAGAATTATCGTCCAAACTGATGATGATAGTTTAGAAGAAATGTTAAAAGGAATGGGGCTTTATGGAGTAATCAATAATTATCAAGAAAGTGCTGTGATTCTCTCAAACCTTGCCTTAAAAGCCATAGAAGAGCAAAAAGAAGTAATAGGCGAAGAAAAGGAAGAAGAACCAATCTCTTAAAAGCTAATTAAAAAACATTTTATTAAACATTATTGCAAGCACAATAGCATACATTATAAGCAAAGTTGCTTTGTGCTTTTTAGCGTCAATTTTTGAGAGCAAAAAGATTCCAATCCTTACGCCAATTAGCGATGCAATCCCTACAATAATCCCCTCTTTAAAGCTTGCATAGCCGTGCAATGCTAAAGAAGTAAAGCCAGAAACCGATGAAAAAATCACAAAAAATAAAGAAAGTGGAATAATCTGCTTACTACTATACCCCAAATAATACGCCAAGAGTGGTGCTAACATCATACCCCCACCAATACCAAGCGAAATCGCAAACACACCCACAAAGCACCCACAAAGCACCAAAAACACCTTAGAAGCTATACCCTCTCCTATGCGCTTTTCACCCCCATAAGCACTTGCCCTAAAAAGCTTCACAAAAGAATACATAATAAAAATACTAAAAACAACTTCTAGCGTTTTTGAACTCACATAATCAATCACAAACCCGCTAAATGCCGCCCCTATAAGCCCACCAATCCCTACATAGATTCCATCTCTTGCATCTAATAGCTTGCGCTTATAATTTACATAAGAGCCATAAACTGATGAAAAAATCATCTGCATAATAGAAATTCCAATAGCGATTTTAATATCGTGCCCTAACATCATCACAAGCGGAACTAAAATCGCTCCACCACCAATTCCAAAAAACCCTGCCAAAATCCCAGTTAAGATTCCAATGCCAAAAAGTGCAAGACTATAAAATGGTTCAAAAATCAAAAATTCCATAATTTTACTTTTCATTCTAAAGAATATTAAAAAAAGCAATTCTACCAAAACAAGCGATAAATAATTCAAAAAGTGTTAGAATTAAAAAATTTCACACAATGGAAAGAAACCAATGGAAAAATCAACAAAAGAAGAAATTAAAATTACAAACTTTGTAAAAGTTGCAGGTTGAGCAGGCAAAGTAGGTCTGGAAGATCTCTCACATATTGCCAAATCTCTATGCAACACTCCAAATCCTAACATTTTAGTAGATTTTAAAGGTAGCGAAGATGCTGGAATTTACCGCTTAAGCCCTACACTTGCTTTGGTGCAAACTGCAGACTTTATTACTCCTGTGGTTAATGATCCTTTTATCTATGGGCAAATCGCTGCTGCTAATGCACTAAGTGATGTTTATGCAATGGGCAGTATTGTCAAATGCGCTCTTAATTTAATGATGTGGGATATGTGCAGAATCCCAGAAGACTATGCGTGCGCAATTTTAGAGGGGGGGCTATCTAAGATTAAAGAAGCTGGAGGCGCTCTTATTGGCGGACATACAATAGCTGATAGCGAACAAAAATATGGCTTAAGTGTAAGTGGAATCATTAATCCGCAAAAAATTTGGCGCAATAATGGCGCAAAAGTTAATGATGTGCTAATCCTTACAAAACCCATTGGAATGGGAGTTTTAACAACTGCGCTAAAAGCAAACTTGCTAGATTCCAACACACAAGAAAAAATCTCTAAGATTATGGCAGAACTTAATCGCTATGCTTGCGAGATTGCAAGCGCATTTGAAATCCACGCCTGCACAGACATTACAGGTTTTGGGCTTTTAGGGCATTTAAGCGAAATGCTAAACCCAAGCATTAATATCCGTTTAAATAGCAATGCAATTCCAATTGTAAAAGAAGCGATTCCATTTGCGCGTGATGGAATTATTCCAGGCGGAAGTTGTGGAAACCAAAGAGCAACAGAACATTTATGCAAATTTAATCTTGACAAAAATGCAAAATACAAAGATTTAGAAATTTTACTCTATGATGCGCAAACTTCTGGCGGACTTGTGTTTGCCCTAGATAAAGCCAAAGCAAAAGATCTCTGCAAAGCTTTACAAGATAAGGGCATAGAAGCTGCAGAAATCATTGGAGAAGTTGAACCTTATAATCCAAACTGCCCCATTAGAATTTTTGTGGAGTAATCACAAGGGAAGTAATCCCCCCCCCCTACCACCACCAAGCAAACTTCACAAACACACTATGAGAGTTTGCTTTGCTT